>ENA-OQMX01000160-OQMX01000160.1-human-gut-metagenome-genome-assembly--contig:-NODE-160-length-17577-cov-4.273352_pt1 | contig 17577 bp, 19 predicted proteins | sample MGYA00242622_ERZ504866 | MGnify/ENA primary metagenome ERZ504866 (study PRJEB26092, sample SAMD00036422) | human gut metagenome | host: Homo sapiens | study: EMG produced TPA metagenomics assembly of...
ATCGAGATCAGTCAGGCAAAAATTATCAGCGACATTATTGCACAAGCAGAAAATGCCTATGTAGAGCCGCACAATTATAGAGATATTTTTATTACCGCTTCAACCGGCGCTGGCAAATCGGTTATGTTCCAAATTCCAGCGATTTATCTGGCAAAAAAGACACAAGAAATTAACTATCATTATTGAACCGGTTAAGGCACTTATGCAGGACCAGAAAGAGCAACTGAATGCCAGAGGATTTCATCGTGTAGAGACCTTCAACTCTGATCTTATTTCGCAGGCAGAGAAAGAAGAAGTGCTCAAGCGTGTAAAGGGCGGCGAAACGGATTTATTGTATCTCAGTCCAGAGACACTACTGTCATATTCTATGGAAACATTGATTGGAGATCGCGAAATCGGATTAATTATTGTCGATGAAGCGCATATCGTCACAACCTGGGGCGTCGGTTTTAGACCCGACTATTGGTATCTGGGTGGTTACATTAACCGACTGCGCAATCAAATCCAAACAAAATGGAATAAAGACAAAAAAGTAGCTCATTTCCCGATTTGCGCGTTTACGGCAACTGCTGTAAATGGCGGCCTTGACGACTCTGTGAGCGAAACGATTATTAGCCTTTTTATGGAAAATCCAATTAAATATATAGGATATGTTAAACGTGATAATATTCGATTTAACATCTCGGTAAGGGAAGCTAACAAGTTAGCAAACCCCGTATATGAGGAGAGAAAGGCTACCGATCTAATTACACGAATTAACGAGTGGATTGCGTCGAACACCAAGACAATTGCTTATTTTCCCTACGCATCCTACGCCGGTGATGCTTTACACGGCGTTAAAAGTTTGCCGGCAAAACTTTTAATCGTGATAAGGTAGCTCTTTATACAGGGCGAAATCTTGAGGAGGTCAGCAGAGCAGTGCTGGCCGAAAGGAAACGAAAAGCGTTTGACGAGTTCCGGAGCGGCGAAAAGCCTGTTATGTTGGCCACAAAGGCTTTTGGTATGGGCGTTGATATCAACAATATTGTTAATGTATATCACTATGCTGTTACCGGAAACCTCTGTGACTATGTACAAGAAATTGGACGAGTTGCAAGAAAACCCGGTATGATCGGTTATGCAATTACTGATTATTACTACAATGACATTAGTTTTATGCAGCGATTGTTTGGCATGTCGCAAATTAAGCAGTATCAGATCAATCTTGTTTTATCGGGAATTTACAACACTTTTAAAAATAAGAAGGAAAGCCGTAGTTTTTTGATTTCCCCGGAGTCCTTCACATATATCTTCACAGGAAAGAATGCGCACGACAATGAAGATAAGCAAATTAATAAGTTAAAGACTTGCTTACTGATGCTTGAAAAAGATCTGTACGATAAATATAATTTCAAGGTTCTTGTTTCCAGACCACAAGGTATTTTTACAAAAGCTTATGTTGTCATTCGTAAGGAATGCGAAAAACGCGTTCTTGACTCGCAATATGGAAAATACTTTTCTTTTGTTGCTCCAGGCAGAGTGCGAGAAAAACAATCTAATAGCAGTGAAACTGTATCGGATACTGGCGATGTTTTTTCTTGGACCTAAAAGCTGTATGGGAAGATCACTATCCCAATCTCTCGTTCCCTCAGTTTAAGTATTGGTATTTTAATAAAAACTCGAATTCAAAAGACAAAGTAGAGATTATGCCCAGTATTTGTGATGAATTTAGTGTGCGGCAAAAAGTATCGGTAGAAACAAAAGGGGAACTGTTGCTTTGCGATATTCGTGCCAAGATTTTGGAGGATTTTGAGTATATCGCCGATACTCTGTATGCCACATTTAAGCGAACATATTTCACTTTGGAAGAATTCGCAAAAGCGATTAGCCCGAAATATGGAGCCACTAAGGCAAGAATCATATCGAATTCAATTTTTCACTTAGTAGATCCTGAGAGCAAATGCGTAAAGTACCGTGCTTATGATGATCGCACCAAATCACAGTATACTTTGTCGAATGGAACATTCAAGGAAATACTTAATCGCTCAATAACAAGATCGCAGTTAATTAAAAATCTGGATGGCAATAATAACACCTCACTATCTAAGTTTATGCCCCTATCTCCTGAGGGAAAAGACGCAACTGCATTGAAGTTGCTTTCCATTTTCGATTATGCGACTTATGAAGTAGTGGGTGGTGAGCAGCCTGAAATATTCATTCGTTTGAATGATCCCGAAAAAATTCGTCGTATAGTCTATGGCGAAATCAAGTATTCCAACAGCTATGTCACAAAAGCAAAGCAGAAGCATGATCGCGAAGTGAAGATTTTGAGAAAGTTCTTTACTGATCCGTTAAACGATGAAGCACGGTGGGACTATGTGGAACGATATTTCCTTGGCGATGATGTTTTGCGCGAAGTGGAATCCATTGCCGAGGAAAAAGTGGATTTCAGCAAGTTCGTGGATAAGGAAAAATCATATCACATCAACAATGTAGATTCGTGGGATAAAATTGCGTTCCTTTTTGACGAAAACATTCAGCCAATCATTGGCGATTTTGCGAAATTGGGCGTTCCACTACCAAATTATTTGTCTACCGCAGTAAAGCGCAATCTGTTGGACGGAGAAATCGTCATGTCATGGCCAGGCAAAAATGTTATTGTTTTCGCTGAAACAATCAGCGAAAAAGATGACGCTATCTGTGCCAAAAAGGGATGGCATCCTTTTGAACTTTTTGCACTGGAACCGGAGAAGCTAAAGGAGGCAATTGGATAATGGCCTATATGTATCCGTGTATACGGGAAAAAGTCAGCGCTCCAACAGCTGAACAGCTTGTCTATGATGAGCTGAAGAAATTGCCGGATGATTATTTTATTTTTCACTCTGTTCAGTGGGTAAGAAAGAATTTGAACCGCAATTTTACCTGGTATGAAAATGATTACCTTATCTTTCATAAATACTACGGTATTTTGTTGCTGGAGGTAAAGGGAGGCCATTGTTACTTTAAAGATAGTCTTATGTATCAGCAAAACACGGTAACAAAAAAGGTGAAAATTCTCGACGAAGGTAATGATCCATTGAGTCAGGCACAGCGCGGAATTCAGCATTTTCGAAAAATCATAGAGAAAACAGCGTTAAAGCATGAGGGCAGTATTTGTATTGAGCCGCTCATCTGGTTCCCTTCCTGTATTTTTGATCAAAGTCAAAATTTGCCACCAAACTATCACGATGTTTCCTTTGCCATCCTTGATTCCAATGCATTTTATTCACAGTCCGGTGTGCCTTTGGAACACCGTCTTAAGGCGATTTATGACAGTTATGGTTCCCGACGCAAAACTATGCTGTCTGATCAGCAGATAGAATGGATTAAGAACTTGATCGCTCCAGATTTTGATTTGATTCCTTCGCCCAGTATCGTAAAAACTGAAATCGATAATGCCTTTATTCGACTCACCTCCGAGCAAGCTGTTCTTCTTGACTACATAGGAGAACAATGGTACGCGGCTATTCAGGGCGCTGCTGGCACTGGAAAAACAATGATTGCACAAATGGCGGCGGAGCGTTTTGGCAAAATGGGAAGAAAAGTGCTATTCCTATGTTACAATTCCTTCTTATTTCGGTACTTAAAGTCGGAACACCAAAAAGAAAATGTTGACTACTATAATGTTGACACCTTTGTCGCGGAGTTCTTGCAAATGGAGGCCGGCAGTGTAGAGAATCGTATACTAGCTTATAATAGCATTAATATTGATTCATTTCCTTATGACGATGTTGTAATTGATGAGGCGCAAGATCTAGGAAATGATGAAATCATCTTTTTTAAGGAACTGTGTGAGCTGAAGGATGGTCATTGCTTTGTTTTTTATGATAAGAATCAGGTGGTAATTTATGATAAAATCGACAACCATACATCCGCAAAAGAAGCAGAGCACCAGGTACTCCCTTGGATTGCTCAATCCGAATGTCGGTTGTTGTTGTCAAAAAACTGCAGAAACACCATTGAAATCGCCAAAACAGCCTACAGCGTGATTGACTACAATGTACTGCAAAAAGCAAATGATGTATCCGGTGAGCAACCCACCATTTTGTTTGTGGAAAAAGAGCCGATGAAAAAACTCGCTGATATCATCAATTATTATATGCAGCATGGGTATAAGCCGAATGAAATTACCGTTCTAACAATGAAAACCGAAGATAAGTCTATTACATCAGGCATGAAAAAATGCCACAATATTCAGTTTAAAAGAGATCCAGCCGAGAATGGAGTTTTGATTACAACTGCCAGGAAATTTAAAGGGTTAGAAAACAAGGTAATTATTATCACAGATATCGATGAGATCTGTTTTTCAGATTCGGCAATTAAAAAGTTTTCTATGTAGCTTGTTCTAGAGCGACTCATCATCTATCCCTATTAATTTGTGGAGGATCGGAGAAGATTGCGAGCATCGCCGCTACGATTCCTAGGAACTGGTATTTTCGAGGCGAAGGGGAAGATTGTAATTAAAAACCAAGACAAAACCATTAAAGATATGATTTGTCTAGAGTAGCCAGTGGTAGAAACTAGGTATGTGAGTAGCCCCGATGAGTTTCAGATTTTCTCTGTACTCACCGGGGCTTTTTTCGTTTTCTGCGAGATAAGGGATATTTATCGGACAGCGACTATGCTAAAATTGTTTTTGAAAAGCAGGAACAATCGGCGTTTGCTTATGCCGTTAAAAAATAGAGGGCGCTGGCCCTCAGGAAAGGAGACGATAAAAATGCCAATTATGCTGACCAGAAAGGACGGCCCGCCTACGCCGTTACGAAACGCAGAGTACATCCCGTTCTACTACTTCATCCCGAAAAGTATCCTGTCCCGCTGTGGGGCGGAGCTGAACGCCATCCCGAGGAATCCGCAGGAGCTATTTAACAACCGGGCCGCCTGCGAATTCGTGGAGAGCGACCTGTTCCGGCTGCTCATCATTGACGCCACCGCCTTTATGGTTTGGCCATATATGGGCTTCGGCGAGTATATGGAAATTTACTCCGGCTACGACCCGGCGTGGCGGTTCGCCCACTGCCCGGACTACTGGATTCAAGAGCTGACGGATGAAGGCATTCTGGCGTCCGCCGGCGAATTATTCAAAGGTTGCCACTCGGAATTAGGGTATGTGCCGGAATGGTAGATCGACATCTATCTGCGCTACATTGTGCCCAATGTGATGAAAAAGCATCGGATGGACGAGATCATCCAAGTCCCACGGGAGTACCCCTGCTTTTAAGACTTTGATTTTCGTAAAAGCAATCAGAAAACGGACTTTATCCGAAAATGGTACCACACCCGCACCAAGCACCCGATAATCTCTCTGGAGGAATTTCAAGAGGCCTATGCCGACACCCACGGCGGACAGGAATACGTGGAGCCGAACCCGTCGCAGAATGTGGAGGAAACAGTGGTAGCGCAGGCGCTGGTGGATCAGTTCAAGGCCACGCTCAGCGAAAAGGATATGCAGATCCTTGAACTGCGTATGAGCGGCGACACGCTGGAGGAGATTGCCGAAAAGCTGAGCTACAAAAATCACAGCGGCGTGCTCAAGCGCATCCGTAAAAATTGGGCGGGCTTACGAGGCCTACACGGCGTGGATTACGGCTTTGAGAGCAGCAAAATCACCGGGTAACACCTACTAAAAATCGGTAGGTGTTATTTTTATGCCCAAACGGAGGTGGATATTATGAAATGGAGAATATACCCGTCCCAGCGAGGGCGGGTCAACAAACTGGTGCGCGGCGATGCTGCTGCTATGACCACGGCAACTGCATTCTGCTGGATGACGGAGAGCCGCATCGCTGTGTGCAGATCATCAGCCGGAGCGGCATCTACTGCAACTATTTCCGCCGGGCGGTGTTGCCGTCCGATAGGGAGCTATACGCACAAATCAGAGATCAGAATAAATGAGGAGGATACGGAAATGAAAACGACCCACAACACAAAAATCATCGGCATCGACCACGGGTACGGAAATATGAAAACCGCCAACTGCTGCTTTCCCACCGGTATCACCGCCTATGACCACGAGCCGCTGTTCACGGCGGATATGCCGGTCTGCCGCTGACCTGGACAAGCGGGCAAAAGGCAGATTTTAGAGCATATCTGATGAAGAACGCCGAGGTGGAGTTCTTCCACAAAAAGGCGGACTACCACCTCTATATCGACGATGTGCGTATCTATCCGCAGGGGTATGCCGCTATTGTCGGCCTTGCCACCACACTGAAAGGCGTCAACCTGATTGCCGACATCGGCAACGGCACGATGAACACCCTGTATATGATCAACGGCAAGCCGCAGCAGGGCAAAATGTTCACCGAGAAATTCGGGACTTACCAGTGTACGCTTGCTGTCCGGGAGGCATTTATGCAGAAAACGCAACTGGAAATCAACGATGCCATCATCGACGAGGTGCTGATCACCGGCACGGCAAATATTGCGCCTGCCGACCTGAAAATCATCAAGATTGTCGCCGCCGAGTATGTACGGAACATCTTCCGCAGACTTCGTGAGCACGGCTATGATGAGAATACGATGACCTTGTATGTGACCGGTGGCGGCGGGTGTCTCATTAAAAATTTCAGCAAGGTAAACGCAGACCGTGTAAAATTCGTTGAGGACATCTGCGCCGCCGCAAAGGGATATGAATATCTGGCCGAGATGCAGATGAAGTCTGAGGCGAAGGGATGAGCAAATATCGAATCAATGTGCGGTTTGATTTGGACAAGCCAAAAGAGGCGAAAGTCGCACAGTATTTACAGGTGCTGGATAAATCCCGCAACGCTTTTATGGTAACGGCAATCTTAAACGAAATGCAGCGGCAGACATCCACAAATGGGATTTTGCTGGATGATATTCGGCAGGTTATACGCGAGGAATTGCAGGAGGTGTCGTTTGCTGCGGGACCTCCTGTTTTTGAGCAAGTACAGCCGAAGCTGACCGAGGAGCAGCAAGCCGAAAATGCAAAGAGTGTGCTAGATGACCTTGAAATGTTCGGCTGAGCCAAAACGCCGAGATGTGGCTCAAATCGCAGTATTTGAAGCAGAGCCAGTGCCACTTTGGCTCAAAGACAAGATACACCCCAAGTGGCAAGAAAGCGGTTTTCGGTATTGGGCAGCGCAGAAATATGCTGAAATCCCGGTATCTGACACCCGCTTTTCTTTATGCCCCTGCGGGGTGCGTCCTATGGTATAGCAAGCTGTCTTACGAGCGTTATTCCCGTATGGCAGCAAAGTACGAAAAAGAGCAGGCAGAGCTACTGCAATCCGTCAGCACGAAGGAAAAAGAGCTGGCCGAACTCGAACGGGAGAGCGTGGATATTCGACTTTTGCTGGCAGGACTCAGGGAGTACTCCAGTCTGGAAACACTTACGCCGGAGGTGGTCAATAAGATTATCAAGCGAATCGAGGTTCACAACAGTGAAACGATGAACGGGCATAAGCGGGTGGGCGTTGACATCTACTTTACCGGTGTCGGACTTGTAGATCTTGCAACCATAAAGTAAATGCTTGCTATCGCAGAATCGTCAAGGCCGTGATCTACCATAGAAGGAGAAAAGGCCGCAGCCTCCATAACAGAGGTTGCGACCAATTTCTCATAAGAAAATACATCCTTATGAACGGAAACCCTTGATTTTACTGGGTTTTCCGGCGGAATTTTTGGAGTTCCCGAGGTGATTTGAACACCCGACCTACCGCTTAGGAGTATGGCTTACCATGTGATACACGGTTCGGATGTAACTTCCAATATCATCCCTTACGCAGAATGACTTGTAGTAAACGAACTTTATGGTGCAAAACACCTATTCTGACGCAGTTTTATGTGTCCGTTGGGTGGTCCTATTAGCAAATTCTTAGCAAGAGGATACCCAGCCAAAGCTGATTGCTACTGCCATTCTTCACCCCCTTAGTCAAAATGACAAGGCAAATACATGGAGGTTACTATGGACAAGAAAGAGAAAAAGTCACTGCCGGAACCGCGCACATATACCGTGGAACAGATTGCAGCCATGCTTAACATTGGCCGCACAACCGCATATCAGCTCGTCAAGCAGGAGGAGTTCAGGATCGTCCGCATAGGCAATGCGATCCGCGTCTCCAAGAAATCTTTTGACGAGTGGCTGGAAAGTTTGGAATTGTGAATATCGCAAGAAACGCCGTAGGCTCAAAAGACCTATGGCTTTTTTTTATACCCATTTTGAAGGAGGCTGGCAATGAAACTGACAGAAGCAGAAATGAGGATGGTGTTTCAGATTGAAAGTACCAATCAGAACGCCGCCCTGAATGAGATTTATATGACATGGCGCTATGCGCCGAACCCGGCAACGAAAGAAACGGCGGAAGGCCTTCTGGACAAGCTCCGTCCCCTGTCGGATCAGGAGTGCATGGATTTGATCCGCAAGGTGCAGGCCGAATACCGTCTGCCGGAGAAAGCCCGCACCATCGGAGAAATGCTGGCAGAAGCCAGGCAGCGATCCGGGGCGCAGAAGTTATCCGGCCATGACATTATGGCTTTAGAGCGTTTCGACCCGGCGACCAGACACATGATTGTCTTTGATGTTCTTACCCATGACTCGCCTGTTGGCTGGAAGGGTGAGAAAATGCGCCTGTTCCTGACCGACACCGGATACAGCAAGGCTTTGGAAAATCAGGAAAAGGGGCACATCAAAATCTGTAACCACGCGAAGGTGCTTTCCGGTGAACTCCACTATGACCATAAAGACCGTGAGAGGTAGCCACCTGAAAAATGTATCAAAATCAGTGGGATATCTTCTGTTTCTTCCTCTGTGGCTTGCGTTCTGAACAGGGCGTGGATGTTTTCCCATGTGGAAGGTAACGGAGGCATACAGACGGATAAACCGCTCAAAACCAACACTTTTTATTTTCACAGGAAGGAGGTGCGAAGATGGCTGTTTTTCGTATTGAAAAGACCCGTGATTATACGGTCATGTCGAACCATCACTTGAAAGATCGGACGCTGACCCTGAAATCCAAGGGGCTGCTGTCCATGATGTTGTCGCTCCCTGACGAGTGGAATTACACCACCAGAGGTCTTGCGGCGATCTGCCGGGAAGGTGTGGACAGCATCGGTGCGGCATTGAAGGAGCTGGAGACCCACGGGTATATCCGGCGCACCCAGCTTCGGGACGAAAAAGGCAAGATCACGGATACCGAGTATGTCATTTACGAAATGCCTCAGTGCGAGCCGCCGTCAAGCCCAGGTACGCCTTTACCGGGTACGGCAAAGCCATATACGGAAAACCCGGATATGGGTATCCCGGATACGGCGGAACCGTGTACGGAAACCCCCGCACAATTAAATACTAATCAAACAAAGACTGATTTATCAAGTACAGAGATATCAAATCCTATCCCATCAAATCCCCCTACCCCCGCAGGGGCAAGGATGGGAACGGATCGGATGGGAGCCAGAGAATGTTATCGTGAAGTGATTTTGGACAACATCGAGTACAGCTATCTGGTGCAGGACAGCCATATCGACCGTGAGCAGCTTGACGAGATCGTTGACCTGATCGTGGATACCGTATGTTCTGCCCGCAAAGTCATCCGCATTGCCGGAGACGATTATCCGGCGGAGGTGGTAAAGTCCCGGTTTATGAAGCTGGACAGCTCCCATGTTCAGTATGTTATGGACTGCATGAAGGACAACACCACCTATGTCCGCAATATCAAGAAATACCTTCTGGCGGCGCTGTATAACGCCCCGACCACCATCAACAGCTATTATTCTTCCCTGGTGCAGCACGATATGTACGGGGACGGGCAAAGGGGGCGAGGCTAAATGCAGGAGGAAGTAACGCGGGGCGCCGTAACGCTCATTGTTGACGGAGCCAAGCTAAGCGAGCAAGTCTTTGAAAAGGCCGTCAAAAAGTTCCTGGAGGAAATCCAGAAAAGCCAGAAGCCCAAAATCTACCGCGGCAGGCAGAGCCTTAAACAGCTTGCCAGCCAGAACGCCGGTCTTGCCAATATCGAGATCAGCGACAAGAATATCAAGGCTTTCTCCCGTGTGGCGAAGAAATACCATGTGGATTTTGCATTGAAGAAGGACACCGCCGCCGAACAGCCCCGTTACCTGGTCTTTTTCAAAAGCCGGGACGCGGATGCCATCACAGCGGCGTTTCAGGAGTTTGCCAGCCGGAAAATGAGCCGTGAGGAAAAGCTCTCCATCCGGGAGCGGCTGACCCAGGCGAAGGAACAGGCGGCGGAGAAAGTGGAACACCGCACCATTGACCGGGAGAAAGTAAAGGTCAAAGATCGGAGCGTGCAGAGATGAACATGAAAAAACTGTTTTTGCTGAACCTTCCGTATCTTCTGTTCGTGTATCCCTTCGATAAGCTGGCACAGGCTTTCCGGCTTGCGCCCGGTGCTGACCTCTCCGGCAAGCTGCTTTCTATCGGGGACGGCTTCACGGCAGCGCTTTCCTCCGCGTGGCTCAGTTTCCATCCCACGGACCTGTTGATCGGCATAGCGGGTGCGGTGATCCTTCGCATGGCGGTCTACCTGAAAGACAAGAACGCTAAGAAGTATCGCCACGGGATCGAGTATGGTTCTGCCCGCTGGGGTACGGCAGCGGATATTGCTCCCTACATGGACAAGGACTTTTTTCAGAACATCCCCATGACGCAGACGGAGCGGATCACAATGGCGAGCCGTCCAAAGCAGCCGAAGTATGCCAGAAATAAAAACATTCTGGTGATCGGCGGTTCCGGCAGCGGCAAGACGCGGTTCTTCTGTAAGCCGTCGCTGCTGCAAGCTCATTCGTCCTATGTCTGCACTGATCCGAAAGGAACCTTGCTGCCGGAGATCGGCGCTTTCCTGGAACGGAAGAAATACCGTATCAAGTGTCTCAACCTGATAAACTTCCGAAAATCCATGAAATACAATCCGCTGGCTTACATTCGGTCAGAGAAAGATATCTTAAAGCTGGTGAACGCACTGATTATGAACACGAAGGGCGAAGGAGAAAAATCTTCGGAAGATTTCTGGGTCAAAGCGGAACGCCTCTATTATTCCGCACTGATCGGCTACATTTGGTACGAGGCCACGGAGGAAGAAAAGAACTTCATCACACTTCTGGACCTTATCAATGCCAGTGAAGCCAGAGAGGATGACGAAACTTATCAAAGCCCGGTGGACCTGCTCTTTTCTCAGTTGGAGGAACGGGAGCCGGACCACTTTGCCGTCAAGCAGTACCGCAAATTCAAGATGGCGGCGGGTGTTGTATGCTCTAAAAGACTTCTTAATCAAGCGGTTGGGAAGTCTCTTAGAACACACAACCTAAAACCGAAGAAAGGAGCGCAAGTTATGAGAAAAAATGAGAAAATCACAGCTCTGTACGAACGACTGAGCCGTGATGACTTTGGCAAAGATGATGACCAACAGCGTGAGAGCAATTCCATATCCAATCAAAAGGCAATGTTGGAGGAGTTCGCCGCACGGCAGGGCTTTACAAACATTGTCCATTTCACGGACGATGGCATTAGTGGTACTTGCTTTGACCGTCCCGGATTTTTGGCAATGATGAAAGAAGTGGAAGCCGGGAATGTGGAGTACCTGTGTATCAAGGACATGAGCCGCATGGGTCGTGACTATCTGAAAGTCGGTCAGATTATGGAAATCCTGCGTCAGCGTGGCGTTCGCCTTATCGCCATCAATGACGGCGTGGACAGTGCCAGAGGGGACGATGATTTTACCCCTTTCCGCAACATTATGAACGAGTATTACGCCAGAGACACCAGCCGTAAAATCCGTTCCACTTTCCAGTCCAAAGGCAAGTCCGGCAAGCACCTCACAGGCACGGTCATTTACGGCTATCTCTGGAACGAAGCCAGAGACCAATGGTTGGTTGACCCCGAAGCCGCTGATGTGGTCAAGCGCATCTTTGCCATGACGATTGACGGCTACGGTCCGTATCAGATCGCCAGCAAACTGAAATCGGAAAAGGTGCTTATTCCGTCTGCTTACCTTGCCCAACACGGCGAGGGCGTGAACAAAAACAAGACTTTCAAAGATGTGTACGGCTGGGGTTCTTCCACCATCTGCAACATTCTTGAAAAGCGTGAATATCTGGGACACACCATCAATTTCAAGACCCGAAAGCACTTCAAGGACAAGAAAAGCCATTATGTCCCGGAGGACGAATGGACGATTTTCGAGAATACCCATGAAGCTATCATTGACCAGCAGACCTTTGACCTTGTGCAGAAAATCCGTGGGAATGTCAGACGCTACCCGGACGGCTGGGGCGAAGCAGCTCCCCTCACAGGCTTGCTTTATTGTGCCGATTGCGGCGGCAAGATGTATGTCCACCGTACCAACAACGGCAAGCGTATTTCTCAATATACCTGTTCCCAATACAGCAAAGTCCCAGTTGGAAAGCTCTGCACGACACAGCACCGTATCAATGAAGATGTGGTACTGTCCCTTGTCTCTGAAATGCTGAAAGCCATTGCCGAGTATGCCAAGCATGACCGAGCCGAGTTTGTCCGTGTGGTGCAGGAAGCGCAGTCCAGCCAGCAGACAGCAGAGGTTAAGAAACAGCGGATACGCCTTGCCACCGCAAAGCAGAGAGTGTCCGAGCTGGAAGTCCTGCTCTGTAAAATCTATGAGGACAACATTTTAGGAAAGCTGTCCGACAGCAGATACGCCACTCTGGACGCTCAATACGAAAAGGAACAGTCCGAGCTTACCGCCGAAATCTCTGCTCTGGAAAAGGCTGTCAAGAGCTATGAGAAGCACGAAAAGGACGCTGATCATTTTATCGCTCTGATTGACAAGTATGAGAACTTCGACAAGCTGACCATTGCTATGCTCAACGAGTTTATCGAGAAAATCCTTGTGCATGAGCGTGACCGTAAAGGCAGTATACAGACCACACAGGAGGTCGAGATTTACTTCAATTTTGTTGGGCGATTCGTTCCCCCGGCGTTTGGAGAAGCGGAGCTTACCCCGGAGGAATTAGAGGAAATCCGCAAGCGTGAGGAACGCAAGGACAGGCTTCATCAGAACTACTTGAAGCGGAAAGCCAGCGGAGCGCAGAAGCGATACGAGGACAAAATCAAGGGGAGAAAAAAGGCAGAAATCGAAGCCAAGAAAGCCGCCATTCGTGCGGAGGATATTGCAAAGGGCGTGTTCGTCCCTGTCAGCAGTTTACCGCAGAGAGAGCCGATGAAAGGAGTACAAACAGCATGAATATCACTTACACACAGAACGGCGATTATCTTATCCCGAACATCGTTATCCGCAAGACCAAGCCCCTCGGACACTACGGCAGACTTCGCAAGGCGTATCTGGAAATGCACCGTCCGATACTGTTCAATGAGCTGGTGCTATCCGACAAGCTCTTTGAGCATTGCGCCGAGATTGACGAAGCGGCACGAAACCGCATGGAGCTGATCGTGCGGTCACTGGCAGAGCAAAACGGCGTGACCGAGCAACTGAAAGCTGAAAACCAAATGGAATGGGTGCGGCAGATGAACGCTTGCAAGGCGCAGGCAGAGGAAGTTGTGAAAGCAGAGTTGATTTATAATTGAGCGAGGAAGTCCGGGCAGAAAACTGTTCGGACTTTTCTCATATAGTCCAAAGTTGCGGTAGAATTGTTCACAAGTTTTATGGTACAATTTATGCGAATAAAGAAAACGGAAAATTAGAATCTAACAAGAGAATGTGGTTGTATGAAAAAATCCATATTAGTATTTTGGGCAATCGTGTGTCTGTTACCTATTCAAAGGAGGTTTAAGAATTTCAAATGAAACATATAAGAAATATATTGCTGTTGATTACGATTATTTTTGCTTTTGTTATGCAAGCTGAAGTATATCAAAATATGCTCTGGAACTTTAATGGTGCTTATTATTTATCGTCCAGATACACAACTACTAATGACGATATGGATTCATTTTTAGCCAATGCAGAAGATACAGCTGAGAAGCATGGTGTTCATATTTTTTCGACTTTTAATCAGAGAGTTTCTAATTATCAGACAAGACTTTATATTTATGGTGATGATACCGTTGTTCGGGATAGTCTTAAAAGCACAATGGATATTGAGGAAAAACATATACGGCTTTGATAGGCGGAATCACCGTAATAGAATTTGAAGATTTTAGAGAAGCAAAAAACACAGGCAATGGACAGGAAATAATGGTCAGCTATATCGGTGACGATGATGACATTATTGCCACATATCAAGATTTGGCAAAAGAATATTCTATATCGCAGCCAGAGTTTTGGCAATCACCGAAACTGATATGATGTTCATTGTTTGGGGCCTGGTTGCCATATTGATGATTGTACTTAATATGATTGAGGTGATACGCAGACAAAAGGAAGTAGTTGTACGAGCTTCTCTGGGCGAAAATGCTGCTGTGATTGCTCTAAAAGCTGTAGTGGCTGATATGATTTCATATGCTGCATTATTCGTCTTAGCAAAGTTGCTTGTTTCTCAATTTATATCGGGAGCGTATGAAGATCATCTCATTTTGGCAGTGTATTGTGCCGGAGCAGTTCTTTCCGTAATTCCTTATGCTGCTTTTGTCCGCTTTGATGTAAAAAAAGCCTTTGCCAATGCTTCAGATAAAAAAGGTATGTTTTATCTTCTGAACGGTCTTAAAGTATTTGCTACTGCTATGACGATTTTTACAATAACTACAAATCTCAGTAGCATTCAAGGTAATTTACTTACAAACACTACTCTTTTAGAAAATCATTATAATGATTACTATTTTGGAGTTATGCAGATTGAACCTCCTTTTGAAGAAAATGAGGAGGAATCCAAAGAGAGCGAATTTTGGAATGACCTTTACGAAAATGAATACAACACTATAAATCCGGTGGTCTGCATAGGCAGCCGGATAAGCGATACGGATAATTATATTTTTGTAAATCATAATGCCAGAGATATGCTGCAAGGGTTTTCTGATATGCTTACTGAAGATGATGAAAAAGAGGATATCGTGGTCTTCGTGCCAAAGGGAAAAAATGCGGAATCATACAAAGATATCGCAAAAGAGGAAATTGACTCTCTTACCCAAAATGCAGAAGAACTGCGTGTTGTTTATAAAGAATATTCTGGCAGAGAGCAATTTTATTATCTCAATTCGAACAGAGAAGAGGCTATTGACGGATTGTCAAGAGCAACAAATCCGATTGTTATTTATCAGGCAAATGAGGCTGTTGCTTTGAATGGAAGTTATATCGAAACAGGAACATATAATGGTGAGGTAATCTACGGATGCGATGAAAGCACAATTCGTAATGCTGCGAAAAAATATGCAGAACAGCTTGGTCCACACTATTTTATGCTGACGAATGTCGGGGAGGATTATACTTATAGTCATAGTTTCCTCGTGAAACTGATTGGCTTTATAAGCTCTCTTTGCGTATTAGTATTGCTGTTAGATATCGCTATCATCATATCTGAAGTGAAAATGGAATTTAGACTTAATGCGATGGAAATCTCCCTCAAAAAGGTTTTGGGCTATCGCTTTTATGAAAGGCACAAAAGATTTATTTCCGTTAATCTCTTAGAAAATATAGCCGTTGTGATATTGATTTGCATTGTTTCGCTTTTTATATCTAACGCAAGTGTCGGGATTGCTTTACTGGTTGGAGCATTGCTCACCATTATTGAAATGGCAATCATTTTCACAAATGTTATGTGGGTTGAAAAAACAAATATCTCAAAGTCCTTGAAAGGTGGATGTTTATGATTATAATTCGTGGCTTAAATAAAGCATTTGGAGAGAAAATAATTTTCTCCAACTTTAATTTGGAAATTCCGGATGGAAGTTTTGTAGTAATCAGCGGGGATAGCGGCAGTGGAAAAAGCACTTTGCTCAATATGATTGGTGGTATCGAAAAGCCGGATAGCGGCAGTATCATAATCGAAGGGCTGAATATTACCCGGCTTAAAATAAAAACAGTTTTTTTGCGGATACAGTGGGGTTTCTTTTTCAGAATTTTGCACTGCTTGAAAATAAGACAGTTAAAGAAAATTTAAGTTTGATTAAAAAATCAAGCCGAACTAAAGTATCACTTAAAGAAGCTCTTAATCGTGTGGGGTTATCAAAGGAAGTTAACAAAAAAGTTTATCAGCTTTCCGGTGGTGAACAACAGAGAGTTGCTTTAGCTCGTCTTATGATGAAAAAATGTTCTGTTGTTTTGGCAGATGAACCTACTGGCTCACTTGACAAGAAAAATAGAGATATTGTTATGAGGTTATTGCACGAACTCAATGAAGAAGGTAAAACGGTTATCATTGTTACCCACGATCAGGGTATTATTGAAGATGAACCTTATGTTGTGAAAATCTGAGAGTACCTCTTAGAAATGTCTTGATCTACATTTTATGTAATTTGGGTCAGAAGAAAATCCCTTTAGGAACTAAAGGGCGCACTTCTATACTCTCCTATCGGGAGTATGTGCGTCCTGCGGAGCTTCATTCCCGGTCAGCAGAGAAAAACTGCTTGACCGAAAATGTTTCGTCACTTCGTTCCGTCAAGGGAGCTACACTCCCTTGCGACGCTTGTGCGTCTATCCCTTGTGGACTTGCCGTCCGCAAACAGCATGAAATGCTGTTCGCCGCCAGCAAGTTTGGAAAAATAAATACCGAAAATCAGACCGTTGACTGGTCGCAATGTGCGAAAAGTTGACGGTCTTTTTTATCCCAAAAATCAAAAAGGAGGTCAATCACAATGACAAAACCGAAAACTCTCGATCAGCTTCGAGCCGAAAAGGAACGAGCTGAGACGCAGCTTGCACAGGAGAAGCACAAGCTGGAGCGTCTGGAGAACAGAAAGAAGTATCTGGAGAAAGGCAAACGCACCAAGCGCACCCACCGCCTTTGCAATCTGGGCGGCACGATTGAGAGCCTTGCCCCGGAGGTCAAAGATCTCACACGCACCGAAATGACAGAGCTGATGGAACACATCTTTTCTCTGTCCGAAGTCCAGCGAGCCGTCCGTCACATGGCGATTACCCACATCAGCCAAGCAAACAGAGAAAAGGAGTTGAAAGCCGATGGCACTATTTCATCTGAGCGTCACGCAGACTAAGCGAAGCGCAGGACAGTCCGCTATCGCTTCTGCCGCCTACCGAGCCGGGGAGCGATTGTATAGCGAGTATTACGGCGAATACAGCGACTACACCCGCAAGGGCGGCGTGATCTGCTCTGACATTCTCCTGCCGTCCCATGCACCGCCCGAATACGCAGACCGCCAGACCCTATGGAACGCCGTGGAAAAAGCCGAGCGTGGAAAGAACGCCCAGCTTGCATACAGCTTTGACATTGCCTTGCAGAATGAATTTTCCCTTGAGGAAAACATCGCTCTTGCAAGGCAATTTTTGTTGGAGAACTTTGTGAGCCGGGGCATGGTGGTTGACTTCGCCGTACACCAGCCAGACCGGGAGGACGGCGGCATACCAAACCCGCATTTTCATGTGCTTTGCCCCATCCGCCCCATCGAGCAGAACGGCAAATGGGGACTAAAGCAACGCCGGGTGTATGAGCTGGACGAGGACGGCAACCGTATCCGAGACGCAGACGGAAAGTTTG
>ENA-OQMX01000161-OQMX01000161.1-human-gut-metagenome-genome-assembly--contig:-NODE-161-length-17549-cov-3.099529_pt1 | contig 17549 bp, 19 predicted proteins | sample MGYA00242622_ERZ504866 | MGnify/ENA primary metagenome ERZ504866 (study PRJEB26092, sample SAMD00036422) | human gut metagenome | host: Homo sapiens | study: EMG produced TPA metagenomics assembly of...
TCTTCTTCCGGGTCTTCGGTGATCTCGACCTCTTCGACGTCATCGGTTTCCTCTTCAATTGGCTCGCACGATACAAATTCTATATCCTCTGAATCATCACTTTGGATAGTGCTTTGGACGATGCTTTCGTCCTCTTCCTGTACCAGGGGTTGTTCTTCCTGTATCGCGCTCTGTTCCTCTTCACACGTTGTCTTCTTTTCCAGCGTTATTGCCGGAAGAATCAGTACATATATTGTACAGAAAACACTATACAAGAAAGGCACAGCATTATTTGTCTCCAACGTTTCTGCCGTGCCTTGTCCCTTAAGATTCTTCTGATATAATCTGTTCCCTTATTTTGCACAGTTCCACCTACTCTTTTTCTGGTGTATCTGATGCCTTTCTTTTCCGTCTTTTCCTACGATACTTTTTTATATAATACGGACATTCCTTGTCCAGATTTTATGATCTGTTAATTCTGTCTCATACTTCCTGCCGCATTCAATGGCCAGATCCGAAATACGATCTGCCCTTCAATCTGATCCTCTGAGACATCTCCTATGGACGCAGTTCTTGAATCGACCGACGTAGCTCTCGTTAGTCCCCCATAAAAACCAGTGTGATTCTGCACCTGATGCGGAAGCTCAATATCACAGTTCCCAAGGGACACTTCCTTAAGGTATGGTTCATCAATCGTCTGGCCGTCAACCGTTACCACTCCACCTGCATCAATATCAACCCACTGCCCAGGGCCTGCGATCACACGTTTGACCAGAAGCTTGTTGCCCTGCCAGAATGCAACAATATCTCCGGTTTTCAGATGTTTGTTCTTTACTGAGATTACGATCTGCCCCGCTCCAGAGTCGGTGACATGGAAGAACCATAGATCTGCAGGACCGGCATCCACAAGGTCGCCACAAGCACGGAGATCGCTGCCACAACGATCAGCACTGCAGCTGTACCGCGGAAGGTCTGGCGATAAGCCGCGCGACGATTTAATCTTTTTTGTTCTTTCTCAGCTTCTTCTATCGTCGGAACTTCTTTTGAAGGATTTGGTCTTCTCATATCACAGATCAGATCGATCAGTTCTTTTCTGCTTAAATGCCTAAGGTCATTCTTTCTCTTTTTGTTCTTTTTGTTATTTTTCATACTCTAACTCCGGGAGCTTTTAAACTGCCCACGTTAATATTACAATTACTCATAAACACATATGATAGAATTATAAGTAATTTGGCATATCGTATCAATTCAATAAAATATGAACTTTGGTCAATTTTTTATGGTATGAAAAAGACCGAAAAAGCTTATTTTCTGAAGCTTCTCGGTCTTTTTTATTATATTCAGTCTTACAATCTATATTCTGTCGTTTTTATTGCTTCTCTATTATTCTACATTCTTTGTCGCAACAATATCTACGCCTGTGTCTGCCATATTTTTGAGAATCACATCTCCAATATGAACCGGTGCCGGAACCTCAATTCCTTTCAGTGCTTTCACACAGTCAAAGATTTTTCCTTTCGGAATGTCTTCTTTTGTCTTTACCGATACCATGTCAATGCTGCCGCAATAATCGGATTATCCTCAACTGCTTCATAAAAAAACTGCTCACCCTCTCACTCCTTGCAATTTCAAAAATAAAAAGAGCGCATTCTATAACAGCCTTTCGACTGATATGAATTCGCTCTCCTCTCACAGCTTCACTTTCCAATTACTTGTTTAACGTGTGTTTACTATAACATGTTGCACAAATTATTGCGAGTAATTTTCATAAAAATATACTTTTTATATAAAGTATACATTTTACCTATTTGTGTTATGTATATTTTTCTTCTTTCTGGACTTGCGGACGATCTTTCGAATCAGGGATACCACAAGAACAATTATTATAATAATGATCAGGCCGATACATACTATGATTGCGGTAAATTTATCGGTTTTTTCACCAGATCAAGTATATTTTTGCTGTCATCCACAACCTTACGATCATGGGTTGTCGCATAGTATTCAGATACATTTGCAATGCCGTCTCCATCTGTATCATCAAAAGACTGCATATATCTTGCGATCGCATCCCAGGCTTTCAGCTCCTTATCGCCTTCCATGACTGCATAATCTTCCAGATTTTCAATTGGATTTCCGTCTTTATCCTTTGGCTCAAGAGACAGAAGTCCGTAAGACATTTTCATTACAGAACCTAACATCTGTCCGGTGTACAGATCTGTTACAACATGATACAGCTTATCATCCTCGATCTCTGTTCTTTCTCCATCTGCTCTGGTCAGGTAACAGTCTGTCACTTTATTCAGGATCATTCGATGCGGGTTGTATGTAAAATTCAGGCCACTGCAGTATAATCTTGCAGTCGTCATAAAATCAGAAATGGAGGCGTCCACTTCAGCCACCAGCTTCAGTTCTTTTCCTGTCAGGTATGCGTTGATCAGAGGATATCCGGCTACTCCGTCTTTGCCAATTCCAAGTGAAAATGAATTGTATACATCTTCTACGGTAATATCACCCTTTGTATACGTGTCACGTACAGTCCCACTCGGTACAACCGCTACATCTACCGGGTCTCCATCATAATACTCTGAATTTTCCACAGCATATACGTAGGCATCTGCCATGATATCCCCAAGATTCAGTTCTTTATGCTCTGTGCCCATTTCCTCCAGGCTGTTAAATTCCACATCGTTCTGCGCAAGAACTTCTTTTCTTGTATAACCAAAGTCTGCAAGGTAATTCGTATCCACCGTGTCCATCAATGCGTCGATACGCTCCTGTGTTGCCTTGTCGGCTTTTACATCCTCGGATACAGGAATCAGTTCATAAGAGCTCAGATCCCAGCGTCCGTCAGAATTCTGCGTCATCGAAAGAGAGCCAAGATTTCTTCCGTATTCACCACAGGATACAATATAGGTATTTCCGTGCTGGATTGCCTCCTGCAGCTCTGAATGTGTATGTCCACTGATGATCAGATCAAGATCCGGAACCGCCTTGGCAAGGAGTTCGTCCTCCGACTTGCTTTCATCTTCCCAGGTTCCACCATGAGAAACACAGGCGATCATGTCTGCTTCTTCGTTTTTCTTGATTTCTTCTACTGTTTTCTTAACGGCCTTAACAGGATCCTTGAAGGATAATTCACAGGTTGGTGCGCATTCCAGGGCATCTTTTCCGAAGACACCGACAACGGCGATCTTTACGTCACCTTTCTGTACCATTACATAGTCCTTCACACCGTATGTTTCAAACGCTGACTGAATCTGTTTCTGACCGTCGTTTAGCCCAGCCTTTTCCATGCTGTCCCAATCCACATTGCACACTACGATCTCAGGCAGTGTCTCTCCGGAGCTTTTGGCTGCCTTAAGCATGTTGGCAAGCCCCTGGGATCGATAGTCGAATTCATGATTGCCAAATGTAGTCACATCATATCCAAGATATCCAAGCATTCTAAGCTCCGCTGCCTCAGTATCATATACCGTCTGGATCAGCGTTCCCATTGAAAAATCACCGCCATCCAGTATGAGTGTATCTGGATCTTCTTTCTTTTTTCATTGATCAGTGTCTTTATTTTTGCAAATCCGCCGACTTCTTTTTGTTCTCCATTTACGATCGTGGAAAAGCTGTCCAGGTGGGAATGCGTGTCATGAGTAAACAAGACATCTATCTGTTTTGTATCATCTGCTGCCTTCACCGTAACAGCCTGTGCAAGCAGCATAAGCATTGCAATGGTAAGCACGACCGACAAAATACTTTTCCGTAATATCATAGATTTCACCCTTTCATCCATAACTTTCTGATGTGATTTGAGTATACGTGATTGCCACCATGTTTGTCACGTATAATTGCGTTAGAATAAGACAAAGAAATCCTGTACAGAAACAGTTTTACTGCAGCCGTACAGGATTCTTCTAAATTCTTTTATTCTCTTTATTTTGCTCTTGCCATTGCTTCCTGATAATCTCTTGTGTCTGTGAAGATTTCTTCTTTCCACGGATTCTTTTTCTGAGCTTTCGCACGTTTCAGAATGTATGCAAAAATAAATACATTTAAGGCCCTAAATGCGTAGGTTGGTGCTTTGTTGCGATATGCTCCACGGTTACGGTGTATTGTTCATATTCTGCTTTCGGGAATCTTTATGAAATCTTCAAAATTGCCCGGTATGCTATCCGTAAAATCAAAGAAAGGACTTGATTATATGGATATGATTTTGAAAACGACTGACCTCTGCAAAAATTTCAAGGGGCAAATGGCGGTAAACAATGTGTCACTGAACATCCGGCGCAACTCGGTTTATGGTCTGCTGGGGCCGAATGGGGCTGGCAAATCCACGATCTTAAAAATGCTCACCGGCATTTTGCGCCCCACATCGGGAAGCATCGAGTTTGACGGCCACCCGTGGAAGCGGAATGATCTGGAGCATATCGGTGCTTTGATTGAGATGCCCCCGCTTTACGAAAATCTGACTGCATACGAAAATCTCAAAGTCAGAACTACATTGCTCGGCCTGGACGATGCACGAATTAACGAGGTATTGCAAATTGTCCAGCTCACGAATACCGGCAAGAAACGGGCCGGGCAGTTTTCTCTTGGTATGAAGCAGCGGCTTGGTATTGCTATTGCATTGCTGAACAGTCCCCAGCTTTTGATTCTGGATGAACCGACTAACGGCCTTGACCCTTTAGGGATTGAGGAACTTCGAGAGTTAATTCGCTCTTTTCCCTGCAAAGGGATTACAGTTATTTTGTCCAGCCATATTCTGTCAGAAGTCCAGCAGATTGCAGATCATGTGGGTATCATTGCTGGCGGCGTCCTTGGATATGAGGGAGAGCTTCGCGCCGGTGAAGATTTGGAACAACTCTTTATGGATGTTATTCGCAGAAATGGTAAGGAGGGATATTAAATGGAGATGGCATATATTCAGGCAGAGAACCTAAAGCATAAGAGAACTTTCACAAAAACGCTGATCGTTCTGGCCCCGTTTGTAACTGCGCTTATGAACTTTTTTGCCCCTCTTTGGTTCCAGCTCAATTCTTATAATTGGTGGTATATCCTGCTTTATCCTGGATTCCTTACGCTCACCTGTGCCTTGATTGAACAGCGGGATAATGGCAAACTAAAATATCGTGCCGTTGCTTCATTGCCTGTTTCGCAGAACAAAGTCTGGAAAGCAAAAATTGGAGTGGCCGGTATTTACTCCTGTGTGGGGAATTTCATTTTCCTGGCGCTAAATCTGTTGGGCGGTTTTGCAATATTAGTTATCAACGAAATTCCCCTGACAATCGGAATTTGGCAGGCTGCGGCCGGAACAGCTTGTATTGTCATTGCAAGCCTATGGGAAGTTCCGCTGTGCTTATGGTTATCAAAAAAAGTTGGTATCTTTGTCACGGTTATTCTTAATGCCGGACTTGGAAGCGTTTTAGGGATTTTCACGGCTACAACCTCTTTGTGGATGATCTGCCCGTATAGCTGGGTGCCGCATCTTATGATTTCCGTGTTAGGTATTTTGCCTAATGGTGAGCCGGTTGCAGATCAGAGTACGGCAATGGCATTTTGGATGATTATACTTGTATTGGTCATTTCGCTGGCCTGGTTTGCGGCGCTGTCATTTTTAACTGCAAGATGGTTTGAGAAAAAGGAGGTGGGGTAACTATGGTATCTGTGGTTCGCTGCTGGAAAGCAGAATATCAGAAGTGTAAACATAGCATTTTGCTCTATATGCACAGCATGATTCCGATTATATGTGCGGCGATTTTTGCGGGTTACTATCATATATCCAGATGGGAACTGGCAACCAAAATCAGTGCCTATCTGGAAGTGCTGGCCGTTGCGTTCCCGTTTCTGATCGGCATTATTGTGGGCCTGGTTGTTCAGATCGAAAATCAGGCCGGGCATTATCAGCTTTTGTTGGGAACAATCCCATCTCGCATGGCAACGTATATTGGTAAACTTGGTTTTCTGATGATCTGTGCTTTTGGCGCAACATTTTTAGCGTTAGGAACATTCGCTGCACTATATAGGGATGCTCCGGCAAGCCTTTACCTGAAAGCAGGGATTCTATTGTTGATTACCATGCTTCCCATTTACCTGATTCATTTGTTTGTGGGAATGAGCTTCGGAAAAGGTGCATCTATGGGATTGGGAATTGCAGGGAGTTTAATAGCTGCCCTTATGATAACAGGGCTTGGTGACGCTACATGGAAATATATTCCCTGGGCCTGGGGCGTTCGTGCTATGGATTACACTGTGCTTGCATGGGATAGCCCCCAACTGTATGCACAGGTAAAAACCGATTTTTTCAGCGGTATGATTATTTCTGTATGCTGCACTGTTTGTCTGCTGATTGCCAGTTTGGTTTGGTTTCATGGTTGGGAGGGAGGTAAAAACAGTGAATAAAAAGTGCCTGTTTGCCGTGGTAATTGTGCTTGTAAGTCTTATATGCTTATCGGCCTGCGGTGCGCTCCGCGATACCGCCGATAAAAATAAGGCGTTAAATGAATCTCTGCCGTATTATGAGCTGAACGCCGCAAACTATGATGAAATTTCATATAACGGCCTGACATATACCATAACGGATGAATGTCTTGAAATGTCAGAACTGCAAGAAGAAATCGGGCAGGTATCGAAACGCTTCAAAAATGTGGCGGGGGAAGATTTCAGTTTCGGCTACGTTTACAGTATTGTGGATGTGGATATAAGCAATGCCGTAGCTGTAAATATCAACAATGAATATCGGAAAGCTGACATTAAAAATAATGATGAGTAACCTCGACAATGTGGTATAATGGGGCGGGAGGTGATTTTTTGACCCACTTACTTGTAGTTGACGATGAAGTTTCTATCTTGGAATTGATTAAGAACAGTTTGGGGAAAGATGGATATTTGATAACAGTCTGTCAAAATGCGGATGATGTAGACATCAAAAAGCTGCATTTCTATGACCTCATTCTTTTGGATGTGATGATGCCTGGCACAGACGGGTTTGAGTTTTGCAAACAGATCAGGAATATGGTAGACTGCCCGATTCTCTTTCTGACCGCAAAGACATTAGAGGAAGATATATTGTTTGGATTGGGCATCGGTGCGGATGATTATATTACGAAACCTTTTCGTATTCAGGAGCTTCGCGCCCGTGTCGCGGCACATTTACGCAGAGAAAAAAGGGAGCATCACAGCACACTTTCATTTGAGCCTGATATAAGATTTGACCTTTCCGCAAAGGTACTGTATGTTTCAGAACAGCCGGTTCCCCTTACCAAAAGCGAGTATTCAATCTGTGAATACCTTGCGAAAAACCGGGGACAGGTTTTTACAAAAGAACAAATCTATGAAGCCGTTTTCGGGTTTGATGGAATAGGCGATAACTCTACGATCTCAACGCATATAAAAAATATTCGTGCGAAATTGGAGCATTTCAAAATAAGTCCGATCAGCACCGTATGGGGGATAGGATATAAATGGGAGTGAAAAAGAAACCTACATTGAAAATATTGTTTCGCCAGTTTGCTATCTCCCTCATTGTCATGCTGGTAGCGGCAATTATTGTCCCTTTTGGTTTGGAGGGACTTGCTGTAAATGCTGGATTAGCTACAAGAGCAAATCTAAGTGAATTGCAGGTAAAAGAGATCATTCCAACGCTGACGATTGCCCCGGATATTACAAAGGTTGTGATTCCACAGGGATGCGGCTACTTAATTCTGGACAAGAACTTTAATGAGCTTTACAGCAATATGGACGATGATGAAAAGAAATTGCCCTGCTGTACGCAAAGGGAGAATATATTGAATATGCTACGGGGAGGCAGTTTGCACTTGTTGTCCGGGAAAACGAATTTTGCGTTTTAAGGTATTATATTGGTTCTCAATTTACAGTGTCATGGCTACCGGAATATTTTCCATCTCCTGACACGCTTGCGTTTATCCTGATGGCTGTAAATTCGCTGCTGGTCATTATCATACTGACCGCCAGATTTGCTAAGAACCTGCGTACACAACTGACCCCGCTTTTTGAAGCAACTGCGGAGGTTTCAAAGCAAAACCTTGATTTTGAAGTAGGACACGCCAAAATCAAAGAGTTTGAAGATGTCCTTGCATCTTTTTCAGATATGAAAGATAATCTGAAAATTTCGTTAGAACGGCAATGGAAAACCGAACAGACACAGAAAGAGCAAATCGCCGCGCTTGCCCATGATTTGAAAACGCCTCTGACGGTTATTCAAGGAAATGCTGATTTACTCACAGAAACAAATCTTGATGATGAGCAACGATTATACGCTGGTTACGTCGTGGAAAGCTCCGGCCAGATGCAGTCATATATTCAAACCCTGATTGATATATCACGGGCGGCGGTTGGTTATCAGCTCCATATTGAAAGTATAGACTTGCCAGCGTTCATGCAGCACTTGTTCGGTTATATGGAATCACTATGCCGGACAAAAGAAATCCGGCTGCAAATGAATACTGTTTCACTCCCTCAAATGCTGAAATTTGATAGGGTGCTGATAGAACGTGCTATTATGAATGTTATCAGTAATGGGCTGGACTACTCCCCGCAAGGCGGAACGCTTTATGTGGATGTTCAGAGTAACAACGGTTTCGTGGAAATTTCAGTCACAGACGAGGGAACGGGGTTTTCTAAAGAGGCATTATGCCACGCACAGGAACGGTTCTATATGGGCGATCAAAGCCGCAATTCAAAGTTACACTTTGGTATGGGTCTATATATTACAAATTCGATTATGGAACAACATAATGGTCAGCTTATTTTAGAAAATTCAAAAGAAACCGGCGGCGCAAAGGTTACTATGAAACTTCCTTGCTGATTTTCCGATAGTGTAATGGACGTCTTTTATGTCCGTCCATTTTTCAAATCTTTATGGAATCTTCAAAAATTCCTCTTATCATGTATCTAAAGAAAAAACATCTGCCCAGCGGCAGAAAAGAAAAAAACCGCTGCTGGGCAGACCCATTTTCACGCTTAATTTATATTCACTGGTGGCGGTTTTGAGAAATCAAGGCCGCTGCTTTCTTTCTGTCATTCCCAGCAGTTAAAGGCATGGCGGCCCACGGGAGGACGCCGCCATGCTGTTTTACTATCATTATAATCTAATCCACTTCTACCGCGTGACATGCTCCCGCCACTTAAATCTTACAGATTTTGAAGTGGGAGCTTCCTGCTCAATTGCCCTTCAGGGCAAAGCTAAAACAGGCTATCCCCGCGTGTCCCGCGGTTCTTTTTTTATCCGGTTACGGATCTTTTCTGTGCTATTATGCACATTTTTTATATATTCTTTTTCCTTCTTTCAGAATATTGACCGCCGCATTCACATCCCGGTCCATCCGGTTTCCACATTCGCATAGGTATATCCGTTCTGATAATGCCAGCTCTTTCTTCTTATGTCCGCATACGCTGCATATCTTACTGGATGCAAAATATCTGTCTACTTTTATCAGATATTTTCCACGTTCTTCCAGCTTATATCCAAGCATGGAAAGGAACTGACCGTATCCGTTATCCTGTATCCCTTTTCCGAAATGCAGGCCTCCGGCTATCCCCTTCAGGTTCAGATCCTCCACACATACTGCGTCATAGTCTTCTGCAAGGCTGTGGCTGAGCTTATGCTGGAAATCCTTCCTCTGGTTCTTTATCTTTTCATGATATAAAGCAACCTTTTTCTTCTGTTTCTGATAGTTACGGCTGCCCTTTTCACATCTGGAAAGTTTTCTCTGTTCCCGGGCAAGTTTTTTCTCTGCATTCCGGTAAAACATGGGATATCCGGCTCTTTCACCGGTAGAAAATACACACATCCCATGCATGGCAAAATCCATCCCCAGGAATTTTTCCGCCTGTCTTTTCTCCGCTGTTTGGTTTTCACAGTCGAACAGCAGGCTGGCAAAATATTTTCCGGACGGTTCCCTGCTCACAGTCACTGATTTCAGCTTCCATCCCTCCGGGATCATACGGTGGAGTTTTATTTTTACCGGCTGCATCTTTGGCAGTTTCAGGAACCTGTCCTGCAGACAGATATTCCCATTTACCATATTCGTTGTATAGGATTTCCGCGAATGTTTTTTTGATTTATAATGCGGAAATCCCACTCCCGGTTCCCGGAAAAATTTCCGAAAAGCCCCTTCCAGATTTAACTGTACATTCGCCAGCGCAAGAGAATCCACTTCTTTCAGCCATGGATATTCTTTTTTATATCCGGCCGGCGTATTTTTCAGCATCTTTTTTTCTTCCTGATAATAACGGATCTTATCCGCAAGCATCCGGTTATAGAGAAAACGACTGCAGCCGATTGTCTTCTCTATCTGGGTTATCTGTTCTTTATTTGGATAGATCCTTATTTTTACTGCCCGGTTTATCTTTCTCACCCTGACTCTCTATATACTGATGGATTGTTTCAACAGGTGCTATATTTCAAAGATTTCTTTTGTTCTCTCTGACATCTTATCGTCCAGCATCTTTCTGCTATATTGAATAATCCGGTGCCCGTGTCCCTGCTGTCCGGTGACAGGAAACCGCAAATCCGTTTTTTAGGAAACCACCCTTCCGGTAGTGGAAACCTTTATCATAAATCCTTTAGAATGTAATCATGCACCAGCTGGTGTAAATTCATTCAAAGGAGGTCATGACCATGACCAAGTATCGAGAGATTCTCAGGCTAAAAAGTCTGGGACTCAGTCAGCAGAGCATTGCCGACAGCTGCAATGTCTCCAAGAAAACGGTTAATCGCGTTTTGAAGCGTGCAAGGGAATTAAATATTTCCTGGCCGCTTGATAAAAGCGATACCGATGCTGTTCTTGCAGAAATGTTTTTTCCTTCTACAAAGCAAGTCAGATCCAATAAACGGATGCCTGACTACGATTATGTCCACAAAGAATTACTCCGTAACGGAGTCAGTAAGAAACTCTTGTGGACAGAATACATGGAGGATTGTCATGCAAATGGCGAAGAACCACTTATGTATTCCCAGTTCTGCTATCACATCCAGCAGGATGAGCAGAAACGACGTGCTACCATGCATATCAACCGGAAACCTGGTGAGCAGGTTGAGGTCGATTGGGCAGGAGATCCTGCAACAATCATTGATCCGGATACCGGTGAAATCACCAAAGCCTATATATTTGTCGGCGTGATGACTTATAGTCAGTACGCATATGTAGAAGCATTTCTGGATATGAAGCAGAAATCATGGATTAATGCCCATGTTCATATGTACGAATATTTTGGTGGTGTTGCCAGAATTCTCGTACCGGATAACTGTAAAACAGCAGTTGTCCACAATGGTGGCTTTAAAGACCAGCAGGTCAATGAAACTTATCAGGAAATGGCCGAATACTACGGCACCGCTATTATCCCGGCGCGTGTCAGGGCTCCAAAAGATAAGCCGAATGCTGAGGGGACAGTAGGAAATATTTCTACTTGGATCACAGCAGCTCTTCGGAATGAACAGTTCTTCTCCCTTGCCGAATTGAATCTGGCAATCAAAGATAAGCTGGAACTGTTCAACCAAAGGCTCTTTCAGAAGAAAGAGGGTAGTCGGCGAAGCTTATTTCTTGGGGAAGAAAACCATTGCTGGCACCATTACCTGCTACCCGTTTTGAACTGAGTGACTGGAAAGCAGCCACTGTCCAGTTCAATTATCACATATCTGTGGACGGAATGCTATACTCCGTTCCGTACGAATACATTAAAAAGAAAGTTGATATAAGGGTAACAGACACCACGATTGAAATTTTCTACAACCATAACCGCATTGCTTCCCATCGTCGTCTAAAAGGACGCCCTGGGCAGTACAGCACCATTACTGAACATATGCCGGCAGACCACCAGAAGTATCTGGAATGGAACGGTGACCGCTTCCGTAAATGGGCTGAGCGGATTGGCATAAATACGTACACTGCAGTCAATGCAATATTGACCTCCAAAAGTGTGGAACAACAAACCTACCGAAGCTGTATGGGGCTTCTTAAGCTTGCTGAGAAGTACTCAGATGCGTTACTGGAAGCTGCCTGTAAAAAGGCATTATCCTATACAGCATCACCCAGTTACAAGAGTATTAAAAACCTACTTGTAACCGGTTCAGAAAAGCTGGCATCGGAAGCAATCGATACCAAGACCACACATAAAGCACATGGCATCACACGAGGTGCCGATTACTATCGGAGGTAAACACATATGACCAATCAGAGTACAATGGATAAGTTAATAGAAATGCGCCTTACCACAACGGCAGATGCATTCCGCAATCAACTCAATGACCCAAAATTCAAGGAGGTTCCCTTTGAGGATCAATTCGGTATGCTGGTGGATATCGAATACAGCAGTCGCAAAAACAACCGTCTCAAAAGACTGATCAAGAATGCCGGTTTCGATCAGCCGGAAGCGAATATCATGGATATCAACTATACTTCCGGACGCAAGCTAAACAAGGAACTGATTCGCAGACTTGCTACCTGCGAATATATATCTGAACATCGGAATCTTTTATTACCGGTGCTACAGGCTGCGGTAAAACTTACATGGCCTGTGCCTTTGGCATGGAAGCCTGTAAGCAGTATTACAATACCAAATATATCCGTCTGCCTGATCTGCTTATTGATCTGGAGATGGCACGGACAGATGGCAACTACAAAAAGGTGATGGCTAAGTATGCCAATCCCGTTGTCCTGATTTTGGACGAATGGCTTCTATTGAAACCAACGGAATCTGAACAAAGAGATATCTTCGAACTACTCCATCGGAGACGCAAGAAATCTTCAACGATTTTTTGCTCCCAGTATGAGTTCGAGGAATGGTACGACCAACTGGGTGGTGATGATAGTCCTCTGGCAGATGCAATCATTGACCGCATTGCTCATGACAGTTATCGTATCAACATTACAAGCATTGATGCCGAACATGATATCTCGATGCGAGAGGTTTATGGCTTGGACAAAACATTACGTGAGTAAACTCGCATAAGCGGTTCCCGCTAGCCCGGACAGACGGTTTCCCGTCTGCCGGACTTGCGGTGTTACCGCACAAGAATATTCACTATATTTCATAACCAGAATCAAACAAAAACACTGAATGAGAATTATTATCTAAACTCATTATGTACACTCACTTATTGCTTATTTCGACCGTCCAAATTCCAAGAGCATATTGTTCTTTTTTTCTATTATAATATATTTATTGTATCAGAACAAGTGTTTTTGCGATTTTTTATGAATTTGAGCAGACATGCTCGAATGTGCAATTCATCCCATCACCTATAGGTGAGGGAATTCTTGCTACGGTTGTTAAACTTTTTACTCAACAGAAAAACCCCGGAAACCTTACGGTTCCGGGGTATCTTACGTTTGGACACAATGTACCTTGCGGTACTCTATTTATATAATTAAGATGTTATGCTAAAATTATTCGATAACTGTAGCAACACGTTCACTTTCCTCAAATATATTTAGAAATTCTTTATAACTTCTTTACGCTAAGTTAGCAACCACCAGTTCAACTGGTGGTTTATCCTTGGCCCTCCAAAGGGCCATTGTTACTGCTCGCCCCAAAGGGCGGTATCGCAAGCACTTTTGCTGGCCCGCTATAAAGCGGTACTACTCGAATCTTCTCGTCTCGATTCGTAAACGGTAGAACCTGAGTACCTTTTTATTCACTTCAAGTTATGCCATAATCATACTCAACAAAATAACATAGTCAAAAAAGTTTAGTACTTAACTTTTTTAACTGACTATGATTCAGAGGAGGAATATTATGGCTACGCAAACCAGCCTTGTAGCTCAGCAGGTGAGGATCAGACAATGGGCAGAACAGATCCGGAATTGTCAGAACCGTCCCAAAGGGATGGATGTTGAAACCTGGTGTACCCAAAATAATCTTACAAAAGCCAACTATTATTACCGTCTCCGGCGTGTCAGGCAGATATGCCTGGATCAGATGCAGGACACAGAAACCACTGCTTTTGTGGAACTGCCCGCACCTGCACCAGATCCAAAGAAAATAGATACTCCAAAAGAATCCGGTACATGCATTTCGGCAGGAACTCTGCCAATGATCCGTATTAAAAATACCAGGGGACTGTCAGCTGAGATATTTTCCGGTACTTCACCGGAAATGCTCTGCCATCTCATAAAGGCTTTTACCCATGCTGAATGATGCAGATGCTTCCGGATTTAAAAAGGTGTATCTGGCGATGGGATTTACGGATCTCCGTCGTGGGATCGATGGACTGGCAACGATCGTACGCTTTCAGTTTAAGCTTGATCCTTACGACAAAAATACACTGTTTCTTTTCTGTGGAAGAAGATGTGACCGGATCAAAGCACTGCTCTGGGAAGGCGATGGTTTTCTCCTTATGTACAAGAGACTCGATAATGGTGCATTCCGGTGGCCCCGTTCGGCAGATGAGGCAATGGCGATCACAGACGACCAGTACCGTATGCTGATGCAGGGACTGGAGATCGTTGCACGCCATCCGATCTCTGAGCTGAAAGAGACACCCCGCATTATGTAGCCTGTGCAAAATGCCGAAAATAAAAAAGTACCAAAACTGTAAAAATGATGTGTATCAACCGGATGAAAAAGGTTATCCACAAACAGTCTTTTCTCATTCCATTTGTTATCGTGTGAATAGAAAAACTGTTGTGGATAATACATCTGAAAAGCTGTAAAACAACGGCTTTCCAGATGTGTTATCCACCGTCATTATGACGAAAGCCCATATCTGAAGGATTGGCGGAAATACAAAAATTCTGTTATAATCGGAATCAGTATAAAGACAGGAGTTCCGGTTATGACGATCAAGTACACAAAAGAACAACTGAATAAGTTTGATAAGGATCTGCTGATAGAGCTTTTCTTGGGATGCAGGGACAGATGGAAGAATTGTCCAGGCAAACGCAGGCCTTAAATGACAGGATGCAGCTGATGATGGAACAGATGGTCCTTTCCAGAAAACCATTTTGGCAGATCCAGCGAAAAATGACGGATCCTGAACAGATACGTTTCATGGAAGTAGACGGGACTATCGTATTCTTTAATGAAGCAGAGGCAGTCTGCGACCTGGATGCACCGGAACCTGATGACCTGGAACTGAAAGCACCCAAAAAGAAAAAACAGCCAGGGAAAAAAGCGGCTGATATAGCAGGGCTGACAGTAAAACGTATTGATCACTATCTGAAAGAGGAAGAACTGACGGCTGAGTTTGGTGAAAACGGATGGAAACAGCTTCCGGATGCCATTTCCCGATGTTATCAGTTCATTCCGGCCAGTGTCGTGATAGAGGAACATCATATCGGCGTTTATTCCAGTAAACTGGATGAACACATGATAAAGGCACCCCATCCCAGAAATCTGCTTCATGGAAGCCTTGTATCCCCGTCCCTTGCTGCGGCAGTCATAAATGGTAAGTATGTAAATGCGGTACCTCTCTACCGTCTTGAAAAAGAATTCGAAAGGTACGGGCTTGCCATTACCAGACAGAACATGGCGAACTGGATGATCCGTCTTGGGGAAGAATATCTGGGAACCATGTATGATTATCTGCATAAACTTCTGTATGATTATCATGTGATACAGGCAGATGAGACTCCTGTACTTGTAAATAAGGACGGGCGTCCTGCCGGCAGCCAGAGTTACATGTGGGTGTACCGGTCCGGCTTTATGTACCGGGATCGTCAGATCATCCTTTATGAATACCAGAAAACGCGTAATGCATCCCATCCCCGGGAATTCCTGAGGGATTACACCGGGATCTGTGTTACGGATGGGTACCAGGTATATCATACATTGGAAAAGGAGCGTGAAAATCTGAAGATTGCAGGCTGCTGGGTTCACTGCAGGCGCAGGTTTAACGATGCACTGGAAGTGATACCCAAAGCACACCGAAAGGAATCAATCCTGCATCTGATCATGAAACAGATACAGGCCATTTACCGGGAAGAGGGAAAACTGTCTGATTTTTCTACGGAAGACAGGCTCATGCAGCGTCAGCTTGTGGTAAAACCACTGGTGGATGCTTTCTTTGCGTACCTGAAACAGAATGAACCTAAGATTCCAAAGAACGGTAAAATACGGGAAGCATTTACATATGCACTGAACCAGGAAAGCTACCTGAAAGTTTTTCTGGAAGATGGGGATGTTCCAATAGACAACAATGCCAGCGAACGTGCGATCCGTGGATTCTGTATAGGGAAGAAAAACTGGGAGATGATCGATACGGTCAATGGAGCCAATAGTTCAGCGATCATCTACAGTATCGCAGAAACTGCAAAGGCGAATAACCTGAAACCTTTCGATTATTTCGAATATCTGCTTACGGAGATTCCCAAACATGTAGATGACAAAAACATAGATTTTCTTGCAGAACTTCTGCCATGGTCAGATATGTTGCCCGAAAACATTAGAAAGCCGCAAAAAGCCAGCGGAAAATAAACAGACCGCAAAAGCGGTCTGCTATTTGTCAAGGTACTCGTATTCTACCGTTTACGTTTTCCATAACATTTCTTCCTGTTCATGGAAGAAAGATTTCGTTATAATAAAATCAGACAGATCACGGAATATGTGCAGAGTCAGGAGTCGTGTCAAGGCGGAACTTTTTCCGATAGGCACTTGGCGTCATGCCCTGCTTCTGGCGGAAGGCTTTGGTAAAAACTTCGGCATTCCGGTAACCACAGGAAAAAGCGACCGTTTCGATGGAGAGATCCGTATACGATAAAAGCTCGAGCGCACGCGTGATCCGGCAGGAAGAAAGATAGTCCTGCGGTGAGGTATGGAGATATTCTGAAACAGGGTATAAAGGTAACTCCGGTTGATGCATACATATCTGGCAATATCCGAGACAAGAATTTCATTGGAATAATTATTTCGGATAAACTCAACGGCTTTTTCCACGTAAAGATTGCCGATCTCCCGTGCAGAAGGATCGGCAAGCGTGATTTCGCGGGAAAGAATTGAGAAAAACTGGTACAGACAGCCTTCCAGAAGATACTGGTCAGAGGTGTCATAGGTATTGTGCTTCTGCATCTGAAACAGGAGGGACTGCAGTTCACCGGAAAAACTGCACTGGTAGACAGGGTGCTCCTCGGAAAGACCGAGTTCCTGTACATAAGAGGCAGCTTTTTCGCCGTCAAAACCGATCCAGAGATATGTCCAGGGATCATCCGCATCGGCTTCATAGTAGGTGCGGACATTTGGCATCAGGAAAAAGCCCTGTCCGGCGGTTAAACGGTAAGTGCGGTTTCCGATGGTAAAAGTGCCTTTCCCGGAAATAATATAGTGGATCACGTAATTGGGGCGGACAGCCGGGCCGTAGCTGTGGAACGGCTGGCAGGCTTCGTAGCCGCAGAAGCAGAGATAAAGATCCGAAAATTTATGCTTTGGGACAGGAAGTGTCCAGGAAGTTTCCATAAGTATACCTCACAAAAAGAATCATCAGAAAAGCCGGAATGTCACAAAAGGATGAGATTCCGAAATGTCAGTAAAATTATATCGTGTTTTGCAGGATACTGCAAGCCGCTGTAGGAAATCAAAGGCCCGGAGTAGCAGCCTTTGCGGTTCACACAGCACCGGAACAC
>ENA-OQMX01000163-OQMX01000163.1-human-gut-metagenome-genome-assembly--contig:-NODE-163-length-17453-cov-2.502713_pt1 | contig 17453 bp, 18 predicted proteins | sample MGYA00242622_ERZ504866 | MGnify/ENA primary metagenome ERZ504866 (study PRJEB26092, sample SAMD00036422) | human gut metagenome | host: Homo sapiens | study: EMG produced TPA metagenomics assembly of...
ATGTCAAAAATATGTTCTTTTGCAATGGTGCGGACTTTTTCGTTGGGGATTTTTTCGAGTTCCTGTTCAATGAGTTTTTGACCGACATTCCTTGTATCGTTACTTGCATAATCAACAAGATATTCTTCAAGCGTCATAAGGGCGTTGGGGTGGCAACAGTTCTGAATCTGACCGCTCTTGCAAAGCGACATAAAGCGGTCACCCGTTCTGCCCTCACGGTAACAGGCGGTGCAGAATGACGGAATATAGCCGAGATTCATAAGCCACCTTACAACCTCATCAAGACTGCGGTTGTCGGAAACATCAAACTGAGCCGAATTTTCTTCTTCCGATTCGGGTTCGTCATATCCTCCTACGCTTGTGCGTGAGCCTCCGCTGATCTGAGAAATGCCGAGTTCAAGCACCTTTTTGCGAACGCTTTCGCTCTCTCGGGTTGAAATAATCATACCCGTGTAGGGAACTGCAATTCTGATAATTGCGACTATTTTGGCAAAGGTTTCATCGTCAATTCCGTTGTCAAAATCATCGGGATTTATATCGTCTGCCGCCTTGATTCGGGGAACGCTGATTGTGTGCGGACCGACACCGTGAACAGCCTCAAGATGTTCTGCGTGCATAAGAAGTCCTGCAAGTTCATAGCGGTAGAGCTCAAGCCCGAAAAGCACACCGATTCCCACATCATCAATACCGCCCTGCATGGCTCTGTCCATTGCCTCGGTGTGGTAATTGTAGTTATGCTTGGGACCTGTTGGATGGAGCTGTTCATAACTCTTTTTATTGTAGGTTTCCTGAAAAAGAATGTATGTGCCGATTCCGGATTCCTTGAGCTTTTTATAATTTTCAACGGTTGTTGCGGCAATGTTCACATTAACCCGTCTGATTGCGCCGTTCTTGTGATTGACCGAATAAATGGTCTTTATGCAGTCGAGAATGTACTCAATCGGGTTGTTTACGGGATCTTCGCCTGCCTCGATCGCAAGGCGCTTGTGTCCCATATCCTGAAGTGCGACAACTTCTTTTCTGACCTCATCCTGTGTGAGCTTTTTACGGCAGATGTGCTTGTTCTTTGCATGATACGGACAATAGACACAGCCGTTTACGCAGTAGTTTGAAAGATAGAGAGGGGCGAACATAACAATTCTGTCACCGTAAAAATCCTTCTTAATTTGACGGGCAAGGTTGTAGATTTCTTTGAGTCTCTCCTTATCTTCACAAGCTAAAAGAACGCTTGCCTCACGGTGATTGATACCCTTTTTGAGCCTTGCCTTTTCGATTATTTTATCGACAAGTTCAAGGTTATTTTTATTTTCATCGGCAAATTTCAGGGAATCAAGAATCTCCCCGTCATTGATAAACTCCTCCGCTTTCAGCGAATTTTTATCGTATTTATTCATAATATTTCCTTTCGGATTAAATATCCGCTTTGTAATCTCCTCGGTCGGTCACGATTTCAAAGCCGATTTTTTTCATTCTGTCTGCAAGACAGCCGATACATTGTGCTGCTTCGTCTCCCGTACAGATTTTGTTGTCGTAGAGCGAGTAATCTTTTCTGTGCTTAACAGGGGAAAGGTTGGGCATTACTACATTTGCACCGTGAAGAATGCCCTTTTCCCGACCAAGCGGATCGACCGTACCTAAGGCGGTTGTTGCCGGCAAAAGAATGTTCGGTTTTAAAAGCCTTATTATTGAAAGCAACATAAGCACAAGGCTTACATCGCCGTGATTTTCATTTTTGAATTTTGTGTCTTTGTGCGGTACAAACGGACCTATTCCGCACATTTCGGGACTTAATTTTTCAATAAATTTTAAATCCTTGACAAGCATTTCGGGAGTTTGGAACGGTGAGCCAACCATAAATCCTGCGCCTGTCTGATAACCTATTCTCTTTAAATTATACAGGCATTGCATTCGGTTTTCAAGTGACATTTCGGGCGGATGCAACATGGAATAGTGTTTTTTGTCGGCTGTTTCGTGACGGAGAAGATATCTGTCTGCGCCGCTGTCAAAAAGTCTTTGATAGCTTTCATACGACCTTTCGCCAAGCGATAGCGTTACGGCACAATCGGGAAATCTCTTTTTATTTCCGACACGATGCCACACATCACATCATCTGTAAAAAATCCGTCCTCACCGCCCTGCAACACAAATGTGCGGAATCCGAGTTCGTGTCCGTTTTGGCAACACGAGAGAATTTCATCCTTTGAAAATCGGTAACGCACGGCATTGCCGTTTGAACGGCGAAGTCCGCAGTAAAAGCAATCATTTTTGCATATACTCGAAAATTCAATCAAGCCACGGATATAAATTTTGTTGCCGAAAATTCTGTCGGCAGTATCTCTTGCACATTTGTGAAGATATTCAAAATCTTTTTCGTTGCAAGTTGTAATCAGCTGTAAAAGTTCGCTTTCACAGGCTGTGTGCATGGTATTCAGTTTTTGAATAATTTCAATATTCCTCATAATTTTTTCACATTAAAAGAGGACGGCATTTCTGCCGCCCCCAAACAGAGAATACAGCATTCTCCGTAAAATTCAAATAGTTTCAGCATTAAAAGCTTCTGCTTCCGCCGCCCGATGAACCGCCGCCACCGGAGGAGCTGCTTGATGAACCGCCCGAGCTGTCGGAATCACTCCGGATTCTCGTAACGGAAACATGCTTTGTCAGGAAGATATCCTTCTTGTCGGTAAGCATAGTCTTGCTGTTTTTCTTGAGGTCATAAGTTCCTGCTTTGCCGTTGTGCTTGTAACGATTTTTCACTACAATAACAACAATAACGGCAACAATAATTGAACCGCCTGCAATGACAATGCCGTAATGCTTTACGACATAGAGGAATTTGTTATCCTCTTTTTCCTGCAAATCAATATTTTTATTTGACTTGTCATCGTCAATACCCTCGTCATAGTAGTGGTCAACATAATAGAGGAATTGTTCGGCAGCACTGTAATAGTTGCCTTGCTTCATATCACGCTGAACATCATCAAGAAGAGTCTTAACACGGCCATCGCCGAAATAATACATTGCATCGCCTTTTGTCTGAAGTCGATTGCTCTGCCCTTCATATCAATCGTGAGTATAACGCCCGCCGTAGTTTTGCCGTATTTGTCGGCATAATAACGGTTTGCAAACGGTTTGATATCGTCCTCGGTTTTGCCCTCGTTGTTAGTATAGATAACTGCAACCCAGCCGGTTTTTTTGAGCAAAAGCGTCAAGTTCCGCCTGAAGCTGTGTTTCTTCCTCCGAGGTAAACAGTTCGGCATCATCACGGAGTTCTGTTTGTCCCGCCGCAAAAACAAAGAGCGGAGTACAGAAAACCATAATCATTGCCGCAAGCATTGCGGAAAGTCTTTTTGTAACATTCATCATAAGAACAACAGACCTCCCAACAAGCCGAGTGCCATAAGCGCTGCGGCAATAATTGCAGCGAAAGCAAGAAGCTTTCCTGCGGAGGTAGGAAGCTCACCGTAGGTTTTGCCCGTCTGACCGTTAACTGCAAACGGCAGAATTTTACCCCGGTATTTATAGGTTACAACCCAAACGGGCAAGAGGGTATAGTTCCAATTTTCAAGGTCGATTTTATCGTTGTAGTTCTGAATCTGAACGGCACTGTATCCGCTTGCCGTGTCTTTCATAAGCTGTTGACAATAGCCGTTGATTCTTGTTTGAACTGCCTGTGCAACCTCATTTTGCTCAATGTCACGCTTTTCTGCCTGAAAACCCGAAAGATAGGACATTGCAAACGGGTGAGCCTCGCCCAAATCGTAAGGGTGTACGCATTGGAGCATATCTCTGTCCTGACCTTTTAACGCTCTTTCAAAAACATTATTTACAATCAGATTGCCTGCTCTGTGGAGCTCAAAAACCTTTGTTTCCGTGTAACGGTCATCTCCGACAGTCCACGAACGAACCTTTTCACCCTTCGCAACCATCTGTGCGCTACGCTGTTCGTCAACATACCAATACGGAAAATACACACCCGTGAGTTTGTCAAAATGCTTTTCGCTGACAAAATTCTTCGGCAAAAACCATTTCCTTTTGCACATTTCAAGAAACTTGTCAATTGCCTTCTGCTTTGAAAGCTTGAACGGAATCACACGGTCGGGTTTAAATTCACCCGAAAGTCTGCCACCGAGAACAACAGGATTCTGACAATAGAAGCAGGTTGTTGCCGCAGTTGACGCTGTTGTAACAACCTGCGCTCCGCAGCTTGGGCAGTTGTAGATAACAGCCTCTTCCTCAGTTTTGTTTTCTGCCTGTGCGCTGTCATTGCTCTGCGCCTGCTTGGCGGCATTCTCTTTAGCCTTTTCCTGTTCCTTTTTCTCCTGCTTTTCTGCGCTGTTCTCTTTTTGCTCCTTCTTGGCAAAAAAATCCTGAACATACTTTTCCGTAAAATCGGACATACAGTATTCACAACTGAACATCTGCTTATCGGGATTGAATTTCAGCGGAGCGGCGCAGTTCGGACAGGTGTAGTTTACAGTTGCCATAACTTACCCCTTATAATTAAATTCTGAAACATCCCCCTCCGTTTGGGAAGAGGGATTGTTTGTACTTAAAATTCAGATTATTCTGTCTTTGTACCGCACTCGGGACAGAACTTTGCATTTGCAGAAAGCTCGTATCCGCAGTTTGTGCAGAAACGCTTTTTGGGAGCCTCGGGCTTCTTTGAACCGCACTCCGAGCAGAACTTGCCTGTGTTTACCGCACCGCATGAGCAAGTCCATGAGCCTGCGGCTGCACCGCCTGCCTGCGGAGCGGGAGTCTGCTGTGGCTGAGCCTGTTGCTGTGGCTGAGTCGGCTGCTGCTGACGGTACTGCGGATTCTGCTGATAACCGCCCATGATATTTCCGCCGGCATTCATACCAATGCCCATTCCCATAAAGCCTGCCATTGCACCGTTTGCATTTGAGCCGGCATCTTTAAGGCCCTCTGAAATATTGGCTGCAACATAGCCCTGCTGAACTGCTGCGTCCGAGAGCATTGCGCCCTTGTTGCGCATATTGATGAGCTCCTGACTGTCCTCTGTGTAGGAAACATCCATACCAACGGCAAAGACTTCCATACCACGAGCCTGTGTCCATTCCTCATCAAGTGTCTGTGCCATATACTGACCGATAAGACGCTGTTTTGACTTGATAAAGCTGATTCTCTCACCGTCAGCGGAATACTGGTTGATTGCAGAACCGAGAGCGCCGACGAACTCCTCGTTATACTGTGCTCTTACATCTGCGAAATCAACAGACTTGTTTTCCGTAACAGCCTCTCTCGGAATAACCTCCTGATAGAACTTGAACGGCTCAACAACCTTGATTGAATATGTACCGTGAGCACGGAGCATAAGCTCTGAATTGTAAAAATTGTCAAAGTAGTTTACGGGAGTTGATGTTCCGAAAGGAATACCCTTGATTTCCTGAAGATTTATATAGAAAACCCTCTGAGCCTGTGAGGGGATTCCGCCGTACTTAATACGGTTAAATGTTTCCTTGATTGAATCACCGAACTGACCGCAGAAAAGTGACGGCATTGAGCTGTTATTTACCTGAAAATAGCCCGGCTCTGCAGTAAAGTCAACAATCTTACCGCCGTCAATAAGAATCATCATCTGGTTATCGTAAACATGAATTACAGAACCGTTTGATACGATGTTTTCAGAACCCTTTTTGTTCTGACTTTTGCCGTTCTGCGAAACAAGCTGACCGGGACAGATGAGGGTGTTGTCGCCCATGGGGGACGGTTCAATGACCTCGAGCCATGAATCCGCGAGTCCGCCTCCGACTGCATTTATCGCTGCTTTAATAATACCCATAATTTAACTCCTTAATTTTTGTAGCTTATAGCTGATTTTTCAGATATTGCTGTTACACTAATAATAATATGTTTGAAGAAAAATTTCAATACTATTATTAAAAAACAGGCTGAATGGCATATGTTTTTTTATTATTCCAATGTTTTGCCATCATAAATAATGCAAAAAGACGGTCGGGAAGAGGGCATTTGGCTCTGACAACCCGACCGTCAAACTTTCAGAATTTTCTCTGTTGAAGTGTCTGTTCGTTTACGGAATTAAACTTCCACGAACGAATGTTAATTTCTTTTATTGCAGTTCCGCAGAACTGACAAAATTTTTCTCCCAGCGTTTTTACGGGAGCGCCGCAGTTGGGGCAATTCACTCCGAGAGCGGTTGCTCTGTTATGAAGCCGGTCAGCGTCCTGAACATACATCAACCCAACCTCATAGATTGTCTGCATTCTGTTCTCTCTGCTGCCGAAGGTCACCTCATTGTTCATATCGGTAACATACGAAAAGTAACCGACAGATGCCTCAAAAAGTATCGTTACCGTTGCACCGTTTTTTATATAGCGGGCAATCTGAACATCGTAAATATTGACATCCTCATAGTGCTGTGTATTTGCAACAGATGAAAGCTGGTCGATAATTCCCTGAACATAGTTTGTAAAATTCGGAGTGACCTCCTCCGCAATAACACCGAGCCTTTTTGACTCAACCGCCGAAAAGTAGTTTCGCAAAAGCGAACGGGTTTTGTTCATATACTGCTCAACATCAAGCTCGGGAAAATCCTTTTTTATCATCGGCATATAAACCGAGGTCATTCCGTGAAGCGAACGGGGAGTTTCACGCATTTGCTCTTGATCCTCTTTAACACCCTGAATGCCCTCAATAAGGGAGCTTGTACCGAACAATGTTCTTGAAAGATGTCTTATCTTACTGACAATTACCGTAACTATAATTGCTATTGCAAGGACAACTATCGACACAGAGATGATTGTTGCAATTGTATCCGGACTCATAGATTATACCCTTAATCAGTCTTCTTTGTTGACAACCTTGATTCCGAGAACCTCAAGGCTTTCGTCATCAACTTCTGCCGGACATGCAGACATAAGTTCGCTTGCATTCTGAACCTTCGGGAATGGGCCGTTACATCACGGAGGCTGTCAGCCTTGCACATAAGCATTGTAACACGGTCAAGACCGATGCCCATACCACCGTGCGGCGGTGCGCCGTATTTGTAGGCTTCAACAAGGAATCCGAACTTTGCTTCGATTTCTTCATCGGTGAGCTTCAAAGCCTTGAACATCTTCTGCTGGAGTTCATAGTCTGTGATACGCATTGAACCGCTTGAAAGCTCAACACCGTTGAGTGTGAGGTCATAAGCCTTTGCAATAACCTTTGACGGATCTGTGTCAAGGTACTGCAGGCATTCCTCCTTAGGCATTGTGAACGGGTGATGCATTGCAAGCCATTCGCCGCTTTCCTCATCATATTCAAAGAACGGGAAGTCAACAATCCAGAGGAACTTGAATACATCGGGAATAATGTCAAGACGCTTTGCAACAACAAGACGGAGTGCGCCGAGTGTTGAAAGAACCGTGCTGTTCTTGTCGGCAACGATGAGGATAACATCGCCCTTTTCCGCACCGAGTCTTTCGTAAATTGCCGAAAGCTCTTCTTCACTCATAAACTTCTTGAATGATGCGTTAGGCTCGTCAACCCATCTTACATAGGCAAGTCCCTTTGCGCCGATGCCCTTTGCATATTCTGTGAGCTTGTCAATTTCTTTTCTTGTGTAAACCGACGACGCATTCTTGGCAACAATTGCTCTTACAGAACCGCCGTTCTCAATTGCACTTGTAAATACGCTGAAACCGCAGTCCTTAACAAGATCCGAAATGTCCTGAATCTTCATGTCAAAACGGATATCGGGCTTGTCCGAACCGTTAGCTTTCCATAGCCTCTTTGTAGGTCATTCTCTGGAAATGCTCCTCAAGGTCAATGTTTAAAACCTCTTTTGAAAAGCTTTTTGAAAAAGCCCTCGTTGATTTCGAGAATTTCATCAACATCACAAATGAAAGCTCCATATCAATCTGTGTGAATTCAGGCTGACGGTCTGCACGAAGATCCTCGTCACGGAAGCATCTTGCAAGCTGAATGTAACGGTCAAAGCCCGAAAGCATAAGGAGCTGTTTGTAAATCTGCGGTGACTGAGGGAGAGCATAAAACTTGCCGTTGTGGATTCTTGACGGCACAAGGTAATCTCTTGCGCCCTCGGGAGTTGACTTGATCATCATAGGAGTTTCAATTTCAACAAAGCCGTTGTCGTGGAAATAATCTCTTGCAACCTTTGCAATCTTGCTTCTCATCATAAGATTGTTGAGAAGAGGACGGCGTCGAAGGTCAAGATAACGATATTTAAGTCTTAACTCCTCGTTTGTGTTTGTATCGTCAACAATTTCAAAAGGCGGCGTCTGTGCCTTTGAAAGCACACGCATATCGCTTACAACAACCTCGATATCGCCTGTGGGGATTTCGCTGTTTTTTGAACTTCTTTCACAAACAACACCCTTTGCGGCAAGAACAAATTCACTTCTGCATGAAAATGCCTTATCAAAAATTTCTTTGTCTGTTTTGTCATTGAATGCAAGCTGAACAATGCCTGTGCGGTCACGCAAGTCAATGAAAATGAGCTGACCGAGGTCACGGCAACGCTGTACCCAACCGCAGACAGTTACCTCTCTGCCGACATCACCGATACGCAGATCTCCGCAATAATCGGTACGCTTCATTCCTGTCATAAATTCTGCCATTGTATATGCTCCTTTATATGAATCGGTCGGCATCTCACAATGCCTGACCGACCGAAAATTTTCTTTATTACTTGTTTTTCTGTTCGTCGGAAAGCTGAATTTCGATGAACTTCTCCATGAAATGCCCGTCAAGAGTAACCTCGGCTGTTTCGCCTGTTTCCATATTCTTGACCTTGGCTGTGTTCTGCTCGATTTCGTTGTCGCCCAAAACGATTGAATATCTTGCGTCAATCTTGTCGGCATACTTCATCTGAGCACGAAGTCCTCTGCCGATAACATCGGTTTCGGCAATCATTCCGCAGCTGCGAACCTGTTTGATAAGCTCAAAAGCCTTAACCTTTGCGGCATCGCCCATTGTTGCAATGTAGAGCATACACTCGTCATTGTCGGGAATCTCAATGCCCTGCTTATCCATTACCATGAGAAGTCTTTCCATACCCATTGCGAAACCGAGGGAGGGAAGGTGCTTACCGCCAAGCTCCTCGATAAGACCGTCATAACGACCGCCGCCGCAAACAGTACCCTGAGCACCGATACAATCGGTTACAAACTCAAATACTGTCTTTGTATAGTAATCAAGACCTCTTACAATTGTGGGATCAACCGTGTATTCAATGCCTGCGTCATCAAGATATTTCTGAACTGCGTCAAAGTGGTTTCTGCACTCGTCACAAAGATAGTCTGTAATCTTAGGTGCGTCCTTTGCAATCTCGGAACAGATAGGACTTTTGCAGTCGAGAATTCTCATCGGGTTTTTGTCAAGACGGGAAAGACAGGTGTCGCACAGCTTGTCCTTATAACCCTCAAAATATGATTTCAAAGCCTTGTGATATTCCGCACGGCAGGTCGGACAGCCGATAGAATTAATCTGAAGATGAACGCTGTCAAGCTGAAGTCTGTTGATTACGGAGCTTGCAAGGCTGATAAGCTCTGCATCGGCAACAGGATCCTGTGTGCCGTACTCCTCAATACCGAACTGGTGGAACTCACGAAGTCTGCCTGCCTGTGGCTTTTCATATCGGTAGCATGAAACAAAGTAGCTTGCCTTAATCGGAAGTCCTTCGTTTTCAAGAGCGTGTTCAAGAACGGCTCTTGCCGCACCGGATGTACCCTCGGGGCGAAGTGTTACGCTTTCGCCGCCCTTTGTGTCGAATGTGTACATTTCTTTCTGAACAACATCGGTTGTCTGACCAACGCCGCGGGCAAAAAGCTCTGTGTGTTCAAACACGGGAGTTCTGATTTCTCTGAAACCGTAGGAGCGAGCCTCCTCACGCATAATCTTTTCAACAAACTGCCATTTGTAGCTTTCCTTCGGAAGAACATCTTCCGTACCCTTGATTTTCTTGGTTATAAGTGCCATTTTTCCCTCCGAAAATTACAATCTTTTATAGAAAAGGGAAACGAAAAAATTTCCCTAAAAAACACAACAATCGGGCAGTATTACACCACCCGATATGTAAAGCGAAAATAATTAAATTATTTGAGAATATTTCTCCAGTCAAGGTCGCCTCTTTCAAGACCGTGGATAAGCACCTCGGCAGTTGCAATATTTGTTGCAACCGGAATGTTGTGCATATCGCAAAGACGGAGCATATTCATATCGTTAGGCTCGTTCGGCTTTGGATTGAGCGGATCTCTGAAAAAGAGAAGCATATCAATTTCATTGCACGCAATTCTTGCCGCAATCTGCTGACTTCCGCCCTGAGAGCCTGCAAGGAATTTCTGAATTGTAAGACCTGTTGCCTCTGACACCATTTTGCCTGTTGTGCCGGTGGCGCAAAGGTTGTTGCGGCTGAGAACACCGCAGTAAGCAATGCAGAACTGCACCATCAGTTCCTTTTTTTCATCATGAGCTATAAGGGCTATATTCATATATATTTCCTCCAGACATTTATTTCATATCAAATTAGTTTCAAAACTTTAACTCAAAATACCCCGCACAAACTACCCTTTGAACGCAAGGGGAATATGTTTTCCCTCAAGCCTCTGTGCAAGACAGTCAAAAACGGACGCCGCCGCACTCCAGTTAAGTCCGGCAACACCTCGCTGAACAATCACCGAAATACGGATGTCAAACGGCACAAGCGCAATAAGCTGTGTCTGTGTTGCGTCAATAACGCTGTCGAGGTCTTCATAAAAACCGAGCTGTGTAAAAAGCTTTCGGTCAAAGCGGTTGATAACAAGTCGAATATTTGTTTTTCCCATTGACTCAAGCTTTCTTCTCACCTTAACCGCACCACGCACACCCGTCGGCTCTGCATTGGTAACAATCAAGGCTCTGTCGGCAGGAGCCGCCGCAGTTTCAAAGCCCGAACCGATTCCGGCAGGGGAGTCGATAAGGACAAAATCAAAGCTGTCCTTTACTGAGTTGACAAGTTGAGTAAACACCGAGGGACTGAGTTCGTTTTCGGTGTCAAAGGGAGCCGCCATAAGGTAGAGGTTCTCATTGTTTTTGCTTTTGTAAACAGCCTCACCGAATGTACAGTTGCCGCATACGGCATCCGACGCATCAAAAATTATGTCCTGCTCCATATCGAGCATAATGTCAAGACCACGCATTCCGCAGTCACAATCAATAAGCAAGACTCTTTTGCCCTGCTTTACAAGAGCAACGGAAAGACAAATGCAGACGGTTGATTTACCCGTTCCGCCTTTTCCCGACGCTACAACTATAACATTATCCATAATAAATTCTACCTCTGCTATATTCTATCACAAAATCCGTTAAAGAGCAAGAAACGAACATTATTTTTATCAGCCTAAAATTTTTGTTGTATATTTTAGTGATAGTTAATAAAATTATTCTTCATTTTAACGGTTTGCACAATAATTTCATTGATTTTTAATGCTAAAAGCAAAAAATAAGTTTTTATGTTTGGTTTTTATGTTTGGTCGTTCAGCCATTATACGGTCGGGATTTTTGTTTTATCTTTTAACATATCGTATTCTCGACCATAATTTTCAATTTTCCATTTTCAATTTTCAATTAAAATATGCGTCCAACAAATCCTTTGCAACCTGCATTGAATATCTGCCCTTTGCACCGTGTTCGATTACAACGGCAATTGCGACCTCGGGCTTTTCATACGGAGCATAGCAAATGAATGTTGTATGGTCTGAGCCCGAGTTTTCAGCCGTACCTGTTTTTGCGGCAACCTTAACTTTATAATCACCGAACATATAATTTGCCGTGCCGTTTTCGTTCTGAGTAACGCCGAGCATCGCCTTGCGAACAATGTCGAGATTCTTCTTTGAAATTCCGCAATCACCGTAGCTTTCAACATCTGTCGATTTTACGGTTTTCGTCCGCTCATAATTTGTAACTTTATCAACAATGTGTGTTTTGAGCCTTTCACCGTTGTTGGCGATTGTCGCAACATAGGTTGCAAGCTGAACGGGAGTAAATGCGTTGTCGGACTGACCGATTGCGGCTGAAACCGTGTTGCCGACCTGCCAATCTGTGCTGTCTCTGCCTGCAAGAGTTCCCTTTGATTCCTCAATTTCAACACCTGTGTATTCACCGAGTCCGAATTTCTGCGCATACAGATACATCGGTTCAATTCCGAGCCTTCTGCCCGTGTCGGCAAAAAAGTAGTTGCACGATTGTTCAATTGCGCCCGTAACATCAAGACTGCCGTGATAGTGCATACATCTTACCACATTGGTGGGGTAAAAATCATAGTCCTGTTTGCAGTAGATTTTCGTTTTATCGGTTATGATTTTCTCCTCAAGAGCCGCACCCGCAACACACGGCTTGAACACCGAACCGCAGGCAAATGTTCCGACTGTTGCACGGTTGTACATCGGGGAATTTTTATTTTCCGAAAGCTTGACATAGTACGAGCCGTATTCGCTGTACCTGTTCAAATCGTATGTAGGATAGCTTGCCGCCGCAAGTACCGAAAAATCCTTGACCGACAACATTACAACTGCACCTGTTTCGCAGTCCTCACCGTTATTTTTCTGCCCCGATTCCTTGCCTGCCTGTTTTGCCGCTTTGACATTTTCTTCAAGCGATTTTGCAGCGGTTTTCTGCAATTTTGAATCAATTGTAAGGTAGACCGTGTTACCCGGGTTTTCGCACTCTCGGTTTCAATGCTTTCAACAAGAGTTCCGTCGGCATTTCGACTGAATAACCCTTGTTCCGCCCTTGCCTTTGAGGTCATCTTCACAGGCAAGTTCAATTCCGAATTTGCCTATCTTATCATCATAGGAATAGCTTTTGCCCTGTTTTTTCAGCTCATTGTATTCATCTTCCGACAACGAACCGAGTGCGCCGAGGATGTGCGGTGCAAGGTCGGGATCCGAAGCACCTCGTGTGAGGTAGGTCTGAATTTCAACACCGCTCACACCCTGAGTATTTTCGCTGACGGCATTCACGGCACTTCGACTGATATTTTCGGCAAAAACATACGGATTTGAATTTGAATAATTTTCAAGTTCCATATTGTAATGAATTGAAACGAGCGTTGTTTTTTGACTTAGACTTAACCTGTCGGAAATTTTGTAGCGTTTTAAAAGTGTGTCAAAGCAATCATCGGCACTTGTGTTCCTGTCCATATCAAGAAAATCCGATGACAGAAGTTTTTTCGCATCTTCTTCACGGCTTGTTTTATAAACGCAACTGCCGTCCGAGCCGACCGAAATCGGCAATGAATCTGTTCTTGCGTCTCCTGTTTTTGTGAGAATATCAGCAAGCTCAAGTAAAATTCCGTCAAGCCTGTCCTCCTCAATATAAAGCTTGTTAAGGACTATTTTATACTTTGTGGTGTTTACAACAAAACCTACACCGTTGCGGTCAACGATTTCGCCCCTTGTTGCGTCGGTTTTTTCGGTATATCCAGTTGATTTTGCGGCAAGACTCTTGTAGCTTTTTCCCTGTACAAGCTGCCAATCGACAAGCCGTACCGCAAAGCCTGCAAAAATTGCGGCTGTTATTATTATGCAGACAGTTGTTCTGCTCTTTTTACTTTTTTTGCCGTTTTTTCTGCTTTTGCCGAATCTCATACCGAACCTCCCTTTCACAAAGATTAAAGATTTTTGTTTAAAAATGCCGTGAGAAAATACAGCGGAATTGTCACGGCGAATGTGTAAAGTATTCTTGAAATGTAGTGCCGTACAAACAACACGCAACCGCTGTCAAGCCCTGCAATCAAGACGAACAGCAGATAATAAATCAACATTACCGTCATCACCGCCGCAAATGAAAACACGATAACGGTAACAAACGACGGTACAAAATATTTGCTGAATACAAAGTTTTCCGCATAGCAGACAATCGTAAGTGCAAAGGCAAAATAGCCGATACTGCCGTCAAATGAAATATCCGTCAGCACACCGCACAACGCACCGAAAATTACCGACGGCAAAGTGTTTTCAAAAGAAGCAATGCAGAGTGCAAGTGAAATCAACATAAGCGGTCTGCCACCGAAAATTTCGGGAATTATAAAACCCGAACCCTGAAAAACATACAGAATTATTAACAGCAGGGAATAGCCGAAAAATCGAAAAAAAGTTCTTGAAGCTCTCATCATTTTTTAACCTCGCCCTTGCCGTCAAAGTCGGTAATAATTGCGGCAGAGGTCACGGTGCGGATGTCCTCATACGGCTCAACAACAGCATAACGGGTTGTGTCATAGGAATTGAACTTCAGTTCTTTAACCTTGCCGATTATGAGATTTTTCGGATAAACTCCGCCTGTTCCCGAGGTTACAACAATGTCGCCTACTTTGATTTTGTTGTTCTCTGCAATCTTTGTCAGACAGGTGAGATTATCGTCACAATATTCAGCGTTTCCGCTTATGATTCCGTTGTCGGAAGTCTTTTTGTCAATTGCAGACGCTTTGGTGTCGGGCGAAAGAATTGTTCTTACCCGACAGGTCGTTAGTTCAACATCACTCACCCAGCCGATAAGACCGTTTTCCGTGATTACGGGATCATTTTTTTCCACATTGTCTGTTGAACCCTTATCAAGAGTGAACGAGTAGAAATCATCGTTCGCATCCCTTCTCAGCACACCTGCCGGAAGAATGTCGTATGACGGATTTTCCTTTTTAAGCTCATAATATTTCCACAGCTTTGCATTTTCTTCCTTGGCGTCAAGGTAGTCAACAAGCTGTTCACGAAGTTCGGCATTTTCCTTTTTAAGCTGTTCGTTTTCTTTTCAAGATCTTCCTTTGACTTGTCGGAAGACGCCGCACCTGCGGTCTAGCGTTGAAAGTCCTTTTGTAACCGTGTTTACCGCACCCGAAAAAATGTTACTGCCGTTATGAGAGAAAACACTCATCACAGTTAGTATGACGAGTGTAATTATCAAAATTTTTGAGTTTTTATTATGTAAAAATTTTCTCATATCTCATATTATATTACAAATACGGTCGGGCGGTGTTTTTTCAATCTGCCCGACCTTACTTTGTCGATTTTTATTATCTGTCGTGCTTGTACTGAACACCGAGCGGTTTGCCGAGTCTTTTGCCTGCACCGTCAACAACACAGTCAAGCGGTCTTTCGGCAATGTGAACAGGCATACCCGTCTGTTGCATAACAAGCATATCAAGTCCCTTGAGTAACGCACCGCCGCCCGTGAGCATAATACCGTGGTCGATTATGTCGGCAGAAAGCTCAGGCGGAGTTTTTTCAAGAGTGGTTCTGATTGCCTCAACAATTGTTGCAAGCGGATCGGCAAGAGCCTCTCTGACCTCGGCTGAGGAAATTGTAATATCCTTTGGAAGTCCGTCAACAAGGTTTCTGCCCTTGACAACAAGGTTTTTTTCTTCCTCACCCGGATATGCGGAGCCGATTTTCATTTTGATGTCTTCGGCAGTTCTTTCACCGATGAGAAGATTATATTTTCTTTTGATATAAGTTGAAATCGCCTCGTCAAACTTATCTCCGGCAACTCTTACGGAACAGGCTGTAACAATGTCACCGAGAGAAATTACGGCAACCTCGCTTGTGCCTCCGCCGATGTCAACAACCATACTTCCGCACGGTTCGTCAACGGGCATACCTGCGCCGATTGCGGCAGCCATCGGTTCTTCGATAAGAACAACGGGAGGCTTTGCACCTGCCTGATATGCGGCATCCTCAACAGCCTTTCTCTCAACCTCGGTAACACCCGAAGGCATACAGATTATAACTCTCGGCTTGCTGAAAATTCCGGGTTTCACCGCCTTTTTGATAAAGTGCTGAAGCATTTTTGCGGTTATTTTAAAATCGGCAATAACACCGTCCTTGAGCGGACGAACCGCAACTATGGAACCGGGAGTTCTGCCAATCATTTCTTTTGCCTGTGAGCCGACTGCAAGAACCTCGCCGGTACGCATATCAACTGCGACAACGCTCGGTTCACGCAAAATTATTCCCTTTCCTTTAAGACAAACAAGAGTGTTTGCAGTTCCAAGGTCAATTCCTATATCCTTTGAAAACGAAAACATCCCACAGCCTCCTTTTACGCTGTAATACCCAAATGTATTTTACTCAGGCAGTATACTTTTATCATATATCTTTTCACAAATAAGGGCAATGATAAATTGTCGAAATTCTTTTATTTTTTACCCGTTGAGCCAAAACCGCCCTCGCCACGCTCTGTGTTGCCAAGCTCCGTAACTTCTTCAACATTACACGGAACAACAGGAGCGATGACCATCTGACAGATTCTTTCAAACGGCTCAATCTCATAAGGCTTGTCCGAAACATTGCAAAGACCTGCACAGATTTCTCCACGGTAGTCGCTGTCAACAACACCCACACCGTTTGAAAGGCAGATGCCGTGCTTGATTCCCAGACCGCTTCTTGCATAGAGAAATGCGGCAACGCTGTTGTCGGGAAGTTCAATTGCTATACCTGTCGGAACAAGCACAAGCTGACCCGGATTGATTGTGATTTTTTCGTCAATGCAAGCATATAAATCCATACCGGCAGAACCGTTTGTGGCTCTTTTCGGGATTTTTGCATTGTCTTTTACCTTTTTTATTTTAACAGTCATAGTTTACCATCCTTCATTTCCTGCAAAAATTTGCAGGAATTATTCATTACTGTTTTTATTTTTCTCTAAAAAAATTATTTATTGCAAAAATGTAATTATAAATCTCTGTTAAACGGAAAAATCACTTTTTCCACAAAACAATAATGATTATTTTAACATTTTCAACAATCTAATTAACACCTCGGCGGTACAGTCCATATGTTAATTTATCTTTCAACATCGGATAAAGGCTTGATTCGTTAAGACTTTCCACGGTTTCCACATAGTTTTCAACACTAAATCTTAAAATGTTGAAAGATGTTAAAAGTGTTAAATTTGTTTATCAGGAACGAAAAGCAAGTCACAATTCAGAACCTCGGTACAGTTTCCGTCGCATTTCAGTAAAAATTGTTTACCGAGTCGGTCTTTCATTTTTGAATGATTTTTGCAAGTTTTGCAGTCTATACCTGCGCCCTTGACAGGACAACTCCTGCAAATCATAAGAGGAAGATAGCCGTAGCTGATAATTCCCCTCGGGATGTTGCCTCCAAGTGCGTTAATTCGCTTAAAATCGAGTTCAAAACTGAGTTCTGCGTCCTTGATTCCGTATTCCTCCGCCCACAAAAGGTCGAGAGTATTTACAAAATTCATTCCGAAACCCGAATGAAGTGTGAAACCGAGATTTTTGGCAATGTATAATGCTCCAAGATTGTTGCACAACACATCGGATATGCCGATTTCTTTCATCTCGGAAAGCTTTTTTGCAATCGTATCTTCCCGTCCGAACATTCCTCTCGGAATTTCAACACCGATGCTAAAGCCCTCGTTTTTGAGCCTTACAAGCTCCCTTTTATCGGCAAAAAGAGGAACAAAAACAAGCT
>ENA-OQMX01000164-OQMX01000164.1-human-gut-metagenome-genome-assembly--contig:-NODE-164-length-17430-cov-3.251690_pt1 | contig 17430 bp, 13 predicted proteins | sample MGYA00242622_ERZ504866 | MGnify/ENA primary metagenome ERZ504866 (study PRJEB26092, sample SAMD00036422) | human gut metagenome | host: Homo sapiens | study: EMG produced TPA metagenomics assembly of...
CCGCCCATTATGGCAGCAGAGAAATGTACCCTGACTTCATCAGATTCCTATAAAATTGTTTTGTTGAAATTTCTTTACGATTCGTAACTGACATTAAAACTTACTTTTAAAAGAAAAAATAAAGATATAACTCCTCCGGCCAAAAAGGAGTAAACAATCACCCGGATCACATCGGTTCCTACAAATGTGCCAGCCGTCGCCAGCAGCTTGATATCACCTGCCCCCAAGGCTTTTTTATGAAATAATACAAACAAGATCACCATAGGAATAACACAGCCTGCCACACTGCTCAGAAGTCCATCACACGGTCCTCTGACAACTGCCGACATCAGGAATCCCTGTATCATGCCAACTGCGATAAGCCTGTTCGGAATCCTCCAGTCTCTGAAGTCCGATACCACCGCCATGCTCACAGTTGCGATCAATGGTATTACATAATATATGATCTCTGTCCTCCCTTCTCTCTGAGTTGTAAGCACACCTTACACCCTCTCTCAGCCTTTGTAAAGGGGGGATTTCATAAAGAAAATTTTATAAATTGCGGCTATATACAGGCTGTATATTGCCCAATTTCAATATACAAAAAGCCCGTCCTGTTACGAACGGGCTTCTGATTTTACAGCATGTATATATAATTTTTTTACTAAAATTGTCCATTTCCCATGTTCTGATTGTTATTTGGGTTCTGGTTATAGTTCTGGTTAGGACTCTGATTAGGATTCATATCAGCCTGCTTCCTTGCCGCCATGGCATTATCAATGTTCTGTATCTCGCTCCTGCTTATGGCTATACTGTCCTGAAGAACCTTTACATTGTTGAAATACTGGAGCAGCTCCTGAGGTGGATTCTCCTTGTTCCGCTCGTAGAAATACTTGCCAATCTCAACCATGTTCCTGTCGATCATCTGCACCTCATTTGATATCTTGTTGTTGAGCTTTGCCTTCTGCGCTGCGTCCTTCGTCTCATCCACCGCATTATTTGCAAACTTCTTGGTCTTGTTGAACACATCCTGGAAAAAATCTGACATATCATATACCTCCATGTAATATAGATCTTTCTTTATCTGCCTTAATATATCCATGTAAAATAAAAAACCGGGAATATGGGTGTTGATTCCATAATCCCCGATTTTTTATTTGACTTTGTTTCTCACTATGTCATGTATACTTATGGCCTTTCACATCAGTCGTCTATGTACTTATTCAGTGTATCAACCACATCATTGAGATTATAAGGCTTTGCGATATAATCATCAAGCTGGTTCTCAAGGATCCTCTCCTTGTCACCGAACATGGCTCTCGCCGTAACCGCAATGATCGGAAGTCTCTTTCTCTTCTCCTTGCGCTCTATCTCCCTGATCTCCTGTGTAGCTGCTATACCGTCCATAACTGGCATCTGTACGTCAAACAGTGCCGCATCATATATCTTGGTCTTGAACAGCTCAACAGCCTTCTGGCCATTCTCAGCTATATCGTATGAGAATCCTGCCATACCAAGAAGCTTACCGATAACCTGCTGGTTGACCGGCTCATCCTCTGCAACAAGTATCCTTGCCTTGCTGTGTGCATTGATGGAGAATACCGCTGGCTCCTCCTTCTCTTTGAGGAACTCATCTGCTGCATCTGCCGCTTTGATAACCTTGAGTGGTATCTCGACGATGAATGTTGAACCTATATCTTCCTTACTCTGAACTGTTATGTTACCACCCATCAGCTCAACAATCTGCTTGGTGATGACAAGTCCCAGACCTGAACCACCGTACTTTCTTGTATCTGATGCATCTACCTGACTGAATCTTATGAACAGCTTGCTCATGTTAGCCTCTGAGATACCTATACCGGTATCTGCAACTGCCATTCTGATCTTAATCTTGTTGTCCCCATCATCCATTGATGCTATCTTGACTCTTACGCTTCCCTCGGATGTAAACTTGATAGCATTTGAAAGCAGGCAGTTGAGAACCTGCTGGATTCTCTGTCCATCACCGCGGACAAGCTTTGGAATATTGCTTCCAAATGAACAGTCGAGCTGCAGTCCCTTGTTGGTTGCGATCGGAACCTGTGCAGCAACTGTGTCCTCAATGGCAGTCCTGATGTCAAATGTCTCTTCCTTGATCTTGTACTTACCAGCCTCAAGCTTGCTTATATCAAGAATATCATTGATAAGTCTGAGCAGTGTGTCTGCACAGTTCTTAGCTGTGATAAGGTTATCTCTGTAATCAGCCTGAAGATCCTCAGCCATAAGTGTGAGCTGGAGCATACCGAGAATACCGTTTATAGGTGTTCTTATCTCGTGGCTCATGTTTGCAAGGAACTCGGCCTGTGTCTTGTATGCTGCATTCGCATCCACGATGGCCTTGCTGAGCTTCTCCTCAGTCTCCTTCTGCTTGGTCACATCTATGACTACCATGTTGATGTAATCAGCCTCAGACTTATACATAACCGTGTTGAACACCTTCTGAAGTGACTCCATGGTGATCTCAACATCCATCAGATCTCCCTCTTTGGTGCCGGAGTTGTTATAAGCTGTGAACCATGCATTGATATCCTGAAGTACCTCTATCTTGCTCTCCTTCAGTATCTTGTCCTTGTAGTCAGACACATCGAGCTTGAAATACTCCCCAAATATCTCATTGGCGTCTACTATCTCGTAGTTTGTTCCGTTGACAGGATCATTAACGATCCTCGCCTGTGCAAATCCTATAGGAAGGTTCATGAAAAGCTTCTTATACTTATCAGACTTTCCTGCTGATCCCATGTTGCCATCTCCGAATACCAGTAATACCAGAACAGCAACGACCGCTGCCAGGACGCCACATATAATAGCTCCCACACCTATACCGGCGACTCCCAGCACTCCCGCCAGCAAAGCCAGAACAGCCATGGCCAGTGCAAGCGGCTTAATCCCAATTTCCTTAATTTTGTCCATTAATGCACCTCTGTTTCTATAAATATTGCGTTTGCCACATAGACACTCCTATGCATATCCACATGGATACATTATATTATAAATAATTATTAAGGTCAACGCTCATATAGTTTTTTATGCTGAATAATGTACAAATTTTCTCTGTTATTTTGTACATATTGGACTACTTTTTATGGTCTCCCAGCCATTCTACCTCGTTATTATGCATATTTTATCTATCAACAGATCTGCATTACTCTATCGCTGCTTCATCATCTGTCCGATCCTCATCCTCTGGCTTCCCCTTTTTGCTGCCGCGCTTCTCCTTGATGGTCTTCGCATTCATAAGCAGTGCAAACACAAGCCATCCGGCAAATGTGAATATCAGGCCGCTCTTGAGTCCTCTAGGGAAATACTTGAACTCTATCACATGGTCTCCCTTCTCGAGATCCAGTGCGATAAATGCTCCCGCAACAGTCTGTATATCGGTCTTTCTGCCATCAACATAGGCAGTCCAGCCCGAATCATATGGTATGGATGTGAACATCAGGCCAGCCTCATCGACTGATATATGTCCCTTCACATATCCATCCTCAAATTTGTTGATATTTAACTGATTGTCAGCCCAGCTCTCATACGCCTGGTCAAATGCAGCACCGTTGAGAGTGGCTATAGTAAGTCTTGCAGATGTATTGTCAGGTACACCCGCAGAGAAATAATACTCGACCTCCACGTTGGTTCCCTTTGTCAGATGTCCCACATGGTATGTCTGGTACTGAAGTCTCTCGTAATTCTGCTCCTCACCGTTCACATATATCCTTATCTTGGTGATTCCATTGCAGTTCGCTATGATGTACAGGTCATTCTGTTCCTCTGTTATGTCAAAGCTGAGTCCAAAGCTCACGATACCCGGTGTGATATCGGAAAGTCCAAAGTATTCACTGTACGGATTGTCATGTGTTATCGTGATGTCATTTGAAGAGCCAGTTACCTCCGGATATATCTGGCTGAACGTACCAGCCACCCCAGTCGACTTTTCCACGAAATTATTTATACTGTCAAACATATTCGATGCATCAGAAGTCCAGTCTTTCAGCTCGTTATTCACCATGAAGCCCAGCTTGAGCGCCCGGCTGTTCTGGTATACATCAACGCCATCCACTGTATCCACATAGTCCATATCGTAGGACATATGCTCATCCTGTCTCCTGAACAAATATCTTATGCCCAGAACCGAACTTGACACGGGATTTGCTCCGTCAAACAGGAACTCATTGGCACCTGTGTAGAAACCAAGTCCGTGCATGGCATTCACAAGGTCATTTGAAACCGTCGAACCAAACAGGCTGACTCCCTGCATATTGTAATAGGTAGATTCATCCACCACCTTGGTGTTGTTGAGCTCCGTCCTATATGGAAAATGGCCTGTCTTAACAGAATCTATAGCGGCCTGCACACTAGCAGCATCGCCATAGTAATCCGGTATGTTCACCGTTCCGTTGCTCTCGTATCCCTTTGCCGCACTGAACACTATCTCAGTCAGACACAACACTGAAAGTATAGCTGCCACTGCGAATCTGCCTTTGCCGCGGACAAGTCCCAGCACCAGGATTCCCGCCGAGTACACAACAAACAGCACCCATGTGAGGATAATTACCGTCCTGTCCATATCAATATTCTTGTCTGCATAAACCAGGAAACCGAACGACACGATAATTCCCAGGACTATTCCCGGTATCTGCTTCTTTTCTGTATTTGCAAGGGCCTCGTATCCCATGCTCAGCAGAATGAAGATGAACAGGAATGAAAATCTGTTCGGGATTCCGTACTGATCATGGAAGCCGTGCCATATATAGTTGAGCAGCGTATTGTTAAAGCTCATCATGAGAAATACGATCAGTATCACATTCTTAAGCTTCTCGTACCATTTGATCTTTGTATTGAAAATATATATTCCTATCAGCAGTATGGCAAATGTACCGCAGTACAGGTTCACACCGCCGTCAAACTGCTGGCTCTTTATCGGCTCAGTCAGGACAAACATCTGCTTTATCATATCCCATATGCTTCCGTACCACTCCCATTTAGGGAAATGTCTGGTGGCAGATGCCGTGGTGTTAAGCCCGATATAAGCCGGGATCAGCAGAAACGCAGACATAGCCGCAGCCATGACAGATGTTCCCGCAAATCTCAAAGTGTCCTCTGCGCCCTTGTATATGTTCTTGTGATTGGTGAGTATAAACTGGAGAACCAGGAACACACATATCATGAAACATATATAGTAGTTACACAGAAGTCCGTAGAACAGACTGAGCGTATACAGTCTGTAGTTGCTGCCGTCCTCCATCATCTGCTCGAAGCCCTGCATGATAAGCGGAAGTATCAGTATACAGTCCATCCACATGAGATTCCATGAATATCCTATGACATAGTTGCTGAGTGCATATGCCACAGCAAATGGAATGATGAGCAGGTTGTTCTTGTTCCTGCACTTGTATCCAAGATAGCTCGCCATGGTCATACCGGACAGAGCTATCTTGATACTTATGAGCACGCACATCGCTATGTACAGATGCTCCCTACTGAACAGCACGATTATAAAGTTCAGAGGACAAGCCATATAGTAGGCGATTATGTCAAGCAGATTGCTTCCCATGCCTATGTCCCATGTATAGAACAGGCTTCCCTCGTTCACCAGTTTGTCATGATAATCAGAGAAGAATGGCAGATACTGGTGAAGACTGTCCACCATGGTAAGGCTGTGTCCGCCAAATGGCCCTATCTCCGCCACCACCCACAGCACGAACATAAATATAGCCGGGATGATAAAAGCGATTATCATGATATAGTTGTCAGCCAATATATCCTTTACAGGCTTTTTATCCTTCTTAAATACGAAGCATTTGCTGAATATATAGTTTATTACAAGTACAACTACCTGAATTATTATCTTTGATATAAACTCATTGTATCTGAAGGAGTCGCACAGCAGGTTGGTTCCAACGACCTCCACCACCATGGCAAACAGACGCATGCCCACAAATGATATGAACTCCCTTATGATCCGGCCTACACTCTTCCTCTGCTCCGACCTGAACACGTAAAATCCATTTGCAAAGTAGGCAAATAATATGGCAAGCATTATCGCTATGATATTCGCCGCACTTCGCGACAGATCCGTCACAAGTCTCAACACAAAGAATGATACAAGATTCACAGCCGTGGTCATTCCTCCGGCTATAACATATCTGACCATCTCTTTCTCCATAAGCTTTTTTATTTTGTCTACATATTCATTCATATTTCCATACCGATTCCTTACATGATATTCAATAGTTATATCAAATATGATGTACTAATTATAGTTACATATTCTTAAATATTTGCTACTTGAAGTTCGCAAGAAGATATACAAGAGGTGAATTCCAGTAGATCGTTACCTCATTACATGAATAACTCTGTGCGTTGTCGACATAGCATCTCTCCTTTGGAATCTTTGCAAGAACAGCCTTCGCATATGGATCCTCAAGGTTTCCATCGGCACCGCCCACAAGCATTCCAGGCATTGCCTTGCCCAGTGCCTCTGAAGGTCTGTGGTGTGGATTCTCAGGAGTCTGTGAACCATATCCTGTCACATAACAGTAGCTGACTGCATTTCTTCCAAGTATATAGTTGAGCTGGTCTGCCGCATAGTCCACATATGAATCGTCGCCCAGAACCTTTGATGCCATGAGCAGAAGGATTCCGTTATCCGCAACGACCATGTTGCTTCCCCATACATAAGAGCCTCCTGTTGTTGAACCGAAGCCGCTGCCGGCATAGTTATCTACAAGCTTGTCAGCACCCTTCTTAAGTATCTCCTTCTCTGCTGCGCAGTCCTTTACATTTACACAGTAGTCATATATTCCATAATATCCGACATCCGCCCATCCAAGGCCGTACTTAACGCTTCCCTCGATGGCTGTCTTCACATAATCATTGTAGCTCTCATCACCTGTTGCGATATACAGCTCCGCTGCTGCCCACAGGTACTCATCGCTGTCATTGCTGTCAGGATACTCACCTGTAACTATGCTTCCAACGTTCTTAAAGCCTGCATCTCCCTGATGCTGCTCAAGATACTTCCATGCCTTCTGAGCTGCAGCAAGACATGAATCTGCAAATGCTGCATCGTACTTTCTGTATACAACTGAAGCCTTTGCCATAACAGCCGCAAAATCGCCTGTTGCTGTGTTGGATATAGGTGAGAGTATCATCTGTGCAGTCTCCTCAACAGCAGCCACCATCTCAGGGAACACCTCTCCGGTAACCTTGTGATAAACTCCGCCGCTGGTCTCATCCTGCATCTTGAGCATCCAGTCAAGCTCGTATCTGACCTCATCCAGAACGTCAGGAACACCGTTGCCGCTCTCAGGTATTCCGATAGCGTCGTCCTTTGCCGCATACTCTGAATCCTCATATGTAAGGAGCAGATCCTGTACCGCCTTTGCGCCCGGAACAACATATCTTCCGTAGTCTCCGGCATCATGCCATCCGCCGGTCACATCCTTTGCAACATCTGAGCCGTACACTATGGCAGTTCCCGTGTGACATGCAGCGTGTGCAAAATCACCGGCTATGGCTGAATCAAGCTCTGTTCCACATCTCTGGTCATAGAACATGAGCACTGACGCCTTGTATATATCGTCATACACGCCATCCCCAACAGGGAACTCGTATGATTCTGCTCCGGTGTCGAGAACTATCTTGTATGTACCCTGATCCTTGACATCAGAGAAATCTATAACCGCACATTTGTCGCCCACAGCAGGATCGTAATCCCAGCCAGATACGTCACCCTTGCTGACTACCTTGTCATCAGCGACGCTCTTTACCTCGTAGCTCTTGGCGTCTCTGTCAGTCACTGTGGCAAGCTTCTTCGCATCCTTGCCGTAACCCATCTGGTTGATGCCAACCAGCTTTGGATCAGGAATACCCTCAACGCTCTGTGCGCTTGAGGCGTCAACTACAGTGAGCTTGATATTGTCAAAGTATACCTTGTGAGGCACGCTGTCATCACCAACGCCCTCGAAATGTCCCAGATTCATACACATTCTAGGTGCCGGATCCGATGCCTCGCTCATGGTGAACTGGTTGGATATGTGCTGTGTCTCAGTGCCTATCGTTATGTCATCCATCACATAAGCGTGGTAATCACCGCCATTTATCTGAAGTCTGTACTGAATTCCTCTCTCAATGGTGCTGTGCACGTCAAATGACAGCTCATACACACAGTCCTGGTTGAGCTCAAATCCGTCATAGTATATCTGGTTCGCATAATCCAGGCTTCCTGTTCCGGTTATATCCAGACACAGTTCTCCGTTCTCTGCTCCGAGTACGGCCTGTCCGCCATTTGAATATGTATGGCACTCGTCCGTGTCATTGTCATCAAAGTTCAGGTCTATCAGGACATCCCCTGCCTTGACCTCTGTCTTCTCCTGTTCAGCCGCCTCCGAAGCAGCCTCCTCTGTCTTCTCCTCCGAGGTCGCAGCCTCGCTGGTCTCCGCCTGGCTTGTCGCCTCTGTCACATCGTCCTTGCCCTGACCTCCGCAGCCAGCCAGCATGGACATACCCATAGCCGCAGCCATCGCAATGGCCAGTACCTTCTTCATCTTTGCCATGTTAACCCTCCATAAACCTTATAATCTCCTGAAACGCCATATGTCCCCCAAAGATATCCAGTGCACTCCCTATGGTCACGTCTATCCTGTTCCTTCCGAGACTTCTGAGCCGTTCCAGATCGTCAAATGATGCCACACCTCCGGCATATGTCATCGGCAGCTTTCCCCATCTTCCAAGCATGTCCGCAACATGGGTCTCTATGCCTGACGCCTTGCCCTCCACATCCACCGCATGAACGAGATACTCGTCGCAGTATTCTGAGAGCCGGTCAAGCGTTGCCTCCTCCACCTTTACATTTGTAAATTTCTGCCATCTGTCAGTGACAATATAATACTCTCCGTCCCTCTTCCGGCAGGACAGATCCAGCACCAGATGTTCTCTGCCCACAGCCTTCTCAAGTGCCTTCAGGTTGTCGTAGTTGATCTCTCCATCCCTGAACACAAATGATGTGGCTATGACATGTGACGCACCCACTATCTATGAACCGCTGTGCATTGTCAGCATTTATTCCCCCGCCCTATCTGCAGTCCTCCCGGATATGCAGCCAGAGCGAGCTGTGTCTGTCTTACATCGGCGTCATAGTATTCGCTGGACGCAGGATTGAGAAGTATGATATGACCACCCTTAAGTCCATAGCTTTTGTACAGTTCAGCAAAGAAGTCTCCGTCCTTCTGTGATACAAAGTTTTCATCTGCTCTGTCACCCTCATCACAGAGACTGCCTCCAACTATCTGCTTTACCTGTCCATTGTGTATGTCTATGCATGGTCTGAATTTCATATCGTCTGTCTCCTGTCGCGTTTGTCACCTTTTGGTGTAAATTTTGCTCATATAACTGCTATTTTATCATACAAAATACAAATATGACACAATAAATGGATTAACCAGGCAAAACTTTATTTGATTACATGGGCCAAAGGCTTTACAATAGATACAATTATGTGCTTTATGGAAAGGATGGGGAACAACTTATGAATTACTCACTAAAAGCCGAACTGGACAACTGCTATTCCTATGCCGATTCGCTGGACAACGACGGCTACGGTGCGCGCCAGAAGACAGGACTCAAGACAAGAGAGATGCTTCAGTTTGACCTGCTTCAGTTTCTTGCATATCTGTCCAGCTCCGACCAGGCAGAACTTACCCTGGAGATAAAATTTGTCCGCGAATACCTGAACCAGCACTTTACAACAGACAAATTCCGCACATTCAAATATGAGAGAACAACCAGGGATTTTGCCGTGACACCACCTAGATCCCTTACATATTTTGTACAGGGCGATCTGGCCCGGGCAAAGGTAAATCCCAAATCAGTATACCGTTCCAGAGATTACGTCAGAATGTTCAAGCTCATGGGGCAGGAATTCATCGCCTGCAACAACATGACTGACGACAACGAGATAGCAAGGCTCACAGGCTACTGCCTCATGCTCGACAAATATCTCAAGTCCATGAACCTATACGCCATAGATCCAAGCCCACTGCTCGACAAGTACAACGCACTCCCAAAGAGTGCTTCCCCAGTCTCACAGACTCCGGCTAAGTCGACAGCTTCCGAAAGGGCTGAACCCGTCAAGGATGTGGACACTCTTCTCGAGGAACTGAATTCCATGACCGGTCTCGAGAGCGTGAAGAAGGACATCACCAACCTCGTAAACCTTCTGAAGATCAAGAAGCTCCGCGAGGAAAACGGCATGAAACAACCGTCCGTATCTCTCCACCTTGTATTCTCCGGCAATCCGGGAACAGGAAAGACCACGGTGGCAAGACTTCTTGCAAATATCTATAAGGGTCTGGGCATACTATCAAGAGGACAGCTTGTCGAGGTCGACAGAGGCGGACTTGTTGTGGGATATATTGGTCAGACAGCCGTCAAGACAACCGAGGTCATAGAATCAGCCCTCGGCGGGATCTTATTTATAGATGAGGCTTATACTCTCACCGCAGGCAAAGGTGAGAATGATTTCGGCCAGGAGGCAGTGGACACGCTGCTCAAAGCTATGGAGGATCACAGAGATGATCTCATAGTCATAGTTGCCGGCTACCCGGATCTCATGGAACGGTTCCTGAGCTCCAACCCGGGACTTCGTTCCAGATTCAACAAATTCATCACATTTGAGGATTACACCGGGGACGAGCTTATGTCCATCTTCGAGAGCATGTGTTCCAAGCAGGAATACAAGCTGGACGATGATGCCCGCGCATACGCCTCAGAATACTGGCACGACAAAGCCGCACATCACGACGATACATTTGCCAACGCCCGTGAAGTCCGTAACTTTATGGAATCCGCCATATCCAGGCAGGCCACCAGAATAGTTTCCATGGACAACATTGACGTAGCCACACTTGAGACCCTTACAAAGGAAGATCTGATGGCTTAGGCTTGTAATATTTTTTGGATAAAGAAAGAGAGGTATTTTATTTTGAACAGATCATTATCGACAGATAATCCTATCATGTATTTTCTAACCATAGTGTGCGATATAGTAATATTGCATTTTCTGTGGCTGCTGACTTCCTTGCCAATCCTCACGATAGGTGCATCGACCACAGCACTCTACTACACCACCATGAAATGCATCAGAAACGGTCAGGGCGGCGTGGTCAAGCTGTTCTTCAAGAGCTTCAGGGAGAATTTCAAACAGGCTACAGGGATAGGAGTTCTGGCTCTGCTTGCCGGTGTCCTGTGTGCATTTGACATGTGGTTCGCCGTGAGCAGGAACATCAAGAGTATGCTGGTCATATTCACCATCATGTCACTTATCTATCTGTTCACTGTCCTGTATGTATTCCCACTTCAGGCGCAGTTTGAGAACACAGTCAAAGCGACCATCAAGAACGCATTCCTCATGTCCATCAAGAATCTTCCATGGACACTTCTCATGGTTGCGATAACGGCAGCGATCGCAGCGGGATGCTATTTCAGCTCCACCGTGCTCGGTCTTATGCTCATATGTGTCGCAGGACTTCACGCTTATCTGTGCTCACTGGTATTTGTACACATCTTCAACGAGTACATGCCGGAGGAGGAAGAGAAGAGCGACGAGGACTTCCATATAGCTGACGATACAGACGAGGACTAACACCCCTTGCCAACACATACAGATGAATAATATACATGGCGTGCGCCGGCTTTCTTCAGAAGGCCGGCGCACACGTCTATGGTGACACCGGTTGTATATATGTCATCCACAAGCAGGATATTTCTGTACTCCGGGTACAATCTGCCTATGTCCATGGATGTCTTTATGTTGTTTGCCCTCTCCAGGTTGTCCAGTTTCTTCTGCGGTGTGGTGTACTTTCTTCTCACCAGCATATCCTCACAGAATGGAAGCCCCAGTTCATCAGCGACAACCTTCGCCAGTACAGCCGCCTGATTGTAGCCGCGCTGTCTCTGCTTTCTCCTGTGCAAAGGTACACAGGTGACCGCATCTATTCCATACCTTCTGACATACGGGCGCACCTTCTCCGCCATCTTAGCTCCGTAGAAATCACAATATTCTTTTTTGTTATGGTATTTTATCGCCAGAACACTAGCTTTGACGGGTTCCATGTAATTAAATACGGGGAAACCTCTTTCGAAATTTCTTGAATGTTTTTCACAGTCCAGACAGAGCTCCCGCTCTTCACTGTCGACCTCCTTGCCGTCACACCATACATGACGGATCCTTCACATATGGAAGGCTGTTATGCCCTCTGCATATCAGCCCTTCTCCCATCGGAAGCACCTCGTCACATATCGCACACCGGCGGGGATACAGGAGATCCGTGAGCAGTCGTCCGAATCCGAACTTATCTGCGCATCGTTTCATCTTCTCTCCATCTCCCTGAGTCTCAGTGCAAATGAGGTGTATCTCTTCTGTTCATCCTCATTGTCTATCATCGTATTTACCAGTCCTATATTGCCCACTATGACCACGCTTCTTCTGGCTCTCGTCACCGCCGTGTACAGCAGGTTTCTGTTCAAAAGCTTAGGTGGGCATCTGAGAAGCGGGATCACAACCACGGGATACTCACTTCCCTGCGACTTATGTATGGTTATCGCAAATGCATGCTCAAGCTCCTCAAGCTGGTTGTATGGATACTCAGTCTGTCTTCCATCGTCAAATTCCACCACGATCCTCTGCTCGTAGTCGTCAACAGCCTTTACAAATCCAATATCGCCGTTGAACACTCCGACTCCTTCCTCCTTGGCAAATCTGCCCGACGGATCCAGTATCTTCCACTCCTGCTTGTAATTGTTCTTGACCTGCATGACCTTATCGCCCTGTCTGAACACCACATCGCCCCGGTCATGCTCGGGCTTTCCGTGTCCCTCCGGATTGAGGACATCCTGAAGCTGCTTGTTGAGGTTCTCAACACCCATATCATACTTACGCATAGGTGTCAGCACCTGTATATCCGATTTATCCACACCAAAATATGATGGAAGCTGCTTTGTCAGAAGCACCTTGAGCTCTGCCACGATCTCATTGTAGCCATTCCTTGGAACAAAGAAGAAATCCCTGCTCTTGTTCTTGATCTCCACATGCTCTCCATCCTTTATCCTGTGGGCATTGCCTATGATATCGCTGTCCTCGCCCTGTCTATATATCCTGTCCAGCACCGACACGCTGAACACACTGGACGCTATGATATCCTTGAGCACATTTCCCGGGCCAACTGACGGAAGCTGATCCGAATCACCCACAAGCACAAGTCTTGTGCCCGGAGCCACAGCCTTGAGCAGACTGTAGAAAATGCTGCTGTCAACCATGGACATCTCATCTATTATGATAACATCGGCCTCAAGTGGATTGCTCTCATTCCGCATAAATGTATACGCAGAAGTCTCTTCTCCTTCCACTCCGCCCGTAAGCTCGAGCATTCTGTGTATGGTCTGTGCTCCGTATCCTGTGGCCTCGGTTATCCTCTTGGCTGCACGTCCTGTAGGCGCAGCGAGGACTATCTTCATCCTGAAGCTCTCGTATATCTTGATAAGTACATTTATGATCGTTGTCTTTCCGGTTCCGGGGCCTCCGGTTATGACCGCAACGCCGTGATCCACGGCATTTCTTATGGCAAGTCTCTGGGCATCAGCCAGCTTCATATTCTCTGACTTTTCTACCGTCTCAACAACCTTGTCTATCTTGAGCTTTGCCTTTGAGAAATCTATGTTGAGCTCACACAGAAGTCTTGCCGAATTGAGCTCCATATAATAATTAGGTGCTGCATACACGGCATTTGTCACGTTTGACTCTGACTCCGTATCCAGCAAATCCATGTCTATGTCAGCCACCGGATCATCAAGGCTCACATCTGGAAGCTCCCCTGAATCTGGATCGTCCTTCAGCTCCTTTATGATTATCTTGCCGGCAACGCTGAGCTCAAGTATCTGATTGCATATGGACATCTCAAGCTCCGGATCATATGGCATGTACTCATTCATCAGCAATGAATATGTCTTGTCTACCAGCATCTTCTGGGGAATATACATATGGCCAAGTCCATTTGCACCGGATAGGGCATACATAATAGCAGCTCTTACCCTGAAATCCGAATCTCTTCCGATACCAAGTCTGTCCGCAATCTCGTCCGCTGTCCTGAATCCAACGCCCGTTATATCCTCTGCTATCTTATAGGGATTTGTCCTCACTATGTCGTACACTTCGTCACCGTATTCATTGTAGATCTTTACAGCGAGGTTCACCGGGATATTGAGACCGGTCAGGAACATGAGCGCATCCTGCATCTCTTTCTTCTCGTTGTATGACACGGCAATGTCTCTGGCCTTCCTCTCTGATATTCCACGTATCTCCGCAAGGCGCTCCGGCTCTTCCTCGATTATCCTGAGTGAGTCCATGCGGAACTTCTTCACTATACGTTTTGCCAGAGCCTCTCCGACACCCTTTATGATGCCCGAACCGAGGTACTTCTCAATACTGAGCACATCATCCGGCATCTTGATCTCACATGAGGTGAATTTGAACTGCAAATCATAAGTTGGATGCTCTACATAATCCCCCTCCGCCGATACATAGATCCCCTCTGCAACGCCGTGAAGATTCCCCACAAAAATATCTTCGCCGTCCTCGCCCTCAACGGCGAAGACGGCGTACCCATTGTCTTCATTCTTATATATAACTTTCTCTACGTAACCTTCTCTTACCAAGTTTTCTCTCCTCTGAAGACTGAGTCCTCAGCTCCTGTCTTAATTGTTCTTCTCGCTGAGAAGCTCGATGTACTTTCCTGTACCAATGGCCACCGCTCTGAGTGGATCCTCCGCTGTCATGGTGGTTATTCCTGTCTTCTCCTCAAGCAGCTCCTCAAGTCCGTGGAGCAGCGCACCACCACCGGTCAGAACTATACCACGATCTGCAATATCAGCAGCAAGCTCAGGAGGAGTTCTCTCCAGAACTGAATGAACAGCTTCACATATCTGGGACGCAGGCTCACGAAGTGCCTCCTCCGTCTCATCCGATGTGACCGTAACAGTCTTCGGAAGACCGGTTACAAGGTTTCTGCCTCGTATATCCAACGTTATATTCTCAGGTCTTCTGTAACATGTACCTATCTTGATCTTGATCTCCTCGGCGGTTCTCTCTCCTATGAGAAGGTTATGCTTCTTTCTCATAAATCTGACAACTGCCTCATCAAAATCATCTCCGGCCACCTTAATGGATGCACTGACAACAGGACCTCCGAGAGAGATGACTGCTATATCGGCAGTTCCACCACCTATATCAACTATCATGTTACCACATGGTCTGTATATATCTATTCCTGCGCCAATGGCTGCTGCCACAGGCTCCTCAATTATGGACACATCCCTGGCACCGGCCGCATAGGTTGCATCCTCAACTGCCTTCTTCTCAACCTCTGTAACCTGAGAAGGTACACATACGCTGATCCTAGGTCGTCTTCCAAAATAACTCCTTCCGACAGCCTTCTGTATGAAATACTTGAGCATCTTCTCTGTTATCGTATAATCAGAGATTACGCCCTGCCTGAGAGGTCTGATGGCCACTATATTACCCGGAGTTCTTCCAAGCATAAGTCTCGCCTCTTCACCAATAGCCACTATCTTATTAGTATCCCTGTCGTATGCAACTACTGAAGGCTCCTTGAGTACGACTCCTTTGCCTTTCACATACACCAGTATACTGGCTGTACCTAAATCTATACCAATATCTGCGCTTGCCATCACAAGTCTCCCTTCTATTCGTTCACGTCCCTTAATATTACAAGAGATGCATTGCTGCCGTCAAGCCATTTCATGCTAACTTCAGTCAAATCCATGATCTTGTCGAGACTTCTTATATAGCTTCTCCAGTTGACCTCCTTGCTGTCCGTAGCCAGATGCTGATCCGGACCTCCCATGAGCTTGTACTTATCTCTGAGATTCTCTATAAGGAGCTTACTGTCCTTGTCTGTAAAATCATATCCAAGCATATCGTTCAGAGTCCTGTTCGAGAACAGCACTCTTCCAGTATCAACTTCTCTAATAAATATACCCTCATCCATATAGTTATATGTATCGAGGAGAACACTGTTTATGCGTTTAACGCTGTCATCGCTCTCTATCTTCTCAAGGGCACTTCTGAGTACATCACCTGTCTGCTTTACAAATTCAATCTCTTCTGTGGTCCACAATTTGTTGATAGAGGTATTCGCCAGCACAAATACCGCTCCATAATTGCCATTGACATACACAGGAACTGCGGTAAAGCTCTTAACAGGACCCGCTGACATGATCTTCTTAGCTGCTTCATCCATATGCTTTGCATCTATCACAAGGTATCCCTTGTCCACCAGCTTGCCCGAGCCCTGACCATTCTGCCATGATCTGAACTTCATGTTGGCGCGCTGCCACTCTGTCACATACTCCTCCGCAGACATGCTCTGATTCTTGGACCAGATATACTGGCAATCCAGATCTCCCTGCTTGTCCTTCACATACAGGGCTGCCACGTCAGCATTTAAGACCTCGCCCACCTGTGCTATCACGTCATTGATAACCTGCTGGGAGCTCTTATCTGAAGTGTTCAGGGCATCAAGCAGAATCTTCTGCCACTGCAGCTTGTTCTCCATTATGACCTCCTCTGACTTGGCACGGATCGCCTCCTTTGCCAGGATCTGAGAGCTGAATGCGTATTCGGAGAAAATGCGTCCAAGCTGCCACTGCACCTTGTATACGCTCTCCATTTTCTTCGCATCCTCGCCATCATATGAGCAGCATATCCATGTTGCCACATGCTTGCCATCTATCATGATCGGTGCACCACAGATCATACTTCCCGTGATGTCATCGTCCATCTCCATCATAACCGGAACATTGTTCCTGAGAACTACCTCATTGAGCTTCATATATATCTGCTTATACTGAGGCTTCTCAAACATATCATAGAAATAACCCATATGCTTCTGAGGGCCGGCCGGCTCAACCATCTCTTGCCCACAGGATCTATGATAGTTGTATAAAGTCCTGTGAGTGCAGAGAACGCCTTCGTTATCAGATTCCACTTCTCGGTATCTATCTGATTCCTTTCCTCATCCGACTGGGTATTTGTCTTCATAATGTACGAGAGCTTGTCATCGAACTCCTTCTTAGCGCGCTCAACACTGTTCTCAAGAGCCTTCTTGTCCGTAATATCAGATATAAAATACTCAACCGTGTATGTGTTATCAGCCGCCTGTGTCACAGAGCTCTGGGACTTCACCCAGATAACCTCGCCTCTGTCGTTGACTATCCTGAACTCTTCCTCGTAGTCCTTGTCCTCGCGCTTCGTGGCGTTTCTGACATTCGCCATAACCCTGTTTCTGTCCTTCGGATGGATATAATCCTCTATGAGTCTGTCTACCAAGCTTGATGGCATCCACA
>ENA-OQMX01000171-OQMX01000171.1-human-gut-metagenome-genome-assembly--contig:-NODE-171-length-17192-cov-2.592323_pt1 | contig 17192 bp, 16 predicted proteins | sample MGYA00242622_ERZ504866 | MGnify/ENA primary metagenome ERZ504866 (study PRJEB26092, sample SAMD00036422) | human gut metagenome | host: Homo sapiens | study: EMG produced TPA metagenomics assembly of...
GAAAAGAGAATCGTATAAGAAACATTTGAACAGAGGCGTTATGGCTGTTTCTTTCGCTGTTATTTTTATAGTTTTTTCTATTATGGGCGGCAGAATACAGGCATTTGCGGATGATGCAGTTGCAACCCAGACAGATGCGGCAAAGAGCAATTCAAGTGGACCTGTCACAACAGGGCTTGCCATAGATGGATATTACGGTGAATGGAGTCAGTATCCATCTGCTGATATAACATATAACAGCAACAATGGCTATTCGGTTCACAAGGGACAGATTGCGATAGATGGCGACAGGCTGTATGTGCATTTTTCCATGAATGACCTGTACACATCACAGATGCAGTTCCAGTTCTGGAACATTACAGTAGATGGTAAACAGTGTGTGCTCAATGTATTACCTGTGAATTCAGATGGTTCGATCAACTGGTCGGGACAGATGTATAATCTAGGTGAGGGAATATACAGGAATTTTGGTGTGTTCGCAGGTTACTATACAGATATAGATGGCGATGTGGCATTTACGGTTTATGATGCAGCACACACTGAGACGGGAAAGGGTGATGAGATAGAGTTTTCAATATCAATGAAGAAACTGGCTGATTATCTGGGTATAAACATTGATCAGGGGGCGACTATCACAGTGTCCAACCCTAATATCGGCGCGCAGGGCGTAACTATAACCGGAACTCCGACAGGTCCGTGGGCAGGGGCAGCTATGGCGATGGCACTTGCAACAGGCGGAGTGTTTGTGTGCAGAAGAAAGAAGAGGTAAACCCTCGTATAATAAAATTACTATGTGAAAAGGAGACAGAACACAGGATGAACATACTGTTGATCGTAACGTTTATTATATGGATATATGTGCTTACGGTTCTAAAACGTGGCAAACTCGAATTCTGGTATTTCATTGCAGGCAGTGTGGGTCTCTTTATATACATGCTTATACTGGTTGAGCCGGTCATTCTTGCCCCACTGCAAAAAGCAGTATCCGCAGTGGCAGGGGATGTTTGGGGATATGACTGGAATATACGAGTCTTATTTCAACAAAAATGTAAATATTTATATCCACAGGGGATACAAACCTTTCAATGTATATAGACTATGAGTGCTCAGGCATCATAGAGATACTGGCATTTTTGGCGCTCCTGTGGTTTTTTCCTTTGTATCACACATATGAGAAAAGCGTGCTCAGCGTAGTGGGAGGATTTGCGATATTTGTGTCAAATGTACTCAGGATATTTGTGATCTGCCTCATAATATATATGTTTGGAGAAAGTTCATACTTCATTGCCCATACGATAATAGGGCGTCTTGTGTTCTATGCATGCACGGTTGCACTATATTTCTTTGTATTTACAAAGTCGCAGATAATAAGACAGAAGGTTGGAGGTTTTAAGTTTGACGCACATAATGCAGATATTTCATAGTTCTATTATATTCTGGGCAGCCTGGGTCATCATACCTATAGTTATGGAGATCATTCCGACCATAGGCAACTTTGTGATACTGATAAAGAAAAAGATAGTGTCACATAAGGAGAAGGCAGTAAACTTTTCACCTGAGATAACCATGATAATACCGGTGTACAATCAAGAGCACAGTCTTAGACGGTGTATCAAGTCAATTAATGATTCAAGTTACCCAAATGATAAGATATATATACTTGTCGTCAACAACATGAGTACAGACAGAAGCTTTGAAGTGTTCTGCGAGTGTCAGGAGGAGTTTCCGGAACTTACCATGAACTGGGTAAATTCAAAGCAGGGCAAGTCTAAGGCACTGAACCTTGGGCTTTTCAACAGCTTTGGCAAATATGTGATCCATATAGACAGTGACGGTGTTCTGCAGAGGGATGCCATAAGAAATATGGTCGTAAAGTTTGAGAGAAACGCTGATATTGACTGTATGACGGGTACAATCATGACAAATCCTGAGATGATAGACGAGACAAAGGGATTCGGACTTCGCCTGCTCAGAAAACTTGAGTTTTTTGAGTATGCCCAGGCTTTTCTTGCCGGAAGAAACTTTCAGTCAGAATTCAACAACATATTTACACTTTCCGGTGCTTTTTCAGCGTTCAGACGTTCCACCATCATGAGAACCAATATGTACAATACGGATACAGTGTGCGAGGACACACACGTAACATTTCAGATAAGAGATGTGCTTGGTGAAAGTGTGGTTCTCTGCAGTGAGGCGATATTTTACGTTGATCCGATAGAAGACGTGAACAGATTGTATATCCAGAGGCAGAGATGGCAGCGTGGGGAGATAGAGGTTGTCCATATGTTCATGAAGAACAGAATGAATGTGGTCAGGGGATTTTTCTCGGATTTCATAGTTAGACTTGTCATGTTTGATCATACATTTGCATTTCCGCGAATGATATGGTACTTCGCACTAATATGTCTGGGATTTGTGAATTACCCATTTAGTCTTATCATACAGTCGGTCATCATTATGTACATGCTGTATGTTTTTACCACAGCACTTCTTTATATATGTATAAGCCTGTTTTTAAAGCCCTTTAAAAAGCTTAGAAGATACTATGTGCGAAAAATTTATCTGATATTTCTGCTGCCACTTTACAATTTTGTTGTATTCTGGTTCAGGTTTGCCGGAATAATAAATTCCATGAAGTCAAAGGGCAGCTGGAAGATGCAGACTTTTTCAGATGAAAGGGATACGGCAGTGGGCGTAGTAAGGAGCGATTTTCTGCGGTTTACACACGGACTAGATAAGGTACGCAGATTTGTCAACTATCCTGAGGATGAGCTGGCAGGTGCACATGAGGAGACCAGATGATGGACAGATCTACAGATAAAAATACAGAGAAGAGAAAAGAAAATAAAAAAACGTACAGGGGAAGACTGGTGGCAGCATTTGTAGTTGTTTTGGTCACCACTTTGCTTGAGATCATATATTATGGATACCATATCATGGACAACAGGGACAATGTTGTACATTCGTTTAAGAATGAACAGGACAGCACAGCGCAGATTATTGCAGATGGGCTGGCTGGGAAATCGGAGGATGCGATGATACATTTCATAAGACATTCTGTGCCGGTATCCGGAACTACGTGGGGATTCATTCTCAAAGATGGCAGAGTGCTGTATATGAAGGATGATGATACAACAAAGAATCTGGAGAATATATCATCTAAGGCGGAATTTGAACTCTATATGGAAGATTTGGGCGGAATAGTCAGTGAGGCGTCTGTGTCTGGAACAGAGTATGTGTGTGGTGTATTTACAGACAAAGATTATGTTCTTGAGGAGTATGGAACCTCAAATATGGAATTCTACATTGTGACAGCCGTTATAGCTACGATACTGGTGTTTGGATGTATATTAATTGAATTTGCAGGGAGGATTGGACATGAGGGAAGAAAAGTTATTGCGCTGCAGTCCGATCTTACAGAGCGGAATGAAAAGTTTGATGAGTATGAAAGACTGACAGACCAGTACGAGGAAGAACTCAGAAACAGGGATTTCGATAAGACGGAGATAAAGAGGGAAGGTTACTATGATTTGGAGATAGTTGACACGCTGTTGTCGAAATCTTCGGATACTGAACTTTTTCCGATCACTTTTATGTTCATTCGCGTCAGGATGGGAGACAGGTATTTCTCACGGGATGCCATTTTCAGGATCATGGACTTTATAAAGGGTTCCATGGGAAAAAATCATGTTACAGCGGAACTTTCAAAGGGATATTTCGTGGTGATCATGTACAAGACGGATCTTGCAGCAGCTGAAAAGACGAGAGAGGAAATGCTGTCCAAATGGGAGGCGTTTTCTAAAGGAGCGGAGCTGGAGACTGTACTCAGAGAAGTTGTATCCACGGAAAATCCAAGAAATACATTTTACCATGAGAAGGACAGATTGCTGGACCTTGCGAACTGGTAAGGCGGCTGCAGATGAGAACAAATTCAAATGATGTTGAGTTCAAATGTTTTGAGAGGTGAATTATATGAGGTTCAGACAGTATAAATTCAAATTCTATCTGAATGCCAGACATGGCATATACAAAAATGGAGTCATGGGAGAAATACATCCCCACACATGGGAGATTGTGATAAATGTTGTCAAGGGACGTGATGAGACTGTCAAGTTTCACCATCTTGAACACAGGGTTGAGGAGTTTTTAAGTGCATACCAGGACAAGACGTTAAACGATGTTCCGCCGTTTGATATGATCAATCCGACACTTGAGAATATATGTGAGTATTTCAAGGAAGAACTAACGAAGATATTGAACAGAAACGGTTGGATATTTCTCATGATGGAGATCAGCGAGTCCCCATCGATGTCGTATGTGGTAAGTCTTATCGACGATAGTTACACGGAGGAGATGCAGACGATAAACTCCATAACTGACAGGATACTCAAAGATATAAAGGAAAATGACGAGACCAAATGACAGAAAAGGATAAACTCAGCAGGAGAAAACTTAATATTTATTTCGCTCTTGGTGTGGTTGTCCTTGCCGCACTGGCAGCGGTTGGAGTCATACACTTTAAGAACGTAGTGACTGAACCATCGGGAAATGATGTATGGGGGCATATGTACAAGTCGGAGTATCTCTATAAGGCACTGAAACGTGGACAGATATATCCTCTGTATGACGAGACATGGTATAACGGAATCCAGTTATACAGGTACTGGCCGCCTCTTTCATATTATATAACAGCACTTCTCATGTGTTTCACAGGGGGAAATGTGATAAATGCATATTACCTCTTGTTCGGCGTGTATATATTCTTCGGCGGACTGGCATTTCTGCTCATCGGCAGAAGAATCGGAAGGCCTGTATTTGGAACAGCACTTGCTGTGCTGTGGTTCTTCATGCCTGAAAATGCGAGAATGTACATTGATGAGGGCAATATGCCGAGAATGGTCGTGTCCTTCCTTCTCCCATATCTCATATATTTTATCTGGGTGTATCTCAGGGAAGAGAAGAGATGGGCACTTGCCGGGATTCTCATATTTACAATGCTCATAACCGTTACCCATATCATGATGATAGCTATGATCGGAATAGGAACTTTCTTGTTTTTGTTGTTCGATCATCACAGGAAAATGGGTATAAGACGTCAGGTGATCATCCTGCTCACGATGATATGTGGCATACTCATCATGGGAGTGTGGCTTGTGCCATCACTTTCGGGCGGAATATCATCCATGGATTCCGAGGCAGCATCAGATGTAATGACGATGTGGATGTCTGATCTTTCTTCATCGCTCAATCCGTTAAACCGTATAAATGGAGATATCGGCGCATTTTATTTTGGAATATCCGTTGTCCTGCTCTCCATAGCGGGAATTTTGCTTGCAGATAACAAGAAAAAATCAGGATTTATCCTGGCTCTTGTAATCCTTGTGCTCACGACACCGGATGTTCTGCCGATACTTCGAAAGATGCCGATGAGTCAGGCACTCTGGATGACGCGATTTACAGTTATAGCATATGGATTTTTCTTCCTGTCGCTCATAGAGTGGGAGCGGCTCAGAAAGCCATTTGTGATTGCCTCGGTGATCATACTTGTGGTGGATGCGATACCGTCATTCACATTTGAGAGGTACAGCGTTCCGGCAAATGATGACGGTGTGGCTGTGGCGGGCCTTTTGAGGGATAACACAAGTCAGAGGGCATCGCTCATGGATCTTTCAAGTCTCGGTTCCTATCCATCGTACGGAGTGTGTACAGATGGGGGGGCGTCATATACATTTGGATGGGCATGGCAGGGGGCTGCGACCGCTGACAACATAATGCTGCTCAACCAGGCACTTGAGAATGAACAGTATGATTATCTGTTTGACAGATCGGTCGAGCTTGGAGACGATACAGTTGCAATTGACAGAAAGTATATAGGTGCAAAGGGAAAGACTCTCGATGATGTCACTGCAAGCGCAAAGAGAGTGGCTACACGTTGACATATGAGTCGGATAAGGTGTGCCTGTTTAAGCTTGATGGTCCGGAGGAGTTCGGTGTTGTCACGCAGTATGATGGCATTGTCATAGGTGACTATGCGGATGGGATAACCCTTGCATTTCCTTCTTTTAAGGCAGGAATGTCCTCAAATATAGAGGATTATTCTACGGACGAACTGAAAAGCTACCATACTGTAATTTTGACCGGATTCTCATATGACACCAGACAGAAGGCTGAGGAGATGGTGAGATCTCTTGCGGATTCTGGTGTAAATGTTGTCATAGACATGACACATGTCCCAGCGGACAGCGCAACGAGGCAGCATGTATTTCTTGGAGTTACGGATATGTCTGTATCATTAAAGTCCAGCTATCCGATTTTTAGCTATGACGGTGAGCAGATATCTACTACAGGATTTCCTGATGATATGTCAGAGTGGAATACCGGATATATAACCGGAGCCATGAACGTGACAGGTACATTCGCTTATGAGATGGAACAGCTTGCATTTGCAGCCACGGACGAGAACAGTCAGAATATCAAATATGTGGGACTGAATCTTTTGTACTATTATAGTGTGACAGGGGACAGCGGTGCAGAGAAGATAGTTGAGGATATTCTTGGCGTGAGCCCGGAGGATCTTCCTGAGAGAACGCTGATTCCTATAAGTAGTGAGATAACGGACGGTGGAATGGTGATAACAGTAAATGATGCTCCGGCAGATATTGCTGATGGAGCCGTGATAAATACTACTCTTGCATATCAGGATATTTTCGTATCTGATTCGGAGATAATGGATGAAAATAATATGCTGTGTGTTGGAACAGGAGTGACAAACATAAAGTTTAAATATCCATTATTTTGGCCAGGAGTGTTGGTGAGTATAGTAGGATTTTGTGGAATGAGTGCAATATGGATACTAGCGTGTAAAGATTACGGAAAGAAAAAGATTGACAATTTACAAATAATAGTTGTTATATAATAGCTATGTATATAACACGGGGGAAGAAAGATATGTCAGCAAACAGCAGGAACAGAACTGAATATGAGATAAGCAAAGCCAGAAGGAGATTCGCTATCATCTTCCTGGCTGCTGTTGTTGCCACAGCAGGTATGATATCTTTTATCATAACAAAACAGGCAGTTGATAATATGAGAAGCAAGATAGTGAATCTTATATCGTCTAACAACCAACAGCTTGGATACAACGTCGACAATTATCTTGTCGGTATAGAAGATACAGTGGCTCTTTTTTCTCCGATGATCAGCTGTGTGAGTATGATGCCACAGATGATAGTCTGGATGAATTTACCAGAATACAGCAGGAAGCGGCGATTCAGAATAGGATAAGTGACCTTGGTGTGTTTGACAACTTTACAGATTTTGGTGTCGTATATTCCAATGACAAGAGCGTGGGATGGATTTCCAACACAACACTTCAGGCTTTTCCGGATGGAGGAATATATACATATTTTACTGGACATATAAATGACGAGAAGACAATGTCCGGTTGGTTTTTTGATTATTTAAACAGTCCAGACAGGCTTTTCTACGTCAAGAAACTTAATGAAAATGCTGTGATCGTAACTTCTTTCTATAGCAGGGAACTAAGTTCAGTGGTGAATTTAAGTCATGAACTCAAGGATATGAGGGTGTGTCTTGTAAATGATTCCGAGGAAGTTGCGTATTCAAATAATGCAAAATGCGTTGGAGAAAAAATTGAAGTGAACCTTCCAAAGGAAAATGACGACTTCGAATATCAGACAAATTCGGATGGATATGTTATATCCGTAGCACAATGTTCAAATGGCTGGAGAGTAGTGTCTTACATAGGTGAATCTGAGATATTCAAAGAAGTAGGGAGATTGAAATTGTATTCATTTGTAGCAACTCTTGTGCTGGCTTTATTGGTTGTTGTGACAGGAAGCATTGTATTGAAAAGAATATATACACCTGTTTCCGGAGCTATTGAGGAATTAAAGCAAAAGGCTGAATATGACCAGCTTACAGGACTTATGAATAAAGCTTCGTTTGGAGAAGTTGTTGGATCCTGTCTTGAGGAAAAGTCAGAAACAGTCACACATGTGTTTATAATGATAGATATGGACAATTTTAAAAAGGTAAATGATACTTTGGGTCATGGAGAAGGGGATGTGGTTCTGTCTAAAACTGCTGAACTCTTCACAAAAATGCTTGGAGCAGATTCCGTGATCGGACGGGTAGGTGGTGATGAGTTTGCAGTGTACAGGAAGTTTACTGGATGGACTTTGGAAAGTGTTAGAAAGAAAATGGAATTTGAGCTGAGACTGTTGGCTGAAGATTTTACCAGAACGATTTCGAAACAATATACTGAATGTAATCTTTCGTTATCAGCAGGTGTTTACATAGTAGATGGAGAGAACTCATCTGATTATGAAAGCATGATGAAGAAGGCTGATACCGCTTTGTATAAATCAAAGAGAAACGGAAAAAGTCAGTATAGCTGGTTCGTTGAAAATCAGGATTGATCAGAGGTGAAACAGATGAAACATATAATTAAAAATCACAAAAGAGGATTATCGGTTTTGATGATGCTTTTTTTGCTTTTTGTAATTAGTGGTTGCGGAGAGCAAAAAACAGATATGGCTGTCGGGGATACGATAACTATAGAATATTCCTGGTGGGGCGATGATAGTAGAAACCAGTACACACTGGATGCTGTTGATATATTTGAAAAAGAAAATCCGGAAATAAACGTCAAATGCAAATATGGTGTGTGGAATGGATACGAGAAAAGACAGCATATATATATGAAATCACAGGAGACTCCGGATGTTATGCTCATAAATTTATGGCTGGCTTGATACATATTCTTCTGACGGATCTGGCTTTTATGATCTTAATACGCTTTCGGATTATATTGATTTTGAAAACTATACTGAAGAAGAGCTTGCCTTTGGAACAAAAAATGGAAGATTAAATGCTGTTCCTATCGCGTTCAATACGGAGACTTTTTATTATAATGAGACTCTTTGGAACTCATATGGACTTAGTATTCCCAGAACATGGGATGACTTGTTTGATGCAGCCAGAATCATGAGCAAAGATGGGGTATATCCTCTGGGCATGACAAAAAAATCATTATTTTTTATGCTGCTTTCACATTATATACAGACAACCGGAAATGATCCGGTCAAATCTGATGGCACATTGAATCTGAATAAGGAACAGATAGGTGACATGTTGGATTTTTATAAGGAACTACTTGATAAAAAAGTCTTAATGTCTGTAGATTCATTTAACAGGAATGCTTTTGCCAGCGGTGAGGTTGGCGGCACTCTTGCGTGGGTAAGTGATGCAGGAGGATATTGTGATCCTTTGAAGGAAAATGGATATGATGTAAAAATAGGAGAATACATATGTGAGCCGGGGGCAAAATCTTTAGGCTGGTTTGTTAAACCTGCAACAATGTATGCGATAAGTAATAATACTGAACACCCAGAAGCGGCCGCAAAGCTGTTGAATTATCTGTTGAACGGTGAGGAAATGACTTTAAGACAGGGAACAGAAAAGGGTGTTCCGATCAGCAGTTCGGCACTTGCTGTTCTTGATGAGCATGATATGCTGACTGGATTTGAGGTACAGGCAGATGCTATGAGAAAGAAAACAGCGACAAATTGTCGATTATGGCACCGATATTGGAATCTGAGGATGTGTATGGATCATTTAAATCAGATTCTGACTATTATCTGTACGATAAGTTGAGTCGTGATGAGACTATAGACAGAATTTATAGCGATATGTATAAGAAATAAAATAGTTGACAAAATGATCGATATGTTTTAACATAACGGTGTTATCAAACGTAACACTGTTATGTTATTTTTATATTATATTTAAATGGGTGAGGATTATGGCAAAGAAAATACAACATGACAGCGAGACGAGGAAAGAACTTCTAAAGTGTGCCAAGGAAGAGTTCATGGATAAGGGATTTATGGGTGCGTCACTTAGAAATATATGTCAGAAGGCAGGAGTGACAACCGGAGCTTTATATTTCTTTTTTAAGGATAAGGACGATCTGTTCTGCAATGTTGTGGGACACATGATGGACAGACTCAATGCTGTGTTAACCGAGCATTTTTCCGTTGAGGTGGACGAGATGAACAATGGCATGGCATCAGACCACAATGAGGACAGTGATTTTGAGTCGGCCAGGAACATAGTGCATGAGATTTATATGCATAGAGAAGAAGTGCTTCTTGTTCTTACGAAGTCACAGGGATCCAGCATGGAGAGCATGCCAGACAAGTATAGTGGATCAGATGGATGCACACAATGCATTTATATGTGAGGCGATGTGCAGGGCTTATGGAACACCGATGGTTGACAGGAATGTGGTACATTGGATGTCTCATTCACAGATTGATATGTTTATATTCATGGTGACACATATTGACAATGAGAAGGATGCCTTGAAGTTCGTTGAGACAGGTATGAAATATCTGATCTCAGGCTGGTATGGCCTGGTTAAGCCGTGGCAGGATCCAGAATAAGATTTGACCGGAATAGAAAATTGAAAACAGTAAAATGAAAAATGTGGTACAGGGGAATCAAATTCCCATTATGTCTTATTACAGGTCTTCCGAATTACAGGGAAGACCTAAAAAAGGTTTAAACCATAACAGCGTTATGTATGTAAATGAACATTTGAATAGCTGCTAAAGTGTAATGGATTGCTATAAAAAATATAGTAAATGAAAATTAGAACAACGAGGATATCATAAAGGAGGAAAAATTATGTATTTGGAAGTGTCAGGAGTAAAGAAGAGCTATGGAGAGGGTGGAAGCTATGTGCAGGTGCTTAAAGGTATAAACACAGGTGTTGAAAAAGGACAGATGTGTGTTATACAGGGAACGTCAGGTTCAGGTAAGTCAACACTTCTGAACTGTATAGGTGGTCTTGACACCATGGATTCAGGTTCGATAAAGGTTGACGGCACAGAGATATTTGGCATGACCAGCGACCAGCTTTCAGATTACAGACGAGATAATCTGGGATTCATATTTCAGTTCTACAATCTAGTTCCAAACCTCACAGTGAGAGAGAACATACAGGTGTGTGAGTATCTGACTGATGATCCGCTTCCTGTGGATGATCTTATCAAGACACTGGGACTTACGGAGCATCAGAACAAGTTCCCTTCACAGCTCTCAGGTGGACAGCAGCAGAGATGTGCTATAGCGAGAGCTCTGGTGAAAAATCCAAAACTCCTCCTCTGTGATGAACCGACAGGAGCTCTTGACTCCAAGACATCCAGAGATATTCTTGTTCTTCTCGAGGAGATAAATGCGAAGTATGGAACGACCATGCTGATAGTAACACATAACAATTCCATCAAGAATATGGTTCACAAGGTTATCTTCATAAAGGATGGCCTTATAAGCAAGGAGTATGAGAACGAAGTGAGAGTTCCAGCGTCAGAATTGGAGGATTTGTAATATGCAGAAGGTTTTGAGAAAAAGGGTTCTGAGGGATCTGAAGAATAATCTGTTCAGATACATAGCACTTGCATTTCTTATCATCATGGGTATGTATGTCATTGTCTCGCTGATAGGAGCCGGATATACGATCATTGACAATGGCGAGACACATGACGAGGCAAATAAGATAGAGGATGGTCAGTTTTCCGTATTCGTTCCACTGAGCGATGATGAGATCTCCCAGCTTGAGGATGCTGGCGCAGAGGTTGAGGGGATGTTCTACGAGGACTACGAGGTCATGGATGGCAAGACATTGAGGGTATTTGCCAACAGGGAGAACATAGATCTTGTGGAATGTGATGAGGGAAATCTTGCGGAGGCTGATGATGAGATAGTTGTTGAGAAGAGATTCAGTCAGGTAAATGATATTTCTGTCGGAGATATAATACAGATAGCAGGAAATGAATTCAAGGTGACAGGAATAGGGACATCACCTGATTATAATGCTCTTTTCAAGGAGATGTCAGATACTGTAGTTGACAGTAAGGTGTTTGGAACGGTATTCGTTACAGAGGGGGCGTATGATAAGCTCAATGCAACAGGCGAGAGTGTCAAGACTGAGACATATCTGTATGCGTTCAGACTCGAGGGCAAGACCACCTGTGATGACGTGAAGGATGCACTTGAAGACATCAAGGTCGACACAGACAGCATAGATGATGAGTATTTCCAGGAGTATTGGGATAGAACTGGCGCAGCCATAAACGATTTCAAGGATGGCATAAAGGATCTTAAGTCAGGTGCAAATGAGCTTGCAGATGGACTTGGAGAACTCACTGATAACAACAGGAAGCTCAACAATGCGGCACAGGAGCTGTTTGACGCATACCTTGAACAGGCGTCATCATCTCTCTCAGCGTATGGTTTGGATACAGAGCTCACAGAGGATAATTACAATGACGAGATGAAGAAGATCGCCGACAGTCAGGGCGGAGTTTTGGCGATGAGCATTGAAAGTGCCCTGAGTGACATTGACAGCATCAAGGCATTCAAGGACGGTATTAAGGAGTATACCGACGGAGCTGCAGAGGCAAAGGATGGCTCGGATGAGCTTGCGGATGGAGTGGCAGAACTCAAGAAGGAGACGGATTCATTCCTCAAGGATTACGACACAGATCTTGCAAATATTACATCATTTGTGACAAGTGATGATAATCCGAGAACAGGCGGAGCCGCTGATGACCAGCAGATCAATGTACAGGCGGGATATTTCTTCGGTGTGCTGCTCATGTTCCTGTTCACATATGTAATATCAGTATTCGTTGTACATGGAATAGAGAAGGAGAGCAGCGTCATAGGTGCACTTTATGCCCTGGGGGTCAAGAGAAGAGATCTCATGATGCATTATCTGACACTTCCGGTCATAGTCACAACAGTTGCAGGCATAATCGGTTTCCTGATCGGAATAAGCAATGTTGGAATCCCTGTTCAGATGGCAGATGCATATGCGTATTATTCCATCCCTGCTATGGATGTGAAGATCCCGCTGATTCTTATAGTGTATGGTATCGTGATGCCGCCACTGGTAGCGATAGTTGTGAACTACTTCGTTATCAGAAAGAAGCTCTCACAGACAGCTCTTTCACTTATAAAGAATGAGGTCAAGCAGCCAAAGGGCAGCAATGTCAATCTCGGAGACATGGGATTTGTCGGAAGATTCAGAGTCAGACAGATGCTCAGAGAGATGAGAACAGGCTTAACGGTTGTGATCGGAATGTTCATAGCCCTCATATGCCTGATGTTAAGCCTTAACACTGCAACTTTCTGTTCAAAGGTCAAGAAGCAGAATGTGGAGGATACCCACTATGAATATATGTATACATACAAGTATCCTACAGAGAATCCCCCTGAGGGCGGTGAGGCAGCGTATGCTAAGACTTTGAAGAAAGAGGTATATGGTTACAACTGGGATGTGACAGTTCTTGGACTTTCAAAGAATACTAAGTATTTTGATGTTGACCTTAAGGATGGCAAGAACAGAGTTACCATATCATCATCATTTGCTGAGAAATATGGTTATGGTGTGGGTGACGAAATCGTGCTCCACGACGAGGAGAATGATATAGATTATGGTTTTACAGTGGACAGTGTGACACAGTATACTCCGGCATTTTATGTTTTCATGACTATAGATGATGCAAGGGAGCTGTTCGGAGCTGGAAGTGATGAGTACAATGTAGTATTTTCAGACAAGGATCTGGAGGTTGATCCTGCAAGACTTTACGCAACCACAACAAAGGCCGATATAGAGTCGGCTGCTGGAATATTTGCAGATCAGATGAGAAGTATGGTTATTATGATAGTTATTATCTCGACACTTATATTCGTAGTGGTAATGTATTTGATGATGAAGGTTATGATTGACAGATCAGCATTCTCGATTTCATTGATAAAGGTGTTTGGTTTCAGGACGAAGGAGATCAGAAAGCTATATCTGGATGGCAATTTCTTCATAATCGCAATCGGAGCAGCCATATGCCTGCCACTTGCAAAGCTTATAATGAGTGCAGTGTATCCTTCTCTGGTGTCAAATGTAAACTGCGGCGTCAAGCTGACATTTGCCCCATGGCTCTGGACTGTGCTTTACGGCGGAATACTTGTCCTGTATTTCATAATCAACAGAGTTCTTGTTGGCAGGCTGAACAAGATCGTGCCGGCTGAGGTGCTGAAGAACAGAGAGTAAAGATAGTGGCAGTATGATATAAAAGTACCTTAAAATAATATATGATTGCGGAGGCGGTATAAATAATCGTCTCCGTTATTTTGTGTGCAAAATTTGTCTGAAAAGCGGATAGGTATTGTGATTGTTGTGGGACTATACGGGATATATACGCGTTTTTTCTTGCACAATGTGCAGTTTATATTGTAAAATCATATATGATATGCAAAAAAGTAATAGGAAAAGAGAAGTACAGATATGGAGAAATTACTTAAGATCATTGCCGATGTGAATTCATCGGTGAACAATTTTATATGGGGAGTGCCATCCATGATATGTATCGTGGGCGTGGGACTGTGGCTCCTCATAAGAAACAGGGGGGTTCAGTTTACAAAGTTTGGATACGCGTTCAAGCATACGTTTGGAAGGATATTCAACAAGAAGGAGACTTCAGATGGTGCCATCAGTCCTTTTCAGGCCATGTGTACGGCGTTGGCGGGAACGGTTGGAACGGGAAATATAGCCGGTGTTGCTGGAGCCATCGCCATAGGCGGTCCTGGTGCGGTATTCTGGATGTGGATCTCAGCACTTCTTGGAATGGGAACAAAGTTTGCAGAGGTCGTACTTGCAGTGTTCTATCGTGAGAAGGATGTGAATGGTGACTGGGTCGGCGGACCAATGTATTACATCAAGAATGGCCTAGGCAAGAATGCTTACATCCTGGCTATAGCATATTCAGTCCTCGGTATACTCACAGTGTTCGGAACAGGAAATGCAACACAGGTCAATACCATCACAACAGCTATAGATTCAGCACTTTTTAATTATAATCTGGCTGACAAGAGCAATACATTTACAATCAATCTTGTGATAGGAATCATGATAGCTATTCTTGTTGGTCTCATACTTATAGGAGGAATCAAGAGAATAGGAAGCGTGACAGAGAAGCTGGTGCCATTCATGGCTGCTATGTATATCATCATGGCTATAATTCTTGTAATAATCAATATCAAGAGTGTGCCGGGAGTGTTCGCTTCTATATTTGAAGGTGCATTCAATCCGAAGTCCGTGACCGGTGGAATAGTTGGAAGTCTGTTCCTCAGCATGAGAAAGGGTGTATCGAGAGGTATTTTCTCCAATGAGGCAGGTCTTGGTACAGGATCCATAGCCCATGCATGTTCTGATGTAAAGCATCCGGTGCAGCAGGGACTCTGGGGAATATTCGAGGTATTTATCGATACTATAGTTATATGTACGCTTACGGCACTTGTAATACTGTGCAGTGGAACTGAGGTAGCCTACGGACAGGCTGCAGGAGCCGATCTCACGATCAACGGCTTTGTTGCAACCTACGGCAATTGGATATCGATATTCACAGCGGTGGCTTTGTGCTGTTTCGCGTTCTCAACCATACTCGGATGGGGACTTTACGGTTCAAGATGTGTCGGATTCCTGTTTGGAAGTAAGCTTATCAAGCCGTTCATGGTTGTGTATGCATTTGTAGCAATCATCGGTGCGACCATGGATCTCGGACTTCTCTGGGATATAGCGGACACCTTCAACGGACTTATGATCATACCTAACCTGATCGCAGTATTCATGCTGTCAGGTACAGTTGTGAAGCTTACCCGTGAGTATTTTCAGGATGGACCGGGCAAGTTTGGGGTTGAGACCGGCAAAGAGAACTGATAAATGAAAGGGACTTTTATATGGAAGAAATATCAAGTGAGATTTCTAACAAGTATGCGATACTTATCGATTCAGAGAATGTATCGGCAAAATATATTGAGAGTATATTTGATGAGCTGTCAAGGCTCGGCTCAATAACGGTGCGGAAGATATATGGGGATTGGTCAAAGAATAACAATGGCTGGGACAAGGATTGTCTGCTGTCATATTCTATACAGCCTGTACAGCAGTTTTCATACACGGCGGGAAAGAATTCAACGGATTCGGCCATGATAATAGATGCGATGGATCTTCTCTATACGAGCAATATAGATGGATTCTGTCTGGTGACAAGCGACAGCGATTTCACTAGGCTTGCATCAAGACTCAGGGAGGCTGGCAAGCAGGTCATCGGAATGGGAGAACGCAAGACTCCGAAAGCGTTCGTGAGTGCGTGTACAAGCTTCAAGATCCTTGATTCACTGGTGACAGAGGATCTCAACAAGCCGGCATCGAAGAATGCCATGCTTGAGGCTGCGGCTGTGGACGAGTCATATATCACAAGCATAAGGGACATAAAGAAGACGGTCTACAATATAATAGATGAGAACGATGACAAGGATAAGAAGACTCATATGGGTGAGATCGGAAGCCGCCTTGTGAACAAATATCCTGACTTTGACGTGAGAAATTATGGGTATTCCAAGCTGTCAACATTCCTCAGTGAGGAGTTTGACGATCTGGATATAGACAGCGGCAGGCAGAAATTTGTGTCCATCAAGAACCATATCGATCCTAAGAGTGCTGTCAAGCTGCGCATAGTGAGACTTCTCACGGAGAATTCTGACACTATGTACAATATGGGACTGCTGAATACAGAACTTAAGAATATTATACCCGGCTTCAGCATAAAGAAATATGGATACAGTAAGTTTTCAAGCTTTCTCAAAAGCTTCGGTTGTTTTGAGATCGTGGGAGACAGGGTAAAATTGACAGATAAGTAGAAAGTGTTTAATGCTTAAATATGTCAAAATTTAGAAAAAATGCCAAATAAATTAACGCTTTTTGTTGAAAATCAATAAGAATAGTGATAAATTGAAAATGTGGGTTTTCAGGTACAGAAAATTCACTATGGGGGAAGAAGTGTACGTGCATATTAAGGAGAGGCATAATCTATGATACTTATTGATACTCAAAAAGAGGAGTTTAGCAAATTAAAAGACATACGTGTTTTTGGACGTATAAGTCATGAGAACAGATTCAACAAGAATCTGCTCGTAATAGGTCTTGGGGGACTTGGAGGCAGGACCGTTTGCGCGCTTAAGGGTATGCTGATGGATAACATCACACCCGAGGATAACATTAATTTCCTCATGATAGATTCAGATATAGCAGAGATGGAGGCTAC
>ENA-OQMX01000174-OQMX01000174.1-human-gut-metagenome-genome-assembly--contig:-NODE-174-length-17038-cov-2.688842_pt1 | contig 17038 bp, 15 predicted proteins | sample MGYA00242622_ERZ504866 | MGnify/ENA primary metagenome ERZ504866 (study PRJEB26092, sample SAMD00036422) | human gut metagenome | host: Homo sapiens | study: EMG produced TPA metagenomics assembly of...
CCGGAGTCAGGTTGAGTATTGCACTGACATTCGGATGAAAATCTATAACCGTCTCAAGCTGGAAACTGCTTATCTCTGCAACTGTATCTGAATCATCGTCTGTTGTGTCGCACAGCTCTGTGTAAGGTATTCCAATATTTCCCACAACGATGGTCTTGGCATTGTGTGCCTTGACTATCTCTCCCACAAGGGCTGTAGTTGTAGTCTTGCCGTTTGTCCTGTTATGGCTGCTATCTTACCCTTACATAATGGTATGCCAGCTCTATCTCACTCCAGATAGGTATTCCCGCATTTCTCACCACATCTGTAAATGGCGCATCAACAGGGATTCCCGGACTGATGACCATGAGCTGTGATGATGAGAGGGCATCCTCTCCAAGCTCACCGAGTTCTATCTGAACAAGCTCTGAATCGCCTGTCTTCTCCTTTATCGCCTCTATATCTCTGTCCTTGTTCTCATCGAACAGATAAACCTTTACTCCATGATTTACCAGAAGCTTGGTTGCACTGATTCCACTCTTTCCTGTTCCTGCTACTATCGCTGTATTGATCTCCATATCATTTCACCATGGTGCACCACTGCACCATTTTCTCCTTTCTACATTACAGAGCCAGTAAACCTACCACACAGAGGACTGCAGTCACTATAGAAAATATAGCAACGACCTTTGACTCAGGCCATCCCCGAGCTCAAAATGATGATGTATAGGTGCCATTCTGAACACTCTCTTGCCTGTAAGCTTGAATGAAACAACCTGTATTATAACTGATAATACTTCAATGAAGTATATGAAAGCTATTATAACTATGAATATAGGCATCTTGAGCATATACGCTGTTGATGCAACAAATCCACCGAGCGCCAGAGAACCTGTGTCTCCCATGAATACCTTTGCAGGGTACACATTGTACACAAGGAAGCCAAGAAGACATCCAACCGCTGCGCAGGCAACCGGAGCAACACCTGAGCCTGTTCCCACTGCTACAACCGCAAAGAATGTGGCTATGAGAACCGTGACTGATGACGCAAGTCCGTCAAGTCCATCTGTGAAGTTCGCGCCATTAACTGTTCCAAGCACGATGAAGAACAACAGTATCACATAGAGTGTGCTGTTGAGCTGAACCGTCTTGCCAAGGAATGGTATTATAAGCTCATTGTTGATATCTGAATACTTCTCTACATAATATGCAAATACTCCCGTAACGACAATCTGTCCGAGCATCTTCTGCCATGCGTGAAGTCCCATTGATCTCTTCATAACAACTTTGATGTAATCATCGATAAATCCGATAAGTCCAAATCCAAGTGTCACAAAAAGTACCGGAAGGACATCCGGATATTTCTTCATATAGATAAGCGTCGTGATCGTAAGTGACAGAAGGATTATAAGTCCACCCATGGTTGGTGTTCCGGCCTTCTTCAAATGTGCCTGTGGGCCGTCATCCCTGACAAACTGACCGAACTTGAGCTTCTTCAGGAACGGTATAACTATAGGGCACAGCACCACGCTGATACAGAATGCTATCACTACCGGTAAAACAATCTTTAAATCTAAATTCATTTTGTACTCCTTACCTGCCCGCACACCGCGGACTATGTATTTCTTAAACTGTTTTCAGACTGAGATAAATTTAATACTCATTTGTGGCTTTGTCAATTCCCAAATAGGGAAGAATATTCAAAAAAATATCTCTCACAACAGGGGCCGCTATGGTTCCTCCATAATATGTGCCCTCGGGCTCATCTATTAGCACGACCGTCAGGACTTGAGGATCATCCGCCGGCGCAAATCCTATAAAAGAAGATATGTATCTGCCTGTTCCTCTGGGAAGTTTCTCACTCGTGGCGGTCTTTCCGCCTATCCTGCAGCCCTCTATGGCACACTTTGATCCGCCGCCCTCGGCAACGACTGCCTCAAGCATCTCCCGCATCTTCTGTGATGTCCCCTCATCTATAACCTGTCTCTGCTCGTCAAATTCAATGGCTGTAATAGTTTCTTTACTGCTGTCTATTATCCTTTTTCCCAAATGTGGAGTTACCGTATGCCCTCCATTCACAACCGTGCACACTGCAGATATGAACTGTATCGGAGTCACCTGGAATGACTGTCCAAACGACATGGTGGCAAGCTCTACCGGCCCGACATTTTCCTTCTTATGCATGATGGAGTTTGCCTCTCCGGGAAGGTCTATTCCGCTCTGACTGAACAATCCCAGCTTGTGATAATACTCGTACATGCCATCCACACCTGTTCTCTCTCCTATCTCCATAAACGCCGGATTGCAGGAATTCATGAGCGCCTCCTTAAGGCTCTGGCTTCCATGGCCCGTGGTCTTGCTGCACCTTATCCTTCTGTCCTCAACTATCTTATATCCCGGGCAGAAAAAGTTTGAGTTGCTGTCGACCGCTCCTTTCTCGAGTGCTGCCGTCAGTGTTATTATCTTGGCGGTTGATCCCGGCTCATATGTGTCGCTTATCAGATAATTTCTCCACATATTGTTCAGCTCATCCATATTGCCGGCTGTAGGCAGCAACATGGATGTCCCGGATGCGCTGTTATTCCTCTCTGCATCTTCCCTTGTGTCTGTCTCTCCATCGTTCTCTGGCTTAACCAGTTTGAACGGTTCGTTCAGATTGTATTCCGGCACATCCACCATGGCATATATCTCGCCATTTTGGGGATTGATCGTTATTGCACACACCCTGTTTGCTTTTTTCTCGATCAGGACTTTCTCTGCAGCCTGTGTCACATATCTCTGTATATTGAGATCCAGTGTTGTCACGAGATCATTTCCGGAAATGGGCTCTGTCCTGGTTTCTGAATATTCCGCAAGCTCTATTCCCCTTGCATCCGTGACCGCATTTATGCTTCCATTTGTCCCTGTGAGCACACTGTCATATGTCACCTCAAGGCCCAGTATTCCCTGATTGTCAGCACCGGTGAAGCCTATAACCTTCGATGCAAGGGTATCATATGGATAGCTGCGCTTGTAATCCTCGTCCACCTTGATCCCCGGAACAGCAGCCGCCTTGATCTTTTTTCCGGTCTCCTTGTCTACATTTGACGCTATGAGCTCCCTTGAGGATACCTTCTCCACCTTCTTCCTGATGTCTGCCGGATCCTTATCCAGATATCTTGTAAGAAGCTCTGTGACCTCCGCCTCATCCTCTATCTGGCTGTGTATCACGGATATTGAACACACCGCCTTGTTGTCCGCTATGATATTGCCATTTCTGTCGTATATCCTTCCCCTGGGAGCTTTTATGCTTCTCTCCCTCTCATGCAGGGAATCTGCTTTCTCACTATAGTATTCTCCCCTGTAGAGCATTATGTATGCAAGACGGCCAACTATAACTCCCAGCGCTAGGGCCGCCATAACGAACACAAACTTTATCCTCCGCCTGTTATAACTGTATACCTTCAACTCTTGATCCCGGACTTTTTTATTATCATATTAGCCGGATGCCTCATGTATTCGCCTATTCGTGTACAAATCTATCTCTGCATTAAAAAAGCACCGGAGGTGTATCTGCACCTTCGATGCTTTGGTTTACTGTGTAAATTATCATTCGCCGGAATAGTCCTCGTCACCGCTCCACGTATCCGTGTCATCGCCTGTTCCGCTGTCATCCTCCCATGTATCGTCCGCCGTATAACTGTCGTCTGCCGTATCGTCATACGACGTGTCATCCGCCGATGTGTCGTCGGTCGATGTATCATCCGCTGATGTATCTTCCGCTGATGTGTCCTCAGCAGCCGCATCCTCTGTTGCCGCCTCTGTATCTGCAGTCTCTGTATCCGTGTCAAATGCTGATGAGAGCGGCTCCTCCGTTCCGTCATAAGCCACATCATCTCCGTTTGTTGAGTATACATTCAGGTATGGAAGGAGATCCTGCATAACCTGATTGAACAGCTTTGCTCCTGCTCCTGATCCTGACTGATCCTCAACATGAGGCTCATCAACTACAACGTAAAGCATGATCTGAGGATTCTCAACAGGGGTGAATCCTATGAATGACAGTACGTATTTTCCATTTCCTCGAGGAAGCTTCTCGGCTGTACCTGTCTTACCACCGATGGTGTAGCCCTCTATTCCAGCCGCATATCCTGTACCTTCCTCAACAACCGCCTGGAGGTATGTCTTCATGTAATCCGACACTTCCTTGGATATGGTCTTTCTGACAAGCACCGGATCCATATTCTCAACCACATTTCCGTCTGAATCCAGAAGTCTCTTGACAACATGTGGCACATAATAATTTCCGCCGTTTATTACAGAACAGAATCCCGCTGCCATCTGGATCATGGATGTTGTAACACCCTGTCCAAATGAAGATGTCGCAAGCTCTGTAGGATTAAGATTCTCCACATCGTACTTAATACCTGTCGTCTCACCTTCGAGATCTATTCCTGTCTTGGAACCAATGTTAAATATCATCTGATATTTGTCAAATGTCTCTGGTCCCTCCTTGTCCGCTATCTGCATCAATGCATCATTACATGAAACAGCCAGAGCTCTCTTGACGTCAACCATTCCGTGTCCTGCTCTGTAACTACAGTAAATAGGGCTCTCTCCCTCGACTACGACCTGTGAACCATCACAGAGGAATTCATCTCCGTCTGAGATCACTCCATCCTCCATGGCTCCCGCTATGGTAAATGCCTTGTATGTTGAACCCGGCTCAAACACATCACTTATACAGTAATTCTGCCATACATAGTTGAGTGCCTCATATAACTGGTCTGATGTAAATCCATCTATCGTGCTATGGAACTCTTCATCCGACATCTTTGAGAAATCGTATTCCACTTCCTCAGTCTTTACATTCTTCTGTTCGGTGGTCGCTTCTGTGGATGATTCTGTGGTAGTGCCATCCTCACTGCTCTCCGTTGTTGCTGTTGTATTTTTCTTTGCACTCTCAACGCTTATCAGGCTGTCCGCATTCTCATCTGCACCCTCGATCTCAACCTCCTGGGTGACGGTGACTGTCATGTTCCTGAGCGCCTGTGTGTTCATCGGGTCATTTGGATCGTAGGTACGTGAGCTTGCCATTCCAAGTATCTCGCCATTGTTTGGATCCATTGCTATGATACCTATCTGCTTAGCACCTGTATTCTGCATATACTCAGTGATGTTGTCCTCTATAATCTTCTGTATATTCATATCTATGGTGGATACTACTGTCTCACCATTCTGGGCTGCCACAGTCTCCGAGTCAACGCCGCCTAATCCCGACATATATCTGTAAGTCTTGCCATCCACACCGTTTAAGTAGTCATTATAATAGCCCTCAATACCACCCTGTCCAACATTTCCGCTGGCGGTGTATCCGAGCAGGTGACACGCCAGAGATCCATTTGGGTAATTTCTCTTATACACCGTCTCGAATCTCACTCCTATGACATCTGCGCCCTCATCGGTCTTACAGTAATCCTCAAATGCCTTAACCTTTGTATATGGAAGATCCTTGAGGACTACCTCATAATAAGAATCCTCATTTGCAATGTGCTTGTCAAAATCGTCTCCTGACACATCGAAATACTCCAGCACCGCAGCTCTTGTTGCCGCCTTTCCCTTCTCCGTGATCAGAATATTCACAGGCTCAAGTATCAGGCTGTAGGTCTTCTCACTGTTTGCAAGGACATTTCCATTTCTGTCCAGTATCTCGCCTCTCTCATACGGAATATCCGTGGAATTGTAGTCCATCTGCAGAACCACCGCCTCCGAATACTCCTTTCCATTTGCCACGTTGATGTACACAACTCTTATGGTGAGTGCCACCAGAACTCCCACCACCAGCAAATATGCGATCTTGGTCTTTCTTCTCATCCCTTTTAAAAATAGCTTTGATCTCTTTGACATTTTATCTTTCCACCTTAAAATTAAATATCCCTAAGACTACTTGGCCTTAGGGACATCCTTGTACTGTACTACGTAATCATCATTATTCTGTGAATAGTATAATGTTTGTCCCGGCTGTGAGTATACCATGCCGAGCTTAGTAGTTGCAATATTATATATCTCATCCAGATCTGTCATGGAATCAAGTCCTGCGCTGTAGCTTGCATTCTCGTCAAGCTGTGTTGCCACCTGGCTCTTCAGCGTTGCCACTGACTCCTTCTGTGACTTGACATCTGATGTAAGTTTCAGAAGATAACAGCACAGCGCCACCGCAACGATTATCGCAGCAACCATGCCCGCCGTATATCTTATTTGTGCATTTGTAACTGCCTTTCTCTGTGCCTTTCTGGCTGCAAGCTCTCGTCTCTCTCTGTCAGTCAGATGAGATGATCCCTGTTTCTTTCTTCGCGCCGGCTGTGGAGCTCTCTCAGGTCTCACTGAAGGCTGTGGTCTTCTCGCCGGAGCGGCTGAGCCTCTGACTACAGCTTCGCGGGATCTGTTACGTCCAGCCCGGTCATCATAATTCAGTTGTCTTGCAGAACTACCCTCTGTGTAGTATCTTCTATCTGCCATCTATATCGCCTCTTTCATTTATATCTGTCAAATTGCCTCAAACACTCTGAGCTTTGAGCTCTTTGATCTGGAATTCTCCTCAAGCTCCCTTTCTCCCGGTATGATCGGTTTTCTCGTTATCACCTTGCCGAGAGGCTTTCTTCCGCATGTGCACACCGGAAAGTTCGGTGGACAAATGCATGGATTTTCATTTTTCCTGAATGCTAGCTTCACTATCCGGTCCTCAAGGGAATGAAATGTGATGATACACAATCTTCCTCCCGGATTCAGGCTTGCTATCATGCCGTCTATTGAATCCCTCGAGCACATCAAGCTCTCTGTTAAGCTCTATCCTGATCGCCTGAAATGTCTGCTTGGACGGATGTCCCTGTCCATTCCTTGCCTTTGCCGGTATGGAGCCACGGATTATATCGTTGAGCTCTTCGGTGGTCTCTATCACCTTGTTCTCACGATACTTGCATATATGATATGCAATACTCTTTGCATATCTCTCCTCTCCGTAATCCTTAAGTATACGGAACAGCTCAGCCTCGGAATAATCATTGACTATATCCTTTGCAGTCTTTGTCTGCCTGTTGTCCATCCTCATATCCAGTGGAGCATCAACCCGATATGTGAATCCTCTATCCGCATTATCGAGTTGATATGAAGACACTCCCAGATCAAGGAGTATCCCGTCCACCTTCTGTATGTTCAGTTCATCCAATATTCTTCTGAAATTCTGGTAATTATCCCTGACTATGGTCACCTTATCCCCATACGGCTCAAGTCTCTTCGACGCTGCAGCTATGGCATCCTCATCCTGGTCGATACCTATAAGCCTGCCGCCCTCACCAAGCCTCTTCACAATCTGCTCTGAGTGTCCGGCTCCCCCTAATGTGCCATCCACATAGATGCCATCCGGCTTGATATTCAGGTTGTCGATGGTCTCCTCAAGCAAGACCGACTTGTGCGCAAATTCCATAATCAATTACCATTCTCTTCTAAAACTAAAATCAAGTGCATCAAGCTCATCTGCAAGCTCGTCCATGCTGGCCTGATTATCACTCATGTTCTCAGGGCCATCCCACTCTTCCTTGCTCCAGATCTCCGCTTTCTCACCGTTACCGATGACATACACATCCTTGTCTATATGAGCATATTCTCTCTGCTTCGGAGATAGAAGTATTCTTCCCTGTGCATCCGGCTCACACTTGACCGCTCCGGCAAGGAAACCTCTCTTGAAGGCTCTGGCCGTTCTGTTGGTCATAGGAAGCTTGTTCAGCTTCTCAACGAACTCCTCCCACTCTGTCATTCCATATACATAGAGACAGCAGTCGATTCCTTTGGTTACCATGAATGACTCCCCGAGTTCCGAACGAAGTTTTAATGGCATGATCAGTCTTCCTTTTGCATCAAGCTTATGTTCATATTCACCTGATAAGCATCTGGACATCCCGATCTCCTCCTTTCGTATAACTCCGGTTCAATCACCACTTTCCACCACTTAGTTGCACAGTAATGCCACTTGTAACCACTATTCTATACTATAGCCCCCCAAATTGCAACCCTGTTATATGAAAAAAAGTGTGTGCAAATACGCAAAAAAGCCTGTAGATCTAACAGTTTTCACTGTCAAACCTACAGGCTTTTTGTGGTGGGGACAAATCCCAGTTTTTTCCCATTTCGTGGGGGATATCTCCACCTTGTGGGTATTTATCTGTATTGTCTCCCTGTTATATTATTTTTATTGCCACTTTTTCTGCGCTGAAATGCTATTTTGTGGCATCTTTGTCATCTTTCTTTTTTTCTCCAGCGTCATCTGATCCACCACTGGTCTCCACTTCTGTATCCGCAGGATCACATTTGCCACTAATCTTCACTTCTGTGCCAGCGGCGTCTCCCATCACTGCAGCAGGCCAGCCACGCTTGGCACATCTTACATAATTTATGACAAGCAGTACCACGGCAGTTACAAAGCATACAAGTGCAAGCGCCTGGGATACCTTGATCCCTGTATTGCCGATCATCAGGGAATCACTTCTGAGACCTTCGACGATAAATCTTCCGAGTCCGTATCCTCCCACATATATAAGAGCGAACTCTCCTTTGAATTTCTTGTGCTTTCTATATATAAATAAGAACACAAGCAGCATAAGATTCCATAAGGACTCATACAGGAATGTCGGATGGACCGTTATGCAATCCATGCCGTCTATATTCACCACATTGTCCAGCATCTTCTGTGTGATGACCCCGGTTCTCTCCAGATAATCAAGATTGCCCTCTGATCTGTAGTAATCAAGAGGAATCGCCATGGCCATCTTACTGTTCGTATATGCGCCAAATGCTTCTCTGTTGAAGAAGTTGCCAAATCTTCCAAGTATCTGCCCGATCAGTATTCCGAATGTGGCTGTATCCGCCATGAGCACAAAGCTTACTTTTCTCACCTTGCAGAAGATTACCGCTGTGATGACTCCTGCGATGATTCCGCCGTATATGGCAAGTCCGCCGCCTCTGATATTCAGCATGGCTTTGAGTGTAGCTCCCACATCGCCCTGCACTATATACTGGTCAAGTCTGAACAGGATATAGTAGAGTCTTGCTCCAAGTATGGCCGGGATGATAAGTATAAGTATGAAATCCAGATACATTTCAGGATTCTGTTTTGTTCTCTTTGCCTCGTTGGTGACAAGTACATATGCCAGCAGGAATCCTATCATGATGATGATCCCGTAGAACCTCACCTCAAAGCTTCCTATATTGATGTGGTCACCTATATTTCTGAGGGTTATCCCAAGATTCGGAAAGAATATGCTTCTAAAATATTCTGATATCTGAGACATATCGTTACATCCTCCTAGATTCATTTACACGTTGAACTTGAAGAGAATAACATCTCCATCCTCAACCACATATTCCTTGCCTTCCTGTCTTACAAGGCCCTTCTCCTTGGCCGCAAGCATGCTTCCGCAGTCCATGAGATCCTTGTAGCTGACAACCTCCGCCTTGATAAATCCTCTCTCAAAGTCTGAGTGAATCTTGCCAGCTGCTCCAGGTGCCTTCGTTCCCTTCTTGATGGTCCATGCCCTTGACTCTGTCTCTCCGGCTGTCAGATAACTGATAAGACCAAGAAGTGAGTAGCTTGCCTTGATAAGCTTGTCAAGACCAGACTCTTTAACTCCAAGATCCTCGAGAAACATCTTCTTCTCCTCATCATCAAGCTCTGCCAGCTCCTGTTCTATCTGTGCACATACTACAAATACCTCTGCATCGAAGTCCTTTGCGTATTCCTTTACCTTCTGCACGTTCTCATTTGAAGCGCCATCGTCCGCAATGTCTTCCTCGCCTACATTTGCGGCAAATATTACAGGCTTCCATGTGAGAAGGTTGTACTCCTCTATCCATGCCTGCTCGTCCTCATCTGTGACCTCAATGGTCTTTGCAAGCTTGCCCTCCTCAAGGTGAGCCTTGATCCTCTGCTGGAAGTCGAGCTCCTTGGCAAGCATCTTGTCATTTCTTGCACCTCTGATGGTCTTGGCGATTCTTCTGTCGAGCACCTCTATATCTGAGAATATCAGCTCCAGATTGATGGTCTCTATATCTCTGATCGGGTCTACGGAACCGTCAACGTGGATGACATTTGTATCCTCAAAACATCTTACAACGTGAACGATGGCATCAACCTCTCTGATGTTCGCAAGGAACTGGTTTCCAAGTCCTTCTCCCTTTGATGCGCCCTTTACAAGACCCGCGATATCTACAAATTCTATAACAGCAGGTGTTGTCTTGGCTGAGTTGTACATCTCTGTGAGCTTGTCCAGTCTCTCATCCGGCACTGCAACGATTCCTACGTTTGGATCTATTGTACAGAACGGATAGTTAGCTGATTCCGCGCCTGCCTTTGTAAGTGAATTGAAAAGTGTACTTTTTCCCACGTTTGGGAGTCCTACGATACCTAATTTCATTTTTCTATTTTCCTTTCTTAAAGCCTTGATTTTGCTTGATATTCTGACTTTGCCGATTATATGGTGTACCATTTAGTGTACCATCTGTTTTCAGGGTGCAAAAAGCCCCCAATAGCACGGTAATTGTACTACACCCGTGGCTTAATTTCAATGTTTATAATTATTATCGGAATCCCATAACTATTTTTTACCCAGTGCCTCCTTCAAAACTACAACAGCCAGCCGGGGGTGAACCCCCGGCTGGCTGCTACATTTTATCAGTTCAGATATTTCTCCATCACTGTGTTCAATTTTTCAAAATCAAGCGGTTTCGCTATGTGTTCATCCATCCCCGTGTTCTTTGCAAGCTGCACATCCTCAGCAAATGCATTTGCGGTCATGGCTATGATAGGAATCTGGCCTCTTCTTCCAGGCAGTGCTCTTATAGCGGCGGTGGCCTCATACCCATTCATGACCGGCATCTGAACATCCATAAACACTATGTCATACCAGTTCTCGGAGGCATTCTCTATCCTCTCCACAGCCTCCCTGCCATTCTCAACGATCTCCACACTGGCTCCCGTCATTCCTATGATCTCCGATGCGATCTCTCTGTTCAGATCATTGTCCTCCACAAGAAGGACTCTCCTGTCCGAATAATCAGATCTTCTGATATTCTTCCAGTCCCTTTTAATAAATATAATTATACTCCTCATTGTACATACTAGTTCCAACAGGGAAATTATACTGCAACCGGCTGTCATAGTCCGAAACAGTTCTCTGTTTTCAGACCTTAGACCCATATGGCTTTGTGTCACCGCTTTTCAACGGGTTTACTAAATATTTATTTTTCAAATTCTTTACATATAGATTACAATTCTCTGATTAAAGTATTATAATCATTTGTTTTATTTGTCAAGCATTTATTTAATTTTTTCAGGTCTTTTCCGTTTTCCACTTCTTTGACATAACGATGTAGAATATGACGTTGAGCACGATGCCGACACATGTGGCTATAGGTGCTGCAAGTCCAATATTCGTAAGGCTAGCATCCGGCTGTATACTCATGTAGTAGGCAAGAGGCAGTCTAACGAGTAACGTCTGGATAAGTCCCTGGATCATGACCCACAGCGACTTCTCATGCCCATTGAAATATCCTATCATACTGAACAGCACCGCCGTGACTATAGTCTCAGGCGCAAATCCCCTCAGATACTCGAAGCCCCTCTGGATAACAGACGCATCGGTGGTGAAAATTGATGTCAGTTTGTCACCGAAGAACCACACACCAACGAATACCACCACACCAACCGACAGTCCTATGCCCATTCCTGTAAGCATGGCTTTTCTTGCTCTGTCCTCTTTTCCCGCTCCGACATTCTGGGATACAAATGAAGCCATGGACTGCATAAGTGAGCTCGGAACCAGCATGGCAAAATTGACGATCTTGCAGGCAACTCCATATCCGGATGATGCCTCCAGGCCCAGTCTGTTGATAAATGCACACAGCGCTAAAAATGACATCTGCGTGAGAAATTCCTGCATTGCAAGCGGAAGTCCAACTGAGAGCAATCTTCTGCACTGTCTGTTTAATCTGAAATCTTTTCTTGATATCTTAAATGGAAGCTTTTTCTTCTTCAGCAGCACAAGCGCAAGGACAACACTGACCGCCTGGGCAACCACTGTTGCTATGGCTGCACCCGCAGCATCCAGATGACATCCCGCAACCAGTATAAGGTCACCGACAACATTTACTATACATGCCACAAACACAAATATAAGAGGTGATTTGCTGTCTCCAAATCCTCTGAATATCGCAGTGAGCACGTTGTATGCTATGATGAAAAATATTCCTCCTCCGCATATCCTCACATACGACGATGTAAGAGTGACCGCCTCAGCCGGTGCCTGCATCAACACAGACAAAGGTCTTGCAAACGTCACCATGACAACTGCCAGCACCACCGCAAGTATTGCAAATATTGTCGTGGCACCTCCAAGAAGCTCTCCTATCTGATCCGTGTTCTTTTCGCCTATATATCTGGCAATAAGCACTGTGACACCCATAGCAAGTGCTGTTATCACAAATGTAACCAGATTGAGCACCTGGCTGCCTGTTGATACGGCTGAAAGCCCCGCCGTCGAACCGAATCTTCCAACCACCAGCAGGTCAACCGCACCATATGCAGCCTGAAGTATCAGTGCTCCAAGAATCGGTCCCATGAATGGGAGCATTTTTCTAATTATACTTCCCTGTGTAAAATCTGTTTTATCCTGTACACTCATCTTATGTCTTGACTCCTTTTGCTCATAACATCATAAATTTTTTCAATGGTCGCTATCATAATATCTGCATCTTCATCTGTGATATTGGTAAGAGACTCCCCCAGTCCTGTGAAATACTCATCAACATATTTGCAAACCAGATCTCTGCCAGCCTGAGTGCTCCTGATATACACAAAACGTCCATCCGCCTCTGAAGCCTTCTTTTCAACAAATCCCAAGCGTTCCATATCCTTTATCGTCTTTGTCACTCCCGGTCTTGGGAGCCCCAGCTCATCACTTATATCACTGACCTTTACCTCAGTCTCAGACCTCTCAAATCTCGTTATCACATCAAGATAATGTATATGAGTCGGTGTGACTCCATTTGGCAGCTTTGGCATCATATCTCTGACTCTCTTAGCTTGATAGCAGGCATCCATCACCTGTTTTATCTTTTCCTTTGTCATAGCATTCCTTCCTGTAAATTTATCAAATATTATTTTTATTGTTATTTCGTATAATTACTTTAGGTAATTATCATTGGTAAGTATATTCATATTTTTCTTTTGTCAAGGGGTATACAAACTCTTCATATGCCCGTTTAATACATTAACCACCATGCAAAAAAAATGCTCCACCTGATTCTCTCACAGATGAAGCATTTAATTATTCAATCCTTTTTACTAACTACCTTTACTATCCCTATAACCGATTCGATCAATACCACCGCCACAAATGGTATTCCCGCAAGCGTAATAGCAAACATCATATATTCGATTCCATTCAGCAGATGCTCCCATCCTCCTGTAGCCTGCGGCACTATCCACATTTCATTGATAACCAGAGCACCGATCAGGAATCCCAGTATCAATCCACTGATCATCCACGCCGCACAGATTATGGCGACATCTTTCAGCCGCACAATCTGATTATCGTATATCCATTTTCTGAATATAATATACAGAATTACGCATATCAGGGGTACAGCAAATACAACGACCAGATTATAACTATCATTATATGTTTCTTCCATGTAATCAGACAGCGTCATAATGCTCCAGCATATGAGTTGTACTACCAGACATATCAATATTTTCTTCTTCATATGCAAACTCCCCACCACATCTACTTTTTACATACTATAATAAAGTTCTTCACATTACAATTTAATTAAAATTATAATATGCTTTTACTCAGATCAGATATCTGCCAGCAAGCCCCACGATCACCTGCATCCCGCCGGAAAGCAGCATCACCCACACAGGATTCAGTTTGAATTTTCTAAGCAGAACAACACTTACCGCAAATATCACCACGAGATTCCACTTAGTTCCAGCGATACTTATCATGTCAATCCCAGACCAGACCGCCGTCACGAATATCGAAACTCCCGCTGACGCGATCATCGCCACAACCGCAGGTCTTATTCCTCCGAGCAGTTCCTGAAGGATGTCCTGTTTGCGGTATTTCAGATAAAGTCTTACTATGACTGTGACTATGATACATGAAGGAAGTATACATCCGAGTGTGGCAACCACCGCGCCGACATATCCAGCCACCCGGAGTCCCACAAATGTCGCCGAATTGACCGCTATAGGGCCTGGAGTCATCTGGGATATAGTGATCAAATCCGTGAACTCTGACATGGTCATCCACCCATGTATCTTCACTATCTGTCCCTGTATAAGCGGCATGGCGGCATAACCTCCTCCGAAACTGAAGAGTCCTATCTGGAAGAAACTTAGGAATAACTGCAAATAGATCATTAATTCCATCCCCCCTTTGTCGGGATGTTTTTCAGGTATTTCCGTCAGAGGTATCCTCTGTCTTTTTATGCCCACGCCCTCTTCTTTTCTCAAGCTGTCCTCTACAAACACCGACAAGTCCACAGACAATTACTATGAACACGACATTTATCTCCAATATGTAGGATGCAACAAATGCAGCTATCATGATCAATATCTCCAGATCATCCTTCTGCTTTACTATGTCTGCTCCCATATCATATGTGACGGATGCGATAACCGCAGCTACACCGGCCTGCATTCCCTCCAGCATCTCACTGATCACCCAGTTAGTCCTGAACGCGCTGTAACAGTAAGATATGATGGATATGATGACAAATGGCGGTATGATCGTTCCGATTATGGCCACCAGTGCCCCTGCCATGCCGCACAGTTTATAGCCCACCGCTATCGCTCCATTTATCGCGATCGGTCCCGGTGACGACTGGGCTATGGCCACAAGATCAAGCATTTCGTCCTGCTCTATCCAGTGGTTTTCATCCACAAACTTTTTCTTCATAAGAGATACGATGACGTATCCTCCCCCGAAGGTAAAGGCGCTCAGATATAATGTTGTTATGAATATCTTCAGAAGAGTCTTACTCTTTTTTCCTCTTTCCATAATATACCTTTCTCGTGAAAACGTTTTCACGCTCCAGGTACAAGTATATGCCTATTCGAGAAATTTTAGGAAACATTTTTTATACAAACATTTATTTTATCAGTCTGAACTTCTTCGCAAACCTCACAATAAGACCTCCCTTAGGCATATTGAGAAGTTCCTCCTCCGTATATCCTCCGGCTTTGAGTATAGCCACCGCATAGAATATGATCGCCACAAATACTGCAACAAACATCGCGATCACCCAGTTGCCGAGAAGCTTCCTGCAGCACTCATATACAATGATCGTAACAACACCCATGAAGATAGATGCTATAGTAGGTGCAACGTATATTCGCCTGTTGTCCATCTTGCCGGTCTTGTACTTTGTGAGCGAACGCTGGTTGAATATACATATGAGCAGTGAGTTCACTATCGAACCAAATACCAGTGCATAAAGTGCCCAGTCTGTGCAGTACAGCATAACAACAAGAACCACCACATGTATCACCAGTGCAAGGGTGGCATTGATAACCGGTGCCATCACCTTACCCATGGCCTGAAGCACACTGTTGGTTACAGTTGACTGTGCAAAGAACACTATGGATATGAATCCAAGATACATACATTTGGCTGCCATCGGATCCGCACCTGAGAACAGGAGCTGTATTATAGGCTTAGCCAGGACTCCCATTCCAACCGCACACGGTATGGTGACCAGCATGGACATGCTGAGCGCCTGATTCAGGAGTTTATTGGTTTTCTGCATGTCATTTCTTGCATACGCACCGGATATTCCCGGAATATATGCGATTCCAACTGAAGCTGCTATGGCAAGCGGAAGGTTCGTGAGAACTGTATACTGTCCTGAGTAAATTCCATACAGCTTTGCCATCTCCAGGGAATCCATGCCCTTCATCTTCATGACCACATAGAATACCTTCATGTCTATAGGTGTGAGCACGTTATACACCACTGCTGCCACCACGATAGGTGTGACTGTGGCAATGATTATTCTGAATAACTTTCCATAGGATTCGGTGTCTGGACTTGTATCGTTCTTCACAGACTCCATGATACCCTTTCTTCTTCTCGCATAAGCGAACAGTATGAATATCAATCCTCCAAGGACTCCGGCACCTGTACCCATGGCACTTCCGGCAGAACCATACTTTGCATGCTCGGTTGTTCCAGCGGCAAATGGCTTTGCAAGCATATACGCAGCGACGATACTGACTACTGCATTTGCAAGCTGCTCTATGATCTGTGATATAGATGTAGGCACCATCGTGTTGTATGCCTGCAGATATCCTCTGAATATTGCAAGAAAGCCCGATATAAATATAGTAGGGGCAAGTATCTTAAGACTTAAGACTGCATTTGGCTGGTCACTTACAAACCATTCGGCTCCAAAGTACGTGATCAGTGCCGCCACAGCACCCGCTATGACTACATATATAAATGTACAGTAGTATATACGTCTGGCACTCTTGTACTGTCCCATAGCTATCTTACCGGCAACAAGCTTCGACACTGCTGTAGGAATACTGTATGTGGCGATCATTATGACCATGGCGTATATTGCATACGCTGAACCATAATATCCATTTCCCTCATCTCCAAGTATCTGATACAGAGGTGATCTGTACAGAAGGCCGATGATCCTCGACACGATTCCGGCTCCCGCCAGGATTCCTGCCTGAAGCGCCAGATTACTTCCCTTTCCTGATAGCTTTCCTTTCTTTGCCGTACCGGTATTTGTACTCATATCTAACTCCTTATTGCCATTTCTAAATCACTGTTGTAAAATTCAATTTGTATCTTTGATATATATCACAAACTATATATATACCAATTTTATGCAGTTAATTCAACCATAATATTTATAAACACGATGCATATTATGACCCAATATACCACAAGGAGGAACTTTAACAATGGAATACTCTTTCACTTCCAAAGGATCCTATGGTGCTTCTCAGCTT
>ENA-OQMX01000175-OQMX01000175.1-human-gut-metagenome-genome-assembly--contig:-NODE-175-length-16971-cov-3.009202_pt1 | contig 16971 bp, 23 predicted proteins | sample MGYA00242622_ERZ504866 | MGnify/ENA primary metagenome ERZ504866 (study PRJEB26092, sample SAMD00036422) | human gut metagenome | host: Homo sapiens | study: EMG produced TPA metagenomics assembly of...
GTTCCATTAGTTTTTTCTGGACAGTCATATGGTTTATCATAGACAGGTAGTGAAATGAATCATCCATTTATTATTTAGCTCCTTCTTTTATCATATAAATAGTTATAATTCAAACATTTGGAATTATAACTATATTTGTGGTGTATGTCAATAACTTTTTTAGATATTGGAATCTTGTACAATGTATTACCCTCTTGAGAATATATAGTCAGTGTCTTTGTTTCAGGGTAATACCATGATATTAGCTCAGATTAAATCGTAATTGATACCTCATCAGCATTTTTCTTTTTTATTATTGTAAAATATTTTTTTACATTTTAGCGCTATTTTCCTCTTCTATTTGTTTGCAAAAAAAGCCATAAGATTTTCTTTTCAAAATCTTACAGCTCTTCTATCATGTTGCATCCCAAACATCATCTATACTTACATGTAATCCTGAGCGAGAGACACCTAAAAATTTCAACATCCCGGAGACGGAAACCGGCGTCCAGCCTTTTTGGCAGCTTCCGTCTTCTCAGACACTTCAAGATAAATGACTTCCGTCATTTTCCCAGAATGTTGATTGCTTTTTCTAACACATCAAGTGCATCTTGGGCATCACGTAATTCACGTCTGAGACGGGCAATTTCCTTCTGCTCATCAGATGCATAATTACCAGAACCACGAACAGGAATATCACCTGATTCCCGGAAGTCTTTTAGCCATTTTGTTAATGTGCTGTATCCGATGCCAAGATTTTCTGCACATCCACGTACTCCGAGATCTTTGTGATCCTGATAGTACTGGACTGCATCAAGTTTAAATTGTTTGTCATGTTGCTTTGCCATATGAGATCTTCCTTCAGCATGCCTCTATTGTATCATGCTTATGTGTATTTGGAATTTCTCATTTTGGTTTGTACTATTTATATTCTAGCACCAATACCTGCAATCTATGAAGGCAAATCTGAGAGAAATTATTCACTATATTGACGAGTCAACACTTGAAAAAGCGAAGAACGAAAAAGTTCAAAAGCAAGAGTCTCCCTCAAAGATGTCAAAAGACGTAGAGGAGTCTGTTGATAAGATGTTCTCCAATCGTATGAGCAAAGCATATTCTGAATGTAAATCAAATCAAGATACACAGCCATTTAATGAAAATATAGAGAAGGAATACCAGAAGCTTTTGGAAACACTGTCTCCGGAACAAGAGGAAGTGCTTACGAAGTATTGCGATGAAATATTTGCCAGCGGAGCAGAGACAGAAGAGTTTTTCTATCGCCTGGGTATAAAGGATGGACTGAGATTAAAAAGTACGGTAAAATCTGTATTAGAAATGATGTCGTGAAAACGAAACATACTTTAGAACTACTAGTTCTGGCAAATCCGTTGGTTGTGCGGATTTATGCACTGCTATTTGATGTAAACTGATAACATCAGAATTAGATAAAAGAGATAAAGGAGAAGAGATATGTGGCTGCCGGATTTTTTTATTCAAAGACCTTTAAAATCATAGCGACAGTAATCCTTAGTGTTGAGCTGATAATCATAATTACATTGAAGGTAGTGGATCTTTACTGTGATGAACCGGGATGCTGGAACAAAAAAGATTGGGGAACAAACTATTGCATGGAGCATATTAACAGTATTTATGAAGAGGCGATGAAAAGAGAAAGAGCATATGAAAATTCTCAAAGAAAAAACAGTACGAGTAACAGCTATTCTAACAAATCCCAAAGAAGTTATTCTTCTGGAAAAAAGAGTACTCCATCGCGTTCATACAATACATACAGCAATTCTTATTCCTCCCGGAGAAACGATTCTTATGATGTTTATAATTATGATGATCCGGATGATTTCGCCGATGACTGGGCTGAGGAATTCGATGGAGGAAATTATGATGGCGGATATGATGATGCGTATGATTACTGGGAGGAGAACTACGGGAATTAATAATACAAGGAAATTGTGGAGTTGAAAAAGATTATAACAATCGAGATTTGGAGGGATAATGAGATGAATATAAAAGATTTTAAGTGGACGAGAGAACCTGATGATTACACGCTGACAGATGACAAAATTGAGATTATTACACAGCCTGGAACTGATTTGTGGCAAAGAACTTACTATCATTTCCGCAATGATAATGCTCCGGTTTTGCAGATAGAAACAGAGGAAAAGTTTTTTCATTTATGGTGAAAACAGATTTTAAGGAAAGCCATCATCGCTTTGATCAGTGCGGTGTGGTTATGTATCTTGACAGTGAGAATTGGTTGAAAGGTTCTATAGAATATGAGAATGACTATTTTCAGCACCTGGGAAGTGTTGTGACAAACAATGGATATTCAGATTGGGCAACTACGGAAATTGATGCAGAGATTAAATCTATGTGGTATCGTCTCAGTAGACGTGAAGATGATTATTGCATTGAATGTTCTGAGGATGGAATACGGTTTAAGCAAATGAGGATTTGTCATATGTGGGCTGGTGCAGGAAAAATCAAATTTGGAATTTATGCATGCAGTCCGGAAGATTCATCGTTTAAAGCGGTATTTACAGATATGAAATTGACGGAGTGTCAATGGAAAGCCCACGATGGTCAAAAGCCGGATGAGATGTAGCAGAATGTATTTGATATAAAAAACCAATATGAAAATAGGAAAGTACATATCAAACTCCTTGCGGAACAATTCACTATTGGTCAAATAATCTGAGTTTGGATACAACGACGCTTGTATTTTTACCAGGCTTATGCACATTATCCATGGAAGTTGCTTTTGAAATCCGGAACTGAGGGAGTTGCAATTTCTAATTATGGCAGAAACCTGATGAAGGAAATGATGCTGGTCTATGATGGTAATCAACATCGTTATGCCCAAATTGCCGGGCATGGATTTCGTATTCTGGCAGAGGCAATGGAAAAGGATCTGCCATATGAAATCAAATGTCCTTCCATGTTGATATGTGGTACAAAGGATCATGCCGGCTCATGCATAAGGTATAACAGAGAATGGCATCGAAAAATGGAAATTCCTTTAAAGTGGATTGAAGGGGCCGGTCATAATTCTAATACAGATAAACCGGAGATGATAAATAGTTTGGTAGAGGAATTCCTTTCAAATATTTTATGACAGGCAACCTAAAGTTATTTGAATTGAAAAATCGGGAGAGGAAAAACTAATGAAAAATATACTGATTATTTCAAGCTCACCAAGAAAAAAAGGAAATTCACAAATCTTATGTGAACAGTTCAAAAAAGGTGCAGAAGCAAAAGAACACCAGGTGAAAATCGTACGTATCATGGAGCAGAATATAGGTTTTTGCAGGGCCTGTGACGGTTGTATGAGAAATGGCGGTACCTGTGTATTAAAAGATGATATGGCTGAGATACTTAAAATGTTTCAAAAAGCAGATGTACTTGTACTGGCTACTCCGGTTTATTTTTATGGAATCAGTGCCCAGATGAAGACTTTTATTGACCGTACTTATCCAATCTGGCAGCATCTTGGTAAAAAGAAGTTTACTATATTATATCAGCTGGTCTGGGTGAGGACATTATTGAAAGATCACTTGGTGATCTGAATGGTTTTGTAGAGCATCTGGAAGAATACAAGATTTCAGGAAAGATATATGCAGCAAACGTGATGGATGCTGGATTGGTCAAGAATCAAAGTGTTTTCCAAAAAGCCTACGATATGGGATATGCCATTTAAGTGAGGAATGTCATACCCGATTATACGCAATGGGAGGTCGCGCAGGAGAAGAATACGGAGAAATATTGAAAGAAAACAAACTATGAAATGAGGTGACATTTATGATGAAAAACGAAGCGGGAGTAAGAATCGAAGAAATACTGTGTCAGCTGGCCGATGCGACGCGCATCGACGGAGAGATCTGGCGTGCAGCGTATACTCTGGAAGACAAAACCGCGAAGAACATCCTGCGTGAGTGGATCGAGGATCTGGGGCTTGAATACAGAGAGGACGCGATCGGTAATGTGTATGGACGGCTTCCGGGGACAGAACCTGGAACCATACTGACGGGATCCCACCTGGATACCGTAAAGAACGGTGGAAAATATGATGGCGCACTGGGCGTTGTGACCGGTGTGGCAGCGCTGGGATACCTCAAACAGTCGGGCTTCGTTCCGAAACACAGCCTGGAAGTGGGTGGTCTGATGGAGGAAGAGGGCAGTCGTTTTCCATCCGGCTGTCAGGGGAGCCGCGCAATCTGTGGCACGCTGAAAGAAGAGGATCTCGAGGAGCTCAGCCGTGATGGCGTCACACTTCGTGAAGCACTGGTATCTGCCGGGTATCAGACGGAAGCGCTGAAAAACGTGAAACGTGACGATATTCGAGCAATCGTAGAATTGCATATCGAACAGGGACCGGTGCTTGAAAGCGAGCAGAAGCAGATCGGTATTGTGGACAGTATCGTCGGTATCGTCAACTATGAGCTGACCATTCAGGGAAGCCAGAACCATGCAGGTACCACCTCGATGCCTTTACGGCACGATCCTGTGGTAGCTGCTGCGGAATTTATCACAGAGTCTACCCGTCAGATGATGGCGCAGGCCCCTTCTGCCACCCTTACCTATGGCGCGATACAGGTATTTCCTGGAATGCAGAATGTTCATTAGCAGATCGAGTGAATCTGCTCATCGATCGTGCGCGATGGTAGCAATGAGGAACTGCTTCAAGATGTGGTTCTTCTGAAACGTGTACTGGAATCCATCGAACGCAAGGGCTTTCAGACCCAGCTTCGACAGAATGACTGGGACTGGAGTCCGTACAGATGGATCCGAACGTGATTCGGGTGATCGAGCGGCACTGTGAAGAGAAACATCTCGCGTATAAGCATATGAACAGCGGCGCCGGACACGACTCGATGGTATTCGGAAAGCATTTCCCGACCGCGATGATCTTCGTGCCGAGTATCGGAGGTATCAGCCATAATCCGGCAGAAGCCACCGCTGTAGCGGATATACAGACCGGTTTTGAACTGCTTTGTGACGTGTTAAAAGAATTATCAGCTTAACCCTTTTATCATGGTAAGTTTTATTACATTGCTAATGATAATAAAGCCTTTGTAATTATTGGCTCGTCCAATATAAGTAAAAACGGCATATTTAACATAACATAGCAAGAATTCTCCTTCCTCTATAGGTGGGAGATGAATTGTAGATCTGAGCATAAATGCTCAAAAGAATTTTATAAACGGAAAAGAAAACGCTTGTTCGCATGTTGGGATTGTATTATAATAATAAAAAGAGAACATATTGTTCAAAAAATGATGATTGAAATCATTCATATGTAGGAATAAGGTGAGGAAAATAAATCGGGCAGTAAAAATAAGAATCTATCCAAATGCAGAACAACGTGTGCAAATAGAAAAAACAATCGGCTGCAGCCGATTTATCTATAACTGTATGCTTGCTGACAAAATGGAACATTATAAAAAAGAAAAAAGATGTTAAGGAACACACCAGCCAGTTACAAGAAAGAATATCCCTGGCTGAAAGAGGTGGATTCATTGGCGTTAGCAAATGTACAGATGCATCTGGAAAGCGCATTCCATAAGTTTTTTCGTGAACCATCTGCAGGATTTCCGCGTTTCAAATCAAAGAAGTCATCAAGAAAATCTTATACAACAAACGTAGTGAATGGAAATATCTTTCTGGAAGGAAAATATTTTGCCAGTCTTTTATTTTGCTGTGAAAACCAAACAGCAGAAAAAAGACCGGCAGAAAAATTTATTGGGATCGATTTTGCGATGCAGGGAATGTGTGTGTTTTCTACCGGTAAAAGAGCTGAATATCCGATGTTCTATCGAAATACAGAGAAAAAGCTTGCGTGGGAACAGAGAAAGCTGTCCAGATGTCAGAAAGGCAGTCAGAATTATAAGAAGCAGAAGAAAAGAGTTGCACTGTGCCATGAAAAGATCCGAAATCAAAGAAAAGACTTTCAGCATAAACTCAGTGCCAGTCTTGCTGAGAGCTTCGATGCAGTATGCGTGGAAGATCTGAATCTGAAAGGGATGGCAGGAGGACTTCATCTTGGAAAAGGTGTACATGATAATGGATATGGCCTGTTTCTGTCTATGCTGGAATATAAACTGGAGGAACGAGGAAAATATCTGATCAAAGTAGACCGTTATTTTGCATCCAGTAAGATTTGCAGTGTATGCGGAAAGAAAAAAGAAGAATTGTCTTTATCTGATAGGATTTATTACTGTGAATGCGGTAACAGAATGGACCGTGATGTAAATGCAGCAGTTAACATCATGAATGAGGGAAAAAGAATCTTTGCAGAATGTGCATGACAGCACAATAAGAAGTCCGTAACCGGACTAATAAAAATCGCGGGGCACGCGAGGGTAGCTTGTAGATACTTGGCTCAGTAGAGCCATTGAGCAAGAAGCCCCCACTTCAAAATCAGAGATTTAAGTGGTGGGAGCATGTCACTGGAGGAGCGAAACATGATTATCAGAAAAGCTAAAGAAAAAGATATTCCAAGAATTATAGAGCTATTAGGACAGGTGTTGCAGATCCATGCAGACATAAGACCTGATATTTTTATTCCCGATACAACAAAATATACAGTGGAAGAATTAACAGAGCTTTTGAAAAATAAAGAAAAACCGATATATGTTGCAGTGAACGAGTCTGATGTTTGTGTAGGGTATGCCTTTTGTCAATTGCAGGAACAGCCCTTCTCAAATAATATGGTACAGTTTAAATCGCTTTTTATAGATGATCTATGCGTTGACCAGCAGGCACGAGGTCAGCATATCGGTGAAAGCCTGTTTGAGCATGTAAAAAAAGAAGCCAGGAAAATGCACTGCTATGAAGTGACATTAAATGTATGGTCAGGAAATACTTCAGCAGAAAAATTCTATGAAAAAAATGGGAATGAAGACAAAAGAGAGGCAGATGGAATACATTCTGGATGATTTATGAAAAAAGCATTTAAGAGATTTAGAATCGTATTCTGCTGTGGTAATAATGACTAAAAACAGAAGGTGCTTTTTTAGAAAAACTGCTTTTAGCAACCAGAATAAATAGTTTTATAATAAAGATAGTGGCGAGTGGCGTAATCAATGCAGAAAAGCAAAATATACGTTACTCGCCTTTACAAAATTAATTTCAGGAGGAAGCAGATATGCATGAGTATGAAATTTTTATTGAGGATATAAATCCATGTGGAGGAGAACAATACAGCAAAAAAACATTGATAGAGGCAGAAGCAGCCAGCCCGGAAGCTTATGTAAAAGAAAATGGAAGATTCCCGATCCTGGAAACTACAAGTAATGAGAGTGGAGACATTGTAATCGTAACAGGAGATAATAACGGCTCTTTTGTACGATATACATTTACGGAATAAAAGGGACGGTCAGTAAGTTTAGAATATAATATTCGTCATGAAAAAAAGTGTGTAGCCTGTCAGCGTAAGTCCAGCTTATATGACAGGGTGTGCACTTTTTTTGTGCCAGAAAAGAGAGGAGTAAAACAAAATGGCGGAAAGCAACAAAATGAAGGATATGCCGGTGAATAAGCTGATGATTCAGATGGGAATCCCGATGATCTTATCCATGGCATTGCAGGCGGTCTATAACATTGTAGTTTAATGCAGGGCAGTCAAGAACATATTTTATCGGTGCAATGAGGGTGATTTCTTTAAGTTTCTTGTTTGCCGGAATCAATGTTGCTTATCAGGGCATTTATCAGGCACTGGATGGTGGTATGGAATCACTGGTTATTTCACTTTTGAGACAGCTTGTAATCATTTTACCATTGGCGGGAATTTTTTCTATATTTGTCAGAAATGCACAGAAACCAGGACTTATCAAAGATCCATATATTTACAAACCGGATTCCATCATGCTGGATATGGAAGATGCAGTAGCAGAAAATCAGAAAGATGCAGCACGTTTTTCACTCTATCATGCACTTAAGACGATTAATTATCGTGTTTGTGAACGAGTAGTCAGAATCAACGGACTGGACAGCCCTTACTGGAAAGAAGACATTCGTTGTTCAGTAGCCGGTGGATGTGATTCTATTCGTATTCCTAAGACAGAAAGTGCACAGGATGTGCAGCTTGTAGAGCGTGAGATCATTTCAGCAGAAAAGAATTTGGACGTCCGGAAGGAAGTGTCCTGATCATGGCAGCTGTTGAATCAGCAAGAGACTTTTTGGTATCGCACTTTCCGGTGGTGATTATACAAAAGACCTCCAGACACACATCACAGGAACTGGAATCGAGCTTATGGGTGCAAGACAGAACGGTTGAATGCAAAAGTTATTGCAACCCGGAGGGGGACGTTTTCTTGGACTAAATTGCTATTCCTAAACTACGTCTATATTGAAATGGACTCATTCCACCCAACGATAATGACATCCTCGATCAGAATGAACTAGAGGATGCTCTGAAGGATCAATTAATATTTTTTTCCGCCATAATATAAAAAATGGTGGCATTTCGTATTTGCTGAAGGTACATGAAAGTGTTCTCCTGTTAAATAATATTCTGTAAGTTATTTTCTATAGATGTTCGCTGATAATAGGTATCTATGATATCCTGTAAAGTAATCATATTCATTTTTTCTTCAGCAGTTTTTTGGATTTCATTATAGAATTCCTGTAAAGACAACTGAATATTAATGCCAACGCCGCAATCAGGGTTGGTATGAGTATCTAAATGAAGCAGCGGCTTCTCACCTTCAACTGCTTTATAAATATCCAGTAATGTAATCTGCTCTGCTGGTTTTGAAAGAGAGGGACGGGCATGTCCGGCTACACTGGTCATAAGTTCCGCTTTTTTTAGTTTTAACATAAGCTGGCGTACAAAGCCGGGATTTGTATGGACACTTTCTGCAATTGAGGCACTGGAGAGGGATTTTTCCTGGTTGATAGCAATCAGAACCATCACATGAACAGTATCACTTAATTTCGTTGAGTATTTCATGATAAGAAGCTCCTTGTAGTATGATATAATAATCTTGTTTTCACGTTTTTGAGGCGAAAATATTTCTGGTTTGTTTAAAACGTCCTAAGTTCTCAACAGTTCTTTTTAATGTGTTGATAAACTGTACATTTTTTTATGTTTGATGGTTGTAAATAATATAATTACAACTATAATGGGGATTAAAGGAAAAGTCAACACGGTAATGAAACTTACGGCAAAGGAGAACTTATGGAATACAAAAATCAAACAGAAAATCGTGCATTTCAGGAAATGTTGCAGGCAGCAGTAAAACGGCTGCAAAATCGTTCCGGAGAGGATCTTGCTGCAAAAAGTGGGGCTGTTTTTCATAGCAGCCGAAATGTGCTTGAAGTACTGAGTTTTTATGAAACGATTGAAATTCAACTCCCTGAGTTTCGTATTAACTCAAACATGGACGAATGGCATTATCTGACATTGCTGCATTATCTGGATATGGCCGATGGAACAGAAGGTTCACAGGAGCTCATTACTTTTGGTAACCTGAAAGATGGATTGATTCGGGGGACCAAGTTTGACCGGACTGCAGAGCAGAAACTGGAAAAGCTTTTGCAGGACAAAGATCCTGAGAAAATTCAGAAAGCATGTACAAGTCTGGGTGCAGAATTCACAGAGACAAAGGCGGATCTGTGTGCTGTTTTTCCAGTTCTGCCAAGATATCCGGTAACTTTAAAGATATGGTTTGCAGATGAAGAATTTCCTGCATCTGGCAAAATATTTCTTCAGGATCATGCCGATCATTATCTGAGTGTAGAAGATGCGGTAACAGTTGGAGAAATTTTGCTGCAAAAATTATCGGAAGCATTTTCTTCCCTCTGATCATGAATCAGAAAACTTTCCAGTCCGGCTTTGATAAATTTGTCAATTGTTGTCTGAATCTGTTTCCAGTCATTACAGTGATTGCGGAGCATCAGTCTGTTGATGGAAAGGCAGCCATTCATTTGAAAATAAAAAACCGATTCTGCCTGTTCAAAGGTCAGGAGGCTGTGTGACATAAGCCAGGTCACATAGCCTTCTTTTGTATTTTCTGCTATTTTTTCCAGAAGAATAGGGGCAATTGCATCATCCAGAAACAGTGCCCTGTATTGTGATTCCATCTGTATTTTCTGACAGAACGGATAGGAACAGCTTTTTTGATTTAGACAGAATAAATGATCTACAGTTGTTAACATATCCTGAGTCATATCATTAAAAATATCTGATAATACATCATGGATATCGTAGTAATGAAGATAAAAAGTGCCACGGTTGATTTCAGCATTTTTGCAGATCTCTGTAACTGTAATTTTCGTAAAACTTTTCTGATTTAACAATTCTAAGAACGTATCTTTTATGGTTTGTCTGGTATAGCGGGTACGGCGATCTTGTTTTCTCGTTTTTTCTGACATTATATACTCCTGTATTAGTTAGTATCATATAATTTCTCAACAATTTTTCTGATGTGTTGAGTAACCATACAAATCTCACAGACTGATTATTGTAATTTATATAGTAACAACTATAATGAGGTTTAAAGAAAAAGTCAACAGATTGTTCAGAATTTTAGGAGGAAAAACATGGGACATGTAATTGCAGTATCAGGAAAAGGTGGCGTAGGAAAAACAACTCTTTGTGGATTGTTGATCCAGTATTTATGTGAAAGCGGAAAACGTCCGGTCCTGGCGGTGGATGCAGATGCAAACGCAAATTTGAACGAAGTGCTCGGTGTTGAGCCGGAGATCACACTTGGGGAGCTGAGAGAAGAAATTGAGCGGGCAGGCGTAGACCCACGATATCAGATTCCCTCCGGTATGACAAAACAGGCATATCTGGAAATGCGTCTTTCTGATGCGATTGCAGAAGAAGACGATTATGATCTGATGGTAATGGGACGAACCCAGGGACAAGGCTGCTATTGTTTTGTAAATGGTCTTGTGCAGACCCAGGTTCAGAAACTGCAAAGCCATTATCCATATATTGTGGTTGATAACGAAGCAGGTATGGAACATATCAGCAGAGGAATCCTGCCAATGATGGAAGTTGCGATTCTTGTAAGTGACTGTTCCAGAAGAGGTGTTCAGGCAGCCGGACGTATTGCAAAGCTGATGAAGGAGTTAAACTTTAAACCACAGAAAACTGGATTAATCGTGAATCGTGTTCCGGATGGAAAACTGGATGCCGGAACTCTGGAAGAAATTCGAAATCAGGGACTGGAATTGTTAGGGGTTGTGCCACATGATGACCAGGTATATCAGTATGACTGTGATGGAAAGCCGATCATACAGCTTCCGAAAGATTCTCCTGTAAGAAGTGCACTGGGAGAAATTGTAAAGAAGTTGGGATTGTGAGTTGGAGGATTGAAAGTTTGAAGATTGAGTAAACAGAAATATTATCTGATTTGGCATAACTAATTGTAAAGAAAGGAAAATCTTCATGAGAAATCATTGGGCAGAAATAGAAAAATATTTAGAAGACCAGAAGATAGCGCAGGAACTAATTGGAGAACTGAGAGATTTTCACATGCGTTATGAGGTAGAGGATCAGGTAAAGGAACGGGTAGAAAAACCGGATATCCTGTTTTATGGGAAAAAGATTCTGGAAATGTCAATAGCAGCGCTTCTTCAGGGAGATAACCTGTTACTTTCCGGTGCGAAAGCTACAGGAAAAAATGTACTATGTGAGACACTGGCATGGATATTCGGAAGACCGGAATACGACATTTCTTTTCATGTAAATACAGACAGTGCCGATCTGATTGGAACGGATACCTTTATAAATAATGAGGTTCGCCTTCGGAAAGGCCCCATCTACCAATGCGCGGAATTTGGAGGATTTGGAATCCTGGACGAAATCAATATGGCAAAAAATGATGCGGTTTCTGTACTGCATGCCACACTGGATCATCGGCGCAGAATCGATATTCCAGGATATAACAGGATTTTACTTCATCCGGCAACACGATTTATCGGCACGATGAATTATGGTTACGCAGGTACCAGAGAGCTAAATGAAGCATTGGTTTCAAGGTTTATGGTAATTGATATGCCTGAAATGGATGAGGATAGTGTCCTTTTTGTATTAAGACAACATTTTCCAGATGGGGAAAAAAGTGCACTGAAAGCTTTTGCAGGACTGTTTCTGGATTTGCAGATCAAAGCTTACCATGGAGAAATCTCAACAAAATCTCTTGACCTGAGAGGATTGGTTTCTGCTGTAAAAGCAACAAGAAGCGGACTTTCTCCAATTGATGCAATCCAGATGGGAATCATAAATAAAAGTTTTGATGTATTTGAAAAAGAGATCGTAGAAGATGTGGTTTCTACCAGAATCCCATCTTCCTGGACCGGAAAAGACATATGGGGGTAAACTTGTATGGAGGATGTCAGATGGCCGGCGGAACAACTGGAAGAACATCGTCTGGAGGTCAGCAATCGTATCAGAAATCTTTTTTGGACAGTCAGTGGTGATTATGATATGGAATTTGAACCGGACACAGAAAAATATGTTTATTCAAAACAAACGGTTCTATATGAGGCAGTGAAGCAGGGTGCCTTTGCACGATATTTTGATCAGAAGAAACTTGGCATGTATTTGATGAAAAAATTACATTTTTCTGCTGGAGAAGATATACTTTTGCCTCTTGCTGGATTATGCATGGATGCTGCTGTGGAGCGTTTTATCATTCGAGAACGTTTGGGAACAAAGGAAATCAGAGAACAGGCGTTCAGAGAATTGGAAAAGGCCGAGAAAGAGCAGGTATCAGACAAAGCTGGAACAGACCTGATTCACAGGATTAGGCTTCTGTATATAAGGCATGTTCTGGAGAACACAGACGATGAGGGAATGGATCCACAGGCAGAGATTGCATTGTACAAGATTCTTTCTCTGAAGGATGCGGAAAATACGGAAGATGTCATAAACGTGATAGATGAGATTTATAATCATGTTCTGGATCCCTCTTTTGAAAAAAGGAATGGAAATCTGGAGAAGATTCTGAATTTACCGGATATGGCATTGGCCAATGACGCGTGGCAGGAATGCATGACGGATGAACAGATGGAAGACATCATTCAAAAATATCTTTCTAATCTCAAAAAAAAGATGATGAGTCTGGATATCAGAAACAAAAAGAAAAAAAGATTTTATTTCTCTCCGGAAAATGAAGAAGTTCCGGAAAGCTCGGAGAATATAAATCCACAGGCAGTGCGACGGATACGGGAATATGTGGAACTGAATTACGGAAAATCGTATCTAAGTGAATCGGAGCAGGCCAGAGTCAACCGGAAATTTTGTACAGGAATCCATAAAAACTGTATCCTGTATCTTACAGATGGAATTTTACAGAGCCCTGTGATAAAAATAATCAATACCGTTTTTCTCAGCTTCAGTTTGAAAAAATAAAGCCTATTATGGAAATAATCACTGGATCATTAAAAGAAATATTTCTGTGTTGGCAGAGTCACTGAAACGGGCATTTATAATCCGAAAGGATGATTTTGTCAGCAGATCTGATGCAGGGCAGCTTGTTCCTGAGAGGTTATGGAAAATTGGAAGAACAGACGATGACAAGTTATTTAATAGAAAAAAGAGAGCAGAAGATTCTGAGTTTGTAATAGACGTCCTGATTGATTCCAGTGGTTCCCAGGCTGACAGACAGGCTCAGGTAGCGGCGCAGGGATATATTATCAGTGAAGCATTAAGCCAGGCAGGAATTCCTCATCGGGTGACAGGATACTGTGCTTTCTGGGGATATACAGTACTTCAGAGATTTCGGGATTATGAAGATCCAAGGGAAACAAATGAAAGAATCTTTCAATTTCGGGCATATGCCAATAACAGAGATGGGCTTGCACTGAAAACAGTCTGTTCCTCTCTCATGGAGCGACCGGAAAAAAATAAGATTTTAATCGTATTAAGTGATGGAAAACCCTGTGATATGAGCATACAACGACCAGGAACCCGCCAGCCCAAGATCTATGACGGAGAAGGAGCTGTGAAAGATACTGCATATGAGGTGCGTCGGGCCAGAAATCAGGGAATTTTCGTAATTGGTATTTTTGTAGGGAATGAAGAAGAGCTCTCCGTGGAAAAGAGAATCTATGGAAAAGACTTTGCCTATATTCGTAATATCAGCAATTTTTCCCGTATGGTAGGAACTTTTTTGCGAAGACAAATTGATATGGAATGAAAATGGAGGAATCACTATGGGTAAAATTGAATTTTCCAATTGCCAGGATGTAAGAAATCAGAAAAAGATACAGGAATTAGATTGTCCACGCTGTCATGAACCGGGAGGCATTGAAGCCTTTGTGAAAGACGGGATACTAGCAGAGGACGGAGTATGTGATAACTGCGGATATATTCTTCCAGAAGGAACAGAACTGGAGGAAGTGGAGTAAGAAGCATTTAAGGAAAGTAAAAGTCATTAAATAATCAATTACGGGTAAAGGAGTAAATGTAGAGATGAAAATAGCAGTTTGCGGAAAAGGCGGATGTGGAAAAAGTACAGTAACCAGTCTTTTGGCTAAGGCTTTAGCCAGACGAGGAAAAGAAATTTTGGTAATTGATTCCGATGAATCTAATTATGGTCTGCACCGACAGCTAGGTATGAAGCTTCCCAGAGATTTTACAGACTATTTCGGTGGTAAGCAAAATGTTTTAAATGATATGATGTTATCAAAATTTACTCATCAGTTTTTTGAGGAAACCTGGACTATAGATGATATACCGGAAGATTATTATAGTCTGAAGGACGGTGTAAAACTGATGACCAGTGGAAAAATTCATCAGGCAAATGAAGGGTGTTCTTGTGCTATGGGAACTGTTATGACTCAATTTATCCAAAATCTCAGGCTTACAGAAGACCAATTTGCGCTAATGGATATGGAGGCTGGTATTGAACACTTTGGACGTGGAATTGATAACGGTGTAGATTTGATATTGATAATCATAGATCCATCATATGAATCCCTACAGCTTTCCAAAAAAATCGGGGAATTATCGGAAAGTATTCGAAAACCATTTTATTACGTTCTCAATAAAGTAACAAAAGAGAATCAGGAAATGATGTATGAAGCTGTATGGAATTCAAGTCGAGTCGCTGCGTCTCTTAGTGCGGATTCTAGTATTATGGGAGAGGGACTGATGGGGAAAGAACTATCAGAAAAACCAGATGCTATTGAAAACTTAACAGAATTTCTACTTTCTATTTAAAGAACGAGGAGATTTACTGTGGATATATGATAAAAGAAAACCAGATTATACAGCTGTAATTTGTAAAATTAGATCCGCTTGATGCAAGAAAAAAGCAGTGATATACTGAAATAAAGATATTTATAAAATAATAAAAACCTGGAACTAAATTGTGTGATTGAACAGTTACAAAGAATGCAATTTTTGCGGAGGGTATAGGATGATACAGATTGCAGTTGTGGAAGATGAAGAAATTTACGTAAAACAATTAACAGAGTATATCCGGAAATATCAAACGGAAAGGGGAAGATCAATAAAGGTTACGGTATTTGGTGATGGAGAAGATATCACTGAGAATTACAGTGGCGGTTTTGATATTATTCTGATGGATATTCAGATGCCGAACATGAACGGCTATCAGGCCGCAGAAGCGATCCGTGCACTCCCGGGAAAACGCGGGGAAATCCCGATTGTCGCCATGACGGCAAACGCGTTTGAAGAGGACCGCCGAAAAGCACTGGAATCCGGCATGAACGCCCATATCGCGAAACCCGTTGACGTTTCGGTTCTTCTCGAAACACTTTCCAGGTTTTCATGACCTTTACAGATCCCGATGCGCCGCAGCGGACGCTTTTATTTCTCGTTTTTCAGCAGCTCCAGGTTTTTGGAGATCAGCTCGCATCTCTGTTTTACGCAGTCCGGGGATCTGTGCGGATCCTGCGGTGTGTTGAACAGATAGTCCTCGAGTTTGTCGATTGTGGTGGTTGCTACATGCATTCTTGTATCGCAGGATGCATAGTAGATGTAAACCTCTCCGTTCTCACGCGCAATCGCGCCGTTTGTAAATACAACGTTGGAAACGTCTCCGACTCTCTCTTTTCCAAGCGGAACCAGGAATACACCGGACGGCTCTGCAATGACTTTGGACGGATCGTTCAGATCGGTACCGAAGACATACAGAACGTAGCGAAGGCCTGCTGCTGTATTTCTTACACCGTGTGCAATGTTGATCCAGCATTTCTTACCTCTGATCGGCACTGCACCTGCACCGTTCTTGGACTCTGTCAGAGTATGATAAATTCTCTTGCTGATAATCTTCTCTTCATCGATCACTGCATGTTCGATATCATCACAGAGACCAAATCCGATTCCTCCGCCGCTTCCTGTTTCAATAAAACCGTCCATAGGCCGTGTGTAGAATGCATATTTTCCGTCTACAAATTCCGGATGAAGAACTACATTTCTCTGCTGCGGGGAATGTCCTGATGCAGGGTACGGCAAATGCAATCGCTTCGATATTCAGATTCCATTAGTTTTTCATATAAAGGAGATATTCAAAATGGACAATACACAGAATCTCGGTCAGCCCGTTGGTAAGGTCACTACGACCTACAACGGCGAAAAAATTCAGGTCAATGTCTATGCAGACCGTTCTGTCATCCTTCCGGATGGCACGGTGCGCAAGGTCAAGCAGGAAGTGGTCGATGCCCTCATCGCTAAGAATCAGGCCATGAACCCTGCATCCACCATCGTTCGAATGGCTCCCGCAAAGCCCCGCATGACCCAGCCTGAGCCGAGTCAGGAACCGGTCCAGCAGCCCGCCGCGCAGGTTCAAGAACCCGCTCAGCCTTCCTACCAGCCGCAGATGCAGATGCCCGCACAGCCTCAGCAGCCTGTCATGCCTCAGAACGCAGCCGTTCCTGAAATGCACTACCAGAACGAGCCGGTCCAGCAGGGCTATGATACGCAGATGAATGCTCCTGCCGATATGCCTGCACAGGATATTCTTGCACCTGTGGCACAGGACCCCGCCGCCGAGC
>ENA-OQMX01000177-OQMX01000177.1-human-gut-metagenome-genome-assembly--contig:-NODE-177-length-16882-cov-1.614563_pt1 | contig 16882 bp, 21 predicted proteins | sample MGYA00242622_ERZ504866 | MGnify/ENA primary metagenome ERZ504866 (study PRJEB26092, sample SAMD00036422) | human gut metagenome | host: Homo sapiens | study: EMG produced TPA metagenomics assembly of...
TTAATACATCCAGTCTTGGGAAATCAAACCCTTCTCCTATTTTCTGACCAGTTGCCACCAAAATAAGCGATTCATTTTCAGGTATCTGCTTTAATTTTACTCTTATTTCAGCATTTTCCTTATCCGAATTATCCCCTATACAGAAGGAATACATGATCTGCTTTTCCTTTAAGGTCATCATGTAAAAATTTTGCATGTTCCTTAAATCTTGTCAAAATTACAGGAGTTTGTTTCTTGCAACACAAGTTATAACATCATCTATGATCATTTCATTGCGCACCTTACTGGTACTAATCAAATTATATGCTTTATTAATATTATCCTTGCTTTCTGCAGTATCAACTACTCTTGTGTATCTTGGGACAAAATAATGTCCAATCCCCTGTTCCTTAGCCCTCTCCAACGCAGTAAATCTATGTCTCAAAGGTCCCAGCAGCATATAGATAATCCGATCAAGACTGTCGCCACGTTTAGGCGTAGCAGAAACACCATACACGTATTTTGCATTTATTTTCTGCAATAATTCCATAGATGTATTAGAAGCTGCGTGATGACATTCATCCATAATTACCATTCCGTAAGAATTAATTCGTTCATTGAATTTTCCTCTGCTGTACATCGAACCAACCATTGCAACATCTATGATCCCCGTCAATGTATTTTTATTTCCGTGCAAAACGCCTATCACACTATTCCTTTTTTTCTTTCTTCCTGTTTTTGTTTCATATTCCGGTGGTTCTTCTCTTATCTCTAAGAAATGATTCAATTCATCAACCCACTGATTAAGCAAATCTTTACTTTGCAGCAAAATGAGCGTATTTACTTTTCGCTCTGCAATAAGGTAACTACATACTACTGTTTTTCCAAATGCAGTTGCCGCACTCAGAACCCCATCTGAATGTGATAATAATTTTTCTGCTGCTAATTCCTGTTGCATTCGCAAATCACCTTTAAAAGATACTCTGATAGGTTGTCCTGTTTCTCTTTGATCTGAAACATCAACTGAAATGCCTGCTTTTTTACATTCCTGTATAATATTTTCCCGCAGTCCTCTCGGAATCTGTATATATCCATCTATATCCTTACCTAAATATACAGCACTAAAATTATAATAATTAGAATATCCCAGTCCTTTTATTTTGTAAAATTCCGGATTATCAAATGCCGCCAAACTACGAATCTGATTTTGTATTCTTGGCATAAGATTCAGAGTATCTATATAAACTCCATTGCCCAATACCATGTGAAGCTTACCCACAACATCTGAATTACAAAACTCACATTTCTTCTTCCATGGTTTCGGTCTGACATTCTTCTCAATATTAGTAAGCGTTCCTCGGACTTCTGCTAATTCTCCCTGCCATTTTGCCATGCATTGTTCAACATCTTCTATTCCCAGCTTTCTTGTTTTATTGAAAAGAACATCCCATTGATCAGGATAAGCATTCCAATTTTCATCTACAAAAGCACTATTTCCATTTTTAAGAGCCTGCCCCTGTAATGGCAATGCAATCAAATTACCTATGCTGCTTGCCACATCCTGCGAAGGATACATTCTATCATAATAATGAAATGATTTCAGATTGATGGAAGTTGAACCCTTGTCTAATAGGAGAAATCCAAAATTCCTTGCTGTTGCCGCAGGTATTGCCTTTTTAAAGAAAATCCATACATGGGCACCTTTTCCAGATCGAGATCTCTCAACTAAAGGTCTAATACCATTAAGCTCACACATTTTTCTAAGCGCATCCACTTCTTTATGCCACTCATTATCCGTATTTGCAAAGTCCGTAACCTCTGCTCCTTTTTCGTGATTATCAAAATCAAATACAATAAATCTGCAAGTACCATTTGGCAGTAAAGGATATACACCTATTACATCTGATCCATCTTCTTTTGTGCCTAACAAATGAGCAATTATTTTTTTACATCCAAACTAATCCATTTGGTATTTTCACATTCATCACAAAATACCTTCTCTTTACGTTGTTTAGGACAAAGCCGGTCATTCCAACGATTTGCGCATTGTGGAAAATAACCCCCGTTCTTTCCCCGTCTGGCATATACATCTTCTCTTCCCCAAAACATCGAAAAGAAACGTATTGCCATTTTCTCTGTAATATACGGCGGATTTACAATACGATTCCCTTGATCCAGGTCATATTCTTCTGCACTTTCTATTTTTTCTTCAAAAGGATTCACCTCTTCATATGAAATGCCTGCTTTCTTCAATTTATCTTTTAATATCTTGTTCTCATATTCAAGCAACCTAACCATTTTTCTCAATGAATCAGCATCATATGCTTCTATGTTCAAACCTTCCACCTACAATTTTTATTATCTCGTAACATAACTTCCATTCAATGTCCCAACTTAATTTTAGTACTTGTTCCAACTATTTTCAATACTTATTTTCCGTATTGACGCATTTCTTCGCCAATCGTATAATTAAGTTAGATACAGAGCATTTCTGTTATCAAAATATTGCCCGCACACCATTGGCGACTTATAAATGATTGGCTCGAAAATATTGTTCGCTTACCGGAAGCGTCTAATAAATGTCCGGCTTGAAAATTATTTAGAAATAATTTCTGTTTTTGATATTGTGTTTTTATCACACATTGCATATACTATAAATACACAAAAAAAGCCAAAAAAGAGGAGGTGTTAGTATGGCTACTTCAAGTATTACTCATAATTTTGTCGTATCCAATCCAAATAGCGTAAAGCGTTTTGTCGCAGCAATTGACGAAGCCGACCGTGACCGCACACCAAAGCAGACACTTCCCGGACGTCAGTTAACGAACCCACAGGAAATCTTAGCTTTAATGTCAAAAAGGAAGAAAAAAACATGTCTGATAAATATTTTACCGTTAATATTCGGGCATATTTGGATAAAGACGAACCGACATATATCGGAGAGGAAAGTCTTTACGACTTACTCTCCGATTTTTCTTGTCCCCAAAATCCCGATGTGGAATACTTTTTATTACATAATGCGGTTGAGTTTACCAAAAAAGATCAATCTATCACTTATCTGGTATTCGATGCCGAAGATGCTTCACTGGTCGGCTATTTTTCTCTTACAGTAAAGCCAATATCTGTCCGGGCTTCAAATATCAGTAAGACGATGGCAAAGAAGCTGTCCCGTGTCAGTATTCTGGATGAAGAAACACAGTCTTACAACACAGCAGCTTACCTGATTGCACAGTTAGGAAAGAACTATTCTCTACCAAAGGAAAAACGAATCCCTGGAAACATCCTGCTGGGATTTGCACTGGAAACCATATCCGGTCTCAAATATTCCGTAGGCGGCGTTATGGAATTTCTTGAATGCGAAGATAATGAATTTCTTCTGAGCTTTTATACGCAAAATCATTTCAAGCCATTTGATACGCGTATTACCGCTTCTCAGAATAATGAGCCACACACTCTGCATCAGCTTTTAAAATTTATTTGATTTAAAAATGCATGAAAAAAGCGACAGTCTGATTTACATTTTGTATTTCAGGAAACTGCCGCTTCTTTTTCTTCCTTATTCTGTTTTTCTTCCTCCAACTCCCGGAGGACTTCAGCGCCGTACTTATCAATCATCCGTACCAGAAAATCAATGCACCGCTCAAATTCAATATTCTGTTGCATAAGCTCCTCCCGTTATTGTTTTGATCTGAGCTTATTTTACAGAACCTGCTGGAAAACCACATTGAATAGAAATTGATTGTAAATTGACACAATCACTTTAAAAATATCCGTATTTTCTTGAATCGAATGTATGTTCGTGCTATGATAGATATACTTAATCTTAACTACGAAAGGGGAATTTCTATTGAATCGATGCGATTTTTCTTCTATTAGCACTTGCTTAAAAAATCATATCAGCGAAAGTAATCAAATGAGTCAGCCTGATTTTTTATACGAATTATTTGAAGATTTTATGGATGATCCGGCAAATCAGGATTTTTCAATGGATAACGGTCTGGTTTGCCGCTGGATGACTGGTCAGGCTAAAATCAGTCCTAAAATATCCGCTTACTATTCCAAGCCATCCAATCAGGAAAAATTAGCCCATACCATCCACCAGAATCTTCTTCCACTGATGTCTGACTGTAATATGGCTATACAAGATATTTACACTTTATTCATTCAGGATGACAGCATCTCAGATGCGAAAAAGAAAAATCTGACTCCCTTATATAAACCAGCCAGTTCAAGACTGCTGTTTCTTGCAAAACTGATTTCTTTTGGCATGGAACGCCAATTCATCAAACGTAATACCAAAAATCAGAAGCTACTCGCCGGAGGAGCTTTATCCCCCATTGTGCTGGATTATATTATGGACAGTGAGGTTCCGAAACCATGCCGTCATTTTATCGGAAGAGATAAAGAACTGGAAGAATTATATACCATGCTTGAGGAAAACCGTCATGTTTTTCTTTGCGGAATTGCTGGAATCGGAAAAAGTGAACTTGCCAAAGCCTACGCAAAGCGGTACATAAAGCAATACACCAATATCCTTTATGTAGAATATACCGGCAATCTTCATCAGGATATTACTGACATGGATTTTATTGACGATCCGCCGGAAAGCACTGACCAGGAACGGTTTCAAAGACATAACCGTTTTCTGCGTTCCCTGAAATCTGATACTCTGCTTATCATAGATAATTTTAATGTCACTGCCACACAGGACAGCTTTCTGTCAGTAGTATTAAAATATCGCTGCCAGATTTTGTTTACAACCAGAAGCAAACTGGATGAATACTGTACTCTGCCATTAAAAGAAATAGAGGATATGAACGCTCTCTTCCAGCTGGCATCAGTATTTTATTCAGAGGCAGACACGTACCGGGCAACAGTTGAAAAGATCATCGAAACTGTTCACTCTCATACTTTTGCCGTGGAACTGGCAGCAAAACTTCTGGAAAATGGAATCTCGACTCCAGACCAGTTATTAACAAGACTTCAGGTGGAAAAAGCATCTTTCCATAACGAAGATAAAATTAAAATAATCAAAGATGGACAAAGCAGCAAAGCCACCTATTACAGTCATATCCATACGCTGTTTTCGTTATACACTTTATCTCTTAAACAGCAGGATATCATGTGTAATATGTGCTTTCTTCCTTCCACCGGTATTTCTGCCCGTATATTTGCCAAATGGCTGGAATTGCCCACACTAAATGAGATCAACGATTTAATTGAGACTGGTTTCGTTCAGACAACAACACGTCGCACTATCTCTCTGCATCCGATGATTCAGGAAATCACCCTTTCAGAGACAAAACCATCTGTAACTCGCTGCCACATATTACTGGATTCTTTACAGAAAATATGTTTAATGCATGGAATGGAAGTAGATTATTACAAAAAGCTATTTCAAACAATCGGAAATATCATAGTATTGATTGAAAAGGATGATATACCAAAGTATCGGCTTTTTCTGGAAAATGCATTTCCATACATGGATAACTATAACTACTACAAAGGTATGAATGGAATCATTCAGGAACTGACGGGGCTGTTAAAGACAAAAAACATTGGAACCGACTCTGACCGGGCATTATTACTAGATTTTCAGGCAACTCTTGAAACCAAACCTGAAAAAGCAATAAAACTGGAAAAGGATGCACTTGCCCAGATAGAAAATATCACTGCTGACAATGCTCGCCTTGTTTCCAACCTTCATGCCAATCTCGGTGGACTTTACCGCATGAACGGTCATCCCGATCTTGCAAGAGAACACATGGAAAAAAGTATCTCACTGCTTGACCAATTTAACCTGCTTCATATAAATGACAGCATACCTCAGATTGCCAATTATGCAATGTTCCTGACAGAACAGCAGGAACCCGAAAGAGGCATCTCTGAATTGCAAAAATTATCCGGCATCATCAAGGAATACCATTCCGATGACTGTCTGGATTATGCCAAAGTACAGGAAACCCTTGGAACCATTTATCTGATGACTGCCAATCTTCCGCAAGCCAAAACACATTTTAAAAGAGCTTTCAAAATATATGAAAAGATCTGGGCTGATGAACCAGAAATGATTGAAGCAAAATATCAGGAAATTCAGGAGTTATATCCACAGATTGGATTTTGCATTGGAAAAAATCTATCCGGTCTTTTAACAAAATAGCATAATTTACGGCGGGCAACTTGCCCGCCGTTATATTCAACTATTCGTCAAATAAATATATGCATCTTCCAAAGTGATATCATTATCCGGGACACACTTCTCATTTTGGCTTTCCTTTGCTTAATACTTTCATATGAATTCCATTTTCTACATACTGCTTAGATGATATAGAATAATTGGCTTCTAACAAACGGGCTTCTTCTGCATTTTGTACCGTACAATTCCAAACACAGCCCTTTGCATTTTCCAGCAATCCACTCACGCTTCCGGAATATAAAAAACTCCTTTTTTCATAATGGCAAGCTGTGTACAGGTTGCTGCTAAATCTTCTACTACATGAGTGGAAAACAGCACAGTTCTATCCTTTGAAAAATCAACCAGAAGATTGCGGATCCTAATCCTTTCTTCCGGATCTAACCCGGTGGTAGGTTCATCAATAATCAAAAAATCCGGATTATTAAGAAGTGCCTGTATGAGTCCGACACGTCTCTTCATACCACCAGATAATTGCCGCATTTTTTTATTCTGATGCTCTGTAAGAGAAGTCTTTTCCAGATAATAGGTAATTCTTTGTTCGAGGTCATTTCTGGCTACTCCTGACAGTCCCCCCATATATACAAGACATTCTTTCACCGTAAGATTCGGATATAAGTCGATTTCCTGTGGAAGATAACCAATCTTTTTCTGTATTTTCTCATAATTTCCCTCGTTATACAGAATTCCATCAAGGGAAACCATTCCTTCCGTTTGTTTTAAAACAGTTGTAAGAACCCTCATCAAAGTGGTTTTTCCAGCACCATTCTCACCCAAAAGTCCGTAAATTCCCTTAGGTATTTCAAGAGATGCCTTATTTACTGCAACTACACCATTTTTAAATCTAACTGTTAAATCATTTATTCTAATACTCATAATCTATCCTCTTTTCTTTAAAGCCATTGGTAATACTGCAAATAAAAACAGCCCCGCTATAAAAGACACAAGCGTTCCATAAATCCAACTCTCGGACATTAATTGAGTAGGTTCACAAAAGCTGAAAGAAAACAATCCCAGATTTCCGAAAAATGAACTTCCCGCTTTTGATATAAGTCCAATGACAATTCCAAATAAACATCCAATACCTGCCCACATATTTCGAAGCAATGTACACAAAATCACAGAGCATATACTCCAAAGCCAGATAGTTCCAAACATTGCAATGAAATATAAAAGAAATATCTGAATACCCGAAATGCCTTCGTTTACACTGCCCGGTTTTTGCCAGTAAAACAAAACATATCCAACACAAGAAAGTATTAATAAATATAATATTTGAACGCCCACTCTCTGCGATATTACTTTTAACTGCTTTTTTGATCATACAAATGAAATACATCGGCACGCTTACTTTTACTTCCATCAAATATGTGTCACTACAAAAATAATTGTTAAAAATGCTATTGGAGACTGAATTGCTGAACCGATTTCTTCATAGTATATAATCGGATGAATAACACACAATATCAGTATAAATGCACATGAATAAAAAATCTTATATAACGACAGGCAGTTTTTGAGTTCCGTTTTCAATGAACCCTCCTCCTTTTCCAGATTGTAACAGAAATACATACTAATATAACTGATGAAATTACAAGAATAATCTGATTTATGTTTGACATTTTAGCTGCATGTGTTTCAAAAAACCTGCCAGGAAATCGCACCATAATAGAGAACGGTCTCATATAATAAATATCATTCTTCATGGTCAGCAAATTTGAATATATAATGTGTAAAAACAAAACTGGTGCTGCCGGAAGCGGATTTTTAAATATTAATGCTGTAATTGTATAGACACAACATATCATCAAAAGATTCGGCACAATATAGATCAGAGAATTCACGCAAAAATCAATTGGTGTTACTGGAAAGCCCGATTCTAAAGACGTTTTCAAACACAGCATAAAGAATATAACATTCAAAATCACTAATACTCCCAGCATACTAATGAATCCGCTTATTACTTTCCCACATATATATTGGATTGCCGTAACAGGCTTTGTATGTAATAATTCATAGGTACTTTTTCGTGTATCCTGAATAAATAAAAATGATAGCAAGACTGTTGCAAAAAAGGCCATATGCAATCCTGCAAAATCCGTAAATTTTTTGGCAAAGTACCAGGAAAAAGAATGTTCGGATAATTTCCGCTCGATATAATGATTGATTTCTTCTGCTGTCCCCTTATGAATTTCAAGGTCCTCATAAGCATATATTGCATTATAATAGCCATATTGGGATTCCAAAAACTCAGAAGCAGTCTTTACATCCATATTCTGAATTTCTTTCATTACATGATCTGCTTCCTGCCTGCTAAATCCAAAACCATTTTTGGAGGTGTCCATTAACGTCTCTTTGATCGTATCTTCCCACTCCCTTCTTCTTTCTTTATCATCAGATGTGGGAATGTACCCATCCATGACATCGGCATCTTCCAATGCTACGTCATTTTTGTGTGATCTGTTCATTCTGTTTTGATATAATGAATTTGCAAATACGATGACAGACATTGATACATACTGGCAACTATAATAATCAAGCCAATCCACAAAACAGGGTTCTTTAAATAATCAAGTATACTTCTTTTTATGATTGTTTTCATTGTATCTCTTCCTTTCTTTATTTCTTTAACAACATCATACAAATCAATTCTCAATAAATTCACAACAAAAAAGACTAAAACCACTTTATTTGTGATTTCAGCCTTATAAAGTATTTTTATTCAGCTTTGAAAAGAGCTTCTACATGAGCACCGCCTTGTCTGGCATTATATATTTTCAAATTTCCTCCATGCTTTTCACAGAAAATACGAGAAATATACATACCAAGGCCAAAATGCTTTAAATCATCTTGTGGATTCTTATGATAAAATGGCTCTGTTACTTTTTCCTCAGTATCCACAAATCCTATTCCATCATCTTCAACAGAAATTATAAGAAAACCATCCTTTTTCTTTATCTGCAAAGCAATACTTTTTTGTGCATATCGAACCGCATTTTCCAGTAAGTTGTCTGTCACTTCCATGACAAGTTCCTCATCCACTTTCACAATGTTTTGTTCCTGCACTCTTTCTACCTTACATAATTTACTTTCCTTCTTGGACAGCATGGCAGCTTCTGCCTCAATCTTTTTTGCCAGTTCCGATAACTCTATCTCTGAGCATTGCAGTTCCCTCTGTTCTAAATGGGACATTTTTCTCATGTTTTCCGTGAAATGCTCTATACGGTCAATCTGATACATGCCTGTTTGTAAGATATCAATAACATCCTCTGTTTTTATACTCTCGGCAGAAACAAACTCTAAGAGCATTTCCTGATACCCACGCAATATGGAAAGTGGAGAACGTATATCATGTGCAATTGCATTCCGCAAAGCCTTCTCGTCATCAATCATTCGCCACATCTTTCTGTTGTTATCTGATAAATCACTTCGCATCATTTCAAATTCTTTACACAAAGTTCCCATCTCATCTTTATTTTCATAGGACACATGAAAATCCAGTTCATTATCTGCAATCATTTGTGAGGCATCTTTTAGTTCCTGTAGAGGTGTCTTTAACTTATTTTTATAAAAAAAGAATACCGCAGCTACACTCCCAACAATCGAAAAAATCAGTACCGAATATGTTTCCATAAAGTCACACATTTCCGAAAGATGATGGTCCAAACGATTCATCTGCGATTGATTAGGTCTTGATATCTCAATCTCGTATTTCTTTCCATATTGCTGAAACACGTCCGTATAATCTGCATAATCAATATATTTTTCCCATATTTTATTCTGCATATTTCTTGCAAAATGAACTGTAAATCCAGATAACAGAAATGCTGCCGTTAAGCTGATCACAAAATAAAGCAGAATTGTTTTTTTCAGTGACAAGTTTCTTATTTTTTCCATCGGTATCCAATCCCCCATACAGTTTCTATGTATTCTTTTTCTGAATAATCCGCTATTTTTTTCCTTATACGCCGTACTAATTCCGTTATCGTTCTACTGTCCCCTTCCGCATCATATCCACAGACTTGTGCATATATACGTTCTTTATCAAACACCTGCCCTGGATGCATGGATAAGAATTCAATAATCTGATATTCAATTTTTGTGAACTCCATCCTGTGTCCAGCTATAGCTACTATTTTTTCAGAATAATCAATCAGCATTTCATCCATGAAACGGTATTCCGTTTTTTGTTGATGCCTTTCTTCTCTCTTTATGTTTGTGACAATCCTTGCTTCCAACTCCCGAAGACTAAATGGTTTCGTAATATAATCATCCCCACCCGAAAGCAACCCATTAATTTTATCATCTTCATCAACTCTTGCTGTTAGAAACAAAATCGGACATAACACTTTACTGCGTATCAGACGACATACTTCAATCCCATCCATGCGTGGCATATTGATATCCAACAAAATAATATCCGGTTTCATTTTTATTTATTTAATGCTTCCATTCCATCTGTAGCCGTAATGGTTTCATATTGTTTCATATTAAAATAACTACAAAGCATTTTCACCAATTCTTTATCATCATCGACAACTAAAATCTTGTATTTCATCCAAACTACCTCCAGTATCCATATTATACGATAAAAAACAATGAAATCACAACAAGAGTACATGAAGAACGTAAGCACAATATATCTTTTTTCTCAATTCCTGCTCAATTTCCCCTCAATGCCTTTTTCCTCCGATTTTCGTATGCTTTTCCCACAGCAAAGCAGTACCACACCGGTACGACCTGCTGAATCAATCAATACGAAAACGGAGGTATTTTTTATGCGAGAACTCAGAAACACAAAAATCATTGCTGTAGATCATGGCTACGGCAATATGAAAACAGCAAACACCGTCACCCCAACCGGCATCAAAGCCTATGAAACTGAACCAATCTTCACCGGGAATATTCTGGAATACAACGGCATTTACTACCGGATCGGCGAAGGACACAAAGAATTTATCCCGGATAAAGCTATGGACGAAGAATATTATCTTCTGACACTAATGGCTATTGCAAGGGAACTGAATTCTTTTCCATCCGTGAAGCAGATGTTCATCTGGCTGCCGGACTTCCTCTGACATGGATCAGAAATCAAAGAGAAGCTTTTCGTTCCTATCTGCTCCAGAATCCAGAAGTCCATTACCTTTTTAACGGCAAAGAGTATCATCTCCGCTTTGTGGGATGCAGCCTTTACCCACAGGGGTATCCGGCTATCGTAAACCAACTAGGAAATTTCAAGGGAACCAATCTCCTTGCAGATATCGGAAACGGAACCATGAACATTCTGTATATCAACAATAAGAAAGCGCAGGAGAGCCGATGTTGGACAGAAAAACTTGGTGTAAACCAGTGCATGATTGCCGCAAAGAACGCTGTTCTGGACAAATTCGGAGTGAAAATTGAAGAATCCACAGTAGAACAGATTCTGCGGTTTGGAACAGCTGACATTTCAGCACCATATCTGGATTGTATCAGTTCTATTGCCAGACAGTATGTGGCAGAACTTTTTTCCACGCTCCGCAAATATGAATACAATCCTGACCTGATGCGCCTGTATGTGGTTGGCGGTGGTGGATGCCTGATCCGTAACTTCGGAACGTATGACAAATCACGAGTCACCATCATTGATGACATCTGCGCCACCGCCAAAGGTTACGAATCTCTGGCTTATATGAGCCTGAAAAGGAGGGGATAAACCATGCAGAACAATATCCGCAACACAAACCTGCGCTTTAATCTGGACAAAGAACAGCAGCGGAGAGCCTGGGAATATTTACAGACGATGGACAGGCAGGATTTTAAATCTTACAGTCAGGTAATCTCTCTTGCACTGGTAGATTATTTTGACCGCTACTACCGCACACAGGCTGATCCTTATCTGGAAACAAGAGAACGGGAAGAACTTTTTGTGAAACAGATTGTAGAAGCAGTAGAACACAGCCTGAAACAGTCATTGCCGATTTTTCTGTCCGGGCTGACTGCAGGCATGTTGGAAAGGGAATCCCCCATCAGGATGCCCTTTCCAGCTCCTGAAAAAGAACAGCCGGATCGTGATATAGACTGGGATTTTCTTGGAGAATAAACCATTGTGATTGGAGGTGAACACATGACGGACTTTCTGACAGCAGACACAAGCCTGCCATCTTATATGATGTTTCCCCGTTTTCTTCTGGACATGGAAATAAACGAAACTGCCAAAATGCTTTATATGATCCTGCTCGACCGTGCAAGGCTTTCCCAGAAAAATGAGGGCTGGTCAGATACAAATGGTCATGTGTTCCTCTACTTTACGATTGAAGCACTGGCAGAAGTTCTCCACAAAAGCCAGATGACGGTGAAAACTGCTCTGGCAGTACTGGAAAAACAAGAGCTTATCTTCCGAAAACGGCAGGGACCCGGACACCCTAATCGGATCTATGTAAAAAATCCCGAAAGAAACCCTCAGCAATACAGACAGAATTCTTTCCTCAAGACAGACAGAAAACTGTCCTATTGACAGACAGGATTCTTTCCCTGATACAGACAGAAAACTGTCTGGTAATAAGAAAGAGATAAAAAAGAACAATTTAGAAAAAAGAGGGAGTAAGGAGCCACTCTCACCCTATGGAAAATTTCAAAATGTTTTTCTGTCAGAAAAAGAGCTTGAAGATATCCGGCAGACAATCCCTGACTGGAAGGATTATATTGAACGCTTATCCGGTTATATGGCTTCTACCGGAAAGCAATATCAGAACCATGCAGCTACCATCATCAGTTGGGCAAGACAGGATCATCCTGCTTCCCGGCAAAGAAATTACGAAAGTGAGGAATACGAAACACTATGACAAGATTTACAGAAAAAGCAACCGCTATAACACCAAACAGAGAGCTTCAGTCTGATGAATATTTTAACGAAACAGACCACCTGATCTACTGTTCCAAATGCAATACGCCAAGACAATGCCGGCATGAATTACAGGGAAAGGTTCTTATTCCTTCCATCCGCTGTAAATGCCAGCAGGAAATCTTTGAGCAGGAAGAAGCCCAGAGAAAACTTCATGAAAAGCAAATGGAAATAGAGCATCTTAAAACCAGCGGCTTACAGGACAAAGCACTCTATGACTACACTTTTGCCAGGGATAACGGCATCAATCCGGAAATAAAACTGGCACACAATTATGTAAGCAACTGGGAAGAGATGAAAGCAAACGCCTCCGGACTTCTCATCTGGGGTGATGTCGGTACTGGAAAATCTTTTTTTGCAGGCTGCATTGCCAATGCCCTGCTGGAAAAAGGCGTTCCTGTACTGATGACCAACTTTTCCCGGATTCTGAATACCCTTACCGGAATGCATTTTGAAGACAGGAATCAGTTCATCCACAGCTTAAACCGCTACAGCCTTCTGATCATTGATGACCTCGGAATTGAACGGAACTCTGACTTTGCACTGGAACAGGTATTCAATGTGATTGACAGCCGTTACCGCAGTAAAAAGCCCCTGATCATAACAACCAATCTCACTTTATCAGAGCTGAATAACGCCGCTGATATCGCACACAAGCGAATTTATGACCGGATTCTGGAGAGATGTGTTCCCATCCGTATCAATAACCGGAATATCCGTCAGGACAATGCAACAGCTAATTTAAAAAAAACGAAAAAAAATTACTGTTAGATAATCACACTTCAAACCAGAGTTGAAACAAAGCAGCATCGCACAATAACTATTTTTCACTGACAGTAGTACTACTTTCTTTTCTTATTTATCACCAGAGACATGCCACTGTCAGTTATCTAAAACTATAGTACTAAACCACAAGATTTTAAAACTAAATCGCCCGGATACGGGCATAAAAAGGAGGTGCCAGATATGGCAAATAAAAGAATTATGACACCAGAAGAAAAAGTGCTTTTACAGGCAAAACACAGACTGGAAGAAATCGAAGCAAGAAACCGTAAAAAGGAACGTAATGCCAGAACACGCAGATTGATTCAAGAAGGAGCGATTCTGGAAAGCATTGCTCCACATATTAAAGAAATGGATTTAGATACCCTAAAGCGGGAGCTGATGCTCCGGCTAAGAGGAATGTAAATACACAAGTTCTACTCCCGAAGGGCGCACTTACTCACCACCCGATAAATCGGGCGGTGGTATCCCCTACGGGGCTCGTGCGCTCTGCCGAGGGCTATCCGCTGTTGCAGGCAACATCGAAAGGAGGTGCCAGATATGGCAATTTATCATATGCAAGCCAAGGTCGTCAGCCGTGGTTCCGGGCGGTCTGCTGTCGCTGCATCTGCTTATATGAGCTGTAGCCGCATATACAATGATTACGATGGCATCCAGCATGACTACACCCGAAAACATGGACTGATCTATCAGGAAGTAATGCTTCCCCCTATGGCTCCGCCTAAATGGAAAAACCGGGAGCAACTCTGGAATGCTGTAGAAGCTGCTGAAAAAACAAAAGACAGCCGACTGGCAAGAGAATTTGTTGTCGCACTCCCTATTGAGTTGGATAAAGACAGCAATATTTCTCTTCTTCAGTAATTTTATTCAAAAGTAATTTTGTAGATATGGGAATGTGTGCCGATTTCGCCATTCACGATACAGATGGTCACAATCCCCATGCACACATTCTACTTACTGTCCGTCCATTAAACGAAAACGGAACATGGCAGTATAAAACCGAAAAAGAATATCTATGCATCAAAGATGGAGAGGAAAAGGGATTTACTGCTTCTGAATTTAAGGATGCTCAGAAAGAGGGCTGGGAAAAACAGTATCGTTATAAAGCTGGGAAAAAGAAAGTATATCTGACTCCCTCGGCAGCACAGGAGAAAGGTTATGAACGTATCGACAAACATCCAAAAAGCACCCGGTATGGCAGACAAAACCCGATTTCCGAACAATGGAACAGTGAGGAACAGCTCTGCCTCTGGAGAGCAAACTGGGCAGATGCCGTAAATAAAATGCTTGCACGTAATCAGATAAATGCTACCATTGATCACCGCAGCTTTGCAGATCAGGGAATCACCGAACAGCCAACCATCCATGAAGGCTACATTGCCCAGAATATGGAAAAGAAAGGCATGATAGCAGACCGCTGTGAAATCAACCGTCAGATTCGTGCGGATAACAAAATGCTCCGAGAATTAAAAGCAAAGGTAGCAAAACTGGCTGAAGCTGTAGAAAAGTCTATTCCAATAATAGCTGAAACGTTAGAAGCGATCCGCAATCATATGATTTTTACACAGTATCATTTGCTCCACAATGAGATGCAAAAAGAAGTGATCCATGACTGGATGAATCATTTTAATCCAATACTGAATAAATACAACACCATTAAAAAGAAACTCAAAGCTAAAGTTACAGAGCGGAAAGAACTGAATGTGCAAAAGGATAAAACCAGTATTTTGAATCCCATCCAGCATATAAAATTAAATCAGCAGCTTACCACTATTACCGAAGAACTGAAATCAAGGAAAGAGCAGCTAATCTTCCAGGCAGAATGCTCTACCGATAAAGATATGACGATTCTATCCCAAAAATATGACCAGATGAATAACAATCTGGATATCCTGGATTCTCAGGACATTTCCCTTAAAAAGCAGCTAAAAAAAGACGCCGCTGCTTTCCGGGAAGAAAAATTTCGTCCTGATCCAGAACAATACACAGAATTGCTGGACACCAGAATCCAGATACGTCCTGATTTTCGGGATAAGCTGATCGAACAGCTCAAAGGTACTTTCGGTAAATATTATGACTATCACCGTCGTGATATTGCAGCCAATGAGGTAGATTATCTCAATGTGGAAGATCCTGATGTTTTTTCCCATCGTGCCTGGGAACTTGAATATCAGAGGAAACAGGAAATACGGCGAAATCAGCCTGCTCGAACTAAGAAAAGGTCGTATGATATGGAATTATAATTTGGTTCTTCTTTGCCCATTATAAACACAAGAGCTGAACAAATAGGATTTTTCGTCCTACCTGTTCAGCCCTTTGTTTACCTGTAAATCAATTCTTTCAACACAATCTCTTCTGCAGCATTCCGGACATTATTTACCGCTCTAACCCATTCCATCTGGTCACGAGCTTTCAATTCTTCCGTAACGCCTTGCTTCTCCATCATCTGACGCACCAGAATACCCATCCTCTCCTGTGCTTCGTTGTCTACAGCATTCAGATGTTCTGTCAGTCTGTCTTCCAACATATACAGTGAATACATTGCCGGACGATGCTCTTTCAGATATGTTTTCCGCATCATTCCATATTTCCCATAATGCGGTTCTTCATCTGTACTGACAAGATTCGGATAGTAAATTCCGTCTGCGCCAAGTGTGTAGGTTCCACCCATTTTTTCAAATGTGCTTTTCATGTGTTATTCCTCCTTGAAATCAGCGATGTCCTTAGATCATCGCAAAATATTTCAGGGCAGCCTTGATAGCATCTTCTTTCTCTTTCGGGCATTGCGGAACTCTTGCATTTTTCTGATTTTTGGAAGATTATAGTTTTCTCCCCACTTCAATTCCACATTTGCGTTTTACCTGAGAAATATATAAATTTGAAACCTTCAAGCCAAATTCTTTCAGCACATAATCTTTGATTTCCTGATAGGCCGCTTTCATCTCTGCACTGGTTGCATCCAGCTCATCTAAGTCTAAGTCGATCTCTATCTTGTCATCTGGTTTTTGTGGGAAAGCAGTACTACCGTCTCCAGATAGTCCTCC
>ENA-OQMX01000180-OQMX01000180.1-human-gut-metagenome-genome-assembly--contig:-NODE-180-length-16831-cov-2.007783_pt1 | contig 16831 bp, 19 predicted proteins | sample MGYA00242622_ERZ504866 | MGnify/ENA primary metagenome ERZ504866 (study PRJEB26092, sample SAMD00036422) | human gut metagenome | host: Homo sapiens | study: EMG produced TPA metagenomics assembly of...
GGTAGTGCAGGGCGCGGCAGACATCCGCCACGGCAGCCGTCCGCGTCCCGTCGTCTGGGCTGCTCAAATCGCGGTAGCAGCTCAGCACGGTGATCTCCACATCTGCCCCAGCAAACGCGGTGCGAATTTCTCCAACTGTTCCGGGGAGATACCGTTCATATCCGCAATCCCCCGAATGGCTTTGGGCATGGCAAGCTGAGCAGCGTTATACCCCTGGTCTGCCAGCGTGCGTGCCAATTCCTGCGCGGTAAAGCAGCCGTAATCGTGGGCGCGGCATCCGTATTTCATACAAAAATCCTCCTATTTCAAGAATGCCCTCCGGCAGGACCGGAGGGCATTTTCAGCTGATTGCGGGGCTGTTACGGCTCCAGCATAATTTTGACAGCAGCGGGGTCTTTTTCGGCGGTTTCTCAACAAGTGCAATGAGAATCCCTGCAACTACTGTAAGGCGAACATTTTGATTAAAGGCATACCATAAAAAATTAGTGTCCGCACAAAGTATAAGCAAAATTCCAACAATAAATATGCTTACCGATACGATTGCTGTAAGAATTTTTTTTCATGTTACACTCTCCTTTGTGTATCACTGTTATTCTCCGAGAAAGTTCGACTCACATCCCTATGATAGTGAACACATCATTCGTTTCAAAACACTTTGCTGCCCAAGGAACTGCTTCTGCAATAATCTCTTTGCAAGTACATCCATCCGATTGACTTTTTGTTAAAATATTATCCCATTGTACTTTTGTAACGATTGTTATTCCATAAAAGTCAAACTCTGGAATCACTTCAAGAATCAGATCTGAAACATGGCGGCTATTCCATACTTCATCACTGATGCTAATAGATGTGTCAAGCCAGCACTTGTCATGATACTGCCCTTGTTGAAATTCCAAGTAGCAGCTGCTGTGTGAGGCTTTTCTTTGATCTTCGTCAATAAAATACTTCAAATTAGTTCACCCGTATTAGCAGATAGCTGTGGTCATCGCTATGTACTACAAGCGGAAAAGTTATATCAAATCCCATTGATCGTTAGCAATTCAACCCATCACAGTAACCATCTGGAAGTATTGATACTGATATTCGTCTTCTAATACAGCCTGCATCTCTTCCATGTATAACGGGTCTTTCAACAGTTTGAGATGAAATGCTCGCTCTCTCCAGAGTCGGACTCCAATTTCAGGGAAAAGATATTCCGTTCCCAGTTGCAAGTCCTTTTCGTTGCAAATAACGTTGTCCTTTTTCATTAAGCTATCAATAATACACTCGGCGGTTGTATTAAACATATCCATCCCGAACAATTTTATTGATGCCACCTTAGACAAATCTCGCTGGATGCCGATTTCAGTAGCTTTTCCGTTCCGATACTGCACAAGAAAGAACAAATCATTATCCATATATCGTCCGGTTATCAAATTAGGATCATCGGTTTCCGCACAACATTCCATTTGCATTGCTTCATCAGAAGAATTCGACCACTGTTTCTTCATTTGTAGAAGAGCATTTTCTAGCTCATCTGATGTCATGCCTAATTTTAATTGTCCAATTCCAATATCTTGCTTATATTGTATATCGAACATCCGTTCACTTCCAAGGATAAAAATTTCATTTGAAAAGAGGTGTTAAAAATCAATAACACCTCTTTTGCGCTATATAAATTCCTGAGCGATTTGCTGCATTTCCGTAATGCCACTCTTTGGGAGAGAGAATTTTTATTTTCCCTTTGAATTTGAATATCCAGCCATAAAAAGTTCCACTGGGGTTCACTTCAATTTTGGCTGTGAAGTGTGTATCATCATACCTATCAACAGCAGCATCTTCTCCATAATGATCTATGATTACTCTCATCAATTCGTTTTTCACATAGAAGGGTTACTTCCTTCGATGACTCCGATGTAAACATATCAACCATTTTATTTGTATAGGAGGCTACATCAAATCCCTCTATCGGCATAAAGTAAGTTTCCAGATTTTCTACACTTGTTAGCCGATCTACACGGAAGTGAGCAATTTTCTGATGCTTCAGAGAAAATCCAATCAAATAGTAATGGTCATTTTTCCATTCAAGCGCATAAGGATTTACGACATAATAATATCCATCATGCTTTAAGATTTTTCTTTTTTCTTGAGTATATTCATAGTATTGGAACCGAATTTGCTGATGGTTTCCAATCGCTGTTTGGATATTGTCAATGATGTAGTAAACCTTTTCATTATGCGGTTTGACACGGCTGGATAAAGCAGCAAATTTTTGAAGCTACTTTGCCTGATGTAGACTGGTCAGACGGCATAATTTCTGCACCAGCTCCTCAGACTTCTTGGCAGAAATGATCTTCGAGGATGCTACTGCGTCTGTCAGCATTTTCAGTTCTGGATACTCAAACAGGCGGTTTCCCATAAAATATTGGTTTGGGTACTCCTAACCACCACAATATCAATCCCCGCATCGATCAGCGCATTGGTATCTGCGTAAACAGTCTGCCGCACTGCCTGAATTCCTTTTCCATTCAGATGGGCAATGATGTCAGATACTGTGGCGGGATGGTTTTCATCGGTCCGCTCATAGAGAAACCGGAGTAATTCCAGTATCCGCATATTTGTTGAATTCTGCATACTTCACCTCCTCGATTCTTAAAATGGCCTATTTTGTATGGTGTCCAGCCCCAAAGACCAGAAGCAGGGCGACAGCACAGAGAAGCAGGCCGATCCAATTTCGATCTATAATCAGCTTGATCACCGCCACAAGCAGAAGTCCGCCTACCAGGAGCACAACGCCATTCATTCAGCGTCCTCCCGAAGCATAGTTTCCCATGTTGATGTCCAGCACCCCTCTGGGCGGCTGGATCAAGGCATCTTCATATTGGCACTTCCACTGGATCTCCCGGCACATCTGGCCATCCGCCACGCCGTCTATGGTTTCCCCATCCTCAATGGGGTTATCATGCTCCAGAATATAGGACGCTGCATTATAGGCGTGGTTTACCACCCAGTTGGGGTCCATGCCGTGGAAGTGGTACTGGAGATCCGGCAAAAACAGGGTGCTCATGCCCACCGTGTCGATGAGCATATCCTCCGTGCCCTCGATGTTGAAGAAACGGCATTGACGCCAAAGCGGATGAACCGATCCGGCCCCTCAATCAGATGGGAGCGCACATCCTCTGCCAGAAACAGCTTACCGCAGTTCTGGAAATAGAACGCCTCACAGGTGGGGTACAGCTCTGCCAGAGCCTCCAGAAAGTCGGCATCCAGGTTGGCACGCTCCAGCGCTGGAAGCGCCGCAGTCAGCATATCGGTGGCCACCACCTGATATTTGCACTCCCGGAAGATCCGGTCACGGTCCTCCTGGCAGTCCCACATCTGGCTCATCAGAAAGGCATCAAAGCCTTTGCCCTTGAACTTGTCGCATTTCATCACCATCAGCTGTACCGGGCACTTGCCGTCCTGAAATTCCGCGACATGATCCAGGGCGGCAAAGCCGGCCATTTTCTTATCATAACAGAAGCACTCTGTTGATCCGATGTGCTTCTCCATTATGGCAGTCATTTTTTCTTTATCCGGCATTTCTACCGGCTCTTTGAACAGCATCTGAATGAGATAGGGACCTCCGGGCTGGGGGCCTTTTTTGTCGTCCAGATTTTGCTGGAAAGCTTTATTGCTCATTTGGGTTCCTCCTTCTTTTCTGGGAACAGTTTCCACCGAAACTCCAGCTCTTTCTGGACAAACTCTTTCGGCAGGCCGCGGGGGTTGGCGATGAGATACCATACCCGAAAGGTGCGCTTCTTCGGATCTGTTTCCTGCCGGTAGAGCTGATAGCCCGCTCATCCTCCTGTGTCCACTGTCCTGTCTGCCGCTTGGCCTGCACAAAGGGTTCCACCACCTGGTCCAGTTCCTCTCTGGTGCGGCTTGAGGCCCAGGCTTGATCCACATCATTGGCGTGGGAGAGGTGGAACAACATCGAACCCATCCAGTTCTTTGCCTTGTGTCCAGGCGTTCCGCGCAATTCCGCCTGACGGCGGTACTCCTCCATCTGCTCCGCCGTTCCGTACCGTTCCACCATCTGCTCCCGCACATGAATGCACCAGCTGTAATCCTCCGGCTGGATAAAGGGGGTGCAGACCGGTTGGAGCGCCTCTGCTGGGTCCACCTCAAAGCGAGAGATAAAGTCAAGGTAGTGGGCTTGGATCAGGGGCAGGAAGGTGTCCAGCAGCCCGGTGTCCAGCCGCAGATCCTCTGTCAGCATCCGAAAGAACGAACCGCCTGTTGTCGGTTCTATTTTTGAAAGAGTAGAGGCAATCATCTCCCTGCTTTTATGATACAGGTGAAGCCCACCTCCACATTCCCATGGCCGATTTCGTAGTCTATGTAGTTGTAGCGCCTCCGATCAAACCAGATCAGGTAGGTCAGGCCGTTTTTTGTTCTCTTTTTGAAGTCGCCCTTTTTCAGCCGCTTCCAGCCCTTTTCCTCCAGGCCCAGACCGTTCCATAGGTAGTCCAGAAGCTCCTGAAATATATCTGCCGGCCGTTTTTGTTCCACGGTCTCCACCCCCTGACGAATTCTCTTTAATAATCAAGCAGGATGGGCACCTGCTGTTCCTCGGCAAACCGCATGGCCCGCCAGAACATGGAGAAGGCAAACTTGGCCAGGGACTGAGTGTCATACTGGGTGTGTTCCGGAATGTCTGCCTTGCTGTACTGTCCATCTGCGTCTATGGTCCCGTCTACCGGGTATCCCTCCGTGTCTGCCCAGCCAAGGATGGTGTCCTCATCGGCCTGCCATGCCAGCTGGTTCAGCTTTTCCAGCTCCTTCCGCAGTCCGCCCAAGGTGGCGATCATCGTCTGATCATCGGTGGGCAGAGGGCCTTGGAATAGAAAGCTGTCGGTGAGGGGAAGCCACCAAGTCGCGCCCCGAAGCAGGGACCACACCCGCTCCTCGTCCGATGCAAGGCGGGCAATCAGGGGATGCTCCCCGAAGTCCCAGTCCTTCTCCACGGTGGGAGGCACCGGTTCCTCGTATGTATGACAGGCGGCCACCAGCAGCATAGCGCCGAAGGCATCCCAATCCGGCTTATCGGTGTAATAGGGCTTCTCATTATCCTCCGGCCAGGGAGTATAGGGAGGCTGATCTGGCTGGGAAATGGCGGCCAAGATCTGATCTCGCCAGTCCTCCACTGCCGCCTGAACCTCGGCCGGGGACAGCTCCTCCTCGTTGTCGGCGGGTTCTCCATCCGGGGTGATCCGGTTAAAGGTGTATCCGTTTTCCTCCGCCCACTGCTGAACAACAGTTTTCCAGTTGTGAGAATAGTACCGGGTCAGCGGCCCGGCGTAAATATCAAGTCCCATAGCAATGTCTCCTTTTCTGTTATGCAGTCATTCTTTTGCTGGAGCGAACATCTGGTCAATCTTCTCCAGATCGTATTCCAAAATCCAGTCATGAAATTGATGATAGAGAGGCAATAGCAGCTTCTGTGAGCCGCCCAGCACATCCAGCCCACGGTCATCGTACAAATGGTAGAGGAACGGCCCCGGCCAGCCAGATAGACGCTGGACACAAAGCCGTTCCAGCCGCCGATGTCCCCCAGAATGATTTCCCGAAGAAGCAGCTCTGGTTGAAAGCTGATCTTGCTGAGATCCCAGTAAAACTGCACTTGTGCATGGGTATCCCCATCTTCATCCTGCTCTGTGGCCGAAAGTTGTTCATCGGGAACTGGGAGGCCCACTCGCTGCCGGATAACGGTCAGCAGGGACTCGGCGGGTTCTTCATCGGGATACCCGTCGATCCGCAGAAGGTCCGGCACCGCCGGAAGTGCCCGATAGATCGCGGCGGCTCGGTCCAGCGCCCCCTGAACATAAGCGGGGTTGGTTTTCAGCTTCGCCGCACGCCTATCCAGATAGATTGGTTCCTCCCCGCCGATCTCAAACCGGATGCCCACTGGCGCATGGTAGAACAGAGGGTGTTCCAGCCCAGCCATGCCCAGATCATGTAAAATGTGTTCAAACCGCTTTGCCAGCATGGTATCCCTCCGTTCTCATGTCATTTCATACAGCAGAGCAGCATCGCCCTGCACCAGTTCCAGATGGGAGCGCAGCGTATTAAGCCCGCTTTGCACCGCCTCGGTGGGCAGATCCCAGTCCGGGGCAATTTCAGCGGCCAGCTCCGGGAGATCCTGCTCCCGCAGAGCTGCCAGCAGTTGAGACGCCAGCTCTCCCTCCAGCAGAGCGCAGTCCAGGGTGTCTTCCGTCTGGGGAGCAGGAAAACGGACATCCAGATCCAGTTCGCTCTCACACCAGTCCCAGATGGCCATATAGACCGCGCCGGAGCAGTCACCGTCGGACAACTCCTGCCGCTGGTTATTTTTTATCAGATAAAAGGACGCGATCTGTGACATGGTGGTTCCTCCTAAATGTTATTCGCTTCCATCAGCCCTTCGGCCTGCAACCGGATCACATAGAAAGCCCGCACCCAGTCCAGTTCCTGCTCCATGGAGTCCTCCAAAGCCAGCAGGCGGCGCTTGCCAAGCCTGCGATCCAGAAGGGCAAAGATACGGACAAGGGGATTCTCGCTGACAAGGCTTTTCTCGATGCTCTGGTTGTCAAAGATCCCAAACGCCTCATAGAACACCTTTTGGTCAAAGGTGCCCTGCTCCAGCGCATAGGCATGAGCCTGATTGATGGCCTCTTTTGCGGAGTCGTGATCTTTCAGCGTGGTGGAGCGCAAGTGATGAAATTTCGTCCACACATTTTCAAAATAGGTGTAGTAGTTGCTCCGCAGCACTTCCACGCCGTCCACACGAATGGCGGCCCGGCCCTCATGGTCGGCGCTTTTGCTGTAACTGGTGGCAAAATACTGGATGTGGCCCCGGAGTGCCGGGCACAGGTAGTCATTCTCCAATTTGTTCCGGATTCCACTCCAAGTGGATACTCTACTGTTTGACATAGGTGTTGTTTCCTTTCTGCTGATTCCTACTGCTTTTGGAGATACTCCCGGAAGCATTCGATGAACTCCCGATTCCGCTTAGGGACATCGAACCCCTTCCGATGGGGGAAGAACCCCTCCTGTTCCACATCGTCCAGCAGCTTGGGCAGATTGGAAAACCGGGCAAAGAATGGTAGTGCATAGTCCTGGATCTGCCCGGAAATTTCCTGGATAGAGCGTTCCCGCTCCAGCAGAGTAGATACCTCATAGCGGGGGAAGTCATCATACCGGTGGGTCAGCCGGGCGATGGATGTACCCACGATACCATCATAGGTTTCCTCCGTCCCTTCCTGCTCACTGCGCCACTGGGCAATCACCGGGGAACTCACATCGAAGAAGGCAGTAAAAGTGGTGGAGCCAAAGCGGATGGAGGGGGAAAAGTAAAAGGAGAACACAAAGATGCCGTCTTTTTTGTAGATGTCATTTTTGCTCTTGCGGTATTTGTAGCCCAGCGGGTTCAAAGGCTCCGCGATCCGCTCACAGGTATAGACGAAGATCTCACGGGGCTTGGTTCCCTTGGGAAAATCCTTCTTCTCCATGTTGCCACCTCAATCAAAATCCATCCAGACCAGGTGTTTTCCGCAGTGGAGGCACTGGAACAGATAGCATTGCAGATGCCCGCCATTGACGGATTCCTGAATCATTTTCTTCTGTTCGTCATCCCACATGGGATCGTCCAACACTTCCTCGAGCACACCCAGCGCCCGCAGTTCTCTGGCGCCCACATAGCCCCAAAAGGCGCAGTAATCGCCACAGTGGGCCCGCCAGTATTCCTGCTGCCAGCCGGAGTAGCCGGGAGTACGGTGGATGAGCTCGTCCAGCTTCTCCGGATCGTCTACACCATTATCCAGAGAGCAATCGTCCTGGAAGCAGCCGTCATATTTCCGGGCTGCTTCGCCACTGGAGATACACTCCGGGCACAGATACTCAATATCCTCCACAGCGTAAAAGGGGCCTGTATAGAAAATATGGGTCGTCTTGCCGCAGCAGTCGCAGACAACGCCGTCTGCGGATTCCTCAAAAGCCCCAGTTTCCAGAGGGTTTGGGTGATACCGGAAGGCGGGCAGGCCCAGCTGGGCCTGCCGTTCCTTTTCTTTCTGCTTTTCCTCCGGCGTTTTGGGCTTGGGGAGAGCATAATGATTGCCCCAGTTTTCCGCATAGTCCTTCAGCGTGCCCAGCCGCTTGAGGGTCTTTTTATCGGAACGATTTCCGATTTGGCAGAGCAGTTCATAGGCATCCTTTTTGAAGTCCAGTAGATCATACACATCCACCAGCACTTCTTTGGCCTGCTGATCCTCACTCTGCTCAAGTTCTTCCTTGAAGGTATATAGAGCGCGGACATTGTCTGGACCTTCATTGGTCGCAACAAACTGTTTTTTTAGTTCGATATAGGTTTTCTGATATTCTGTCATTGGTCGCACCTCCCATCAATCCCACCAGAAATACCAGACGGTGGACTGCCACAGGACATCTGCCAAGGAGCCAATGCTTCCATCCTCATTCTGATCCAGATCTGGGCAGAAACCATATTGCTCCACAGCCACCTCCATAGCTCTTTCCTTGGAGATCGGAGTTGGAAGTTCAAACTCCAATTCATCGTGGCTCATGGCGGCAGGGATGGCACCATGTTGCTCGAACCAGTATTTCGCCACTGCCATCAGGTCCGGTGTGTCGGGACACTCATTCCAATTTCCAAAGGGCAGGTAGGCGAAGATCTCCCAGGGGTTCTTTACCGGAATTTTAGCCAGAATGAGCGGATATGTCATTCCGGTATCATCGTTCCAATAGTTTGCGAAGCGGTCGTTGGGTTCTCCGCCCTCCATCTCGCCCAGGACTTCCTCCTCCCAGTCCAGATCATCGTCCTCGGCTTCTTCCTTGCGCTGGCCGGTCAATTCCTCCAAAATCGCCTTTCCGTCCTTAACAGGAGCGGAGAGCATCTTCTCCGGTACTCCTCTACCGTTTTGAGGTCAAATTCATAGCAGTCCGCATCATGCTCCGGGTCGGCGTTCATTACCAGACATTCCAACAGCGTTTCATCATCCGCCTGGATAAGTACGGGAACAAAGCCCTCCCGTACCCCCAGCCGCTGGGCGTAGCTGTATGCCGACATGATGGGGTCATCATCTGCCATGGATGGGAAATAGGTACACTCGCAGTCCAGATACTCCATGATGGCATGAGCCACTTCGGAAGGCTCCAGCGTGTCCTCGTCGAAGTCCTGTCCCTGCCAGTTTTCAAAGCGTTCCTCAATCACTTGAGCCATGGTCTGATAGTATTTCTCATCAAATGGGATGAATAAGTATGCCTCCTGTTGAAATTCATTGGAGTGGTATCGGGACGGACCAAAATATTTCAGGGCATAGTCATCAATGTCGGCAGGATAGTAGGGGCTGTCGCCCTCTCCGTAGTAATAGCCTGCAAAGGCACGGCCTTGCTGATTGAACAGCACAGAGAACAGACAGCCGTCCAGCTCATCCCGGATAAACTCCCTCAGATCCACATTGGCAGGATCAGCTTTGACCTGTTTGGTCACTTCGCTGTATTCTTTCAAGAAGTCCTCGCCCATCAGGTCGTGCTCCATACACCAGCGCAGGTAGATGGCCATGTGGTTATAAGCATTGATGGGGTCAATAGGCAGTTCCTTCTCCTCAATGCTCTCAAGGTGATAGGAAGCGTCGTCCATCTCACCGTCAAAATTATCATTGGAAAGGGTGCCACGGGTGATTGCATTCTGGCGAGTGGGGTTTACAACAAAACTGATCCCCCTCATCTTGTTCAGCAGAGCGTCTACATCATGTTCCAGTTTATAGTCCAACTCGTCCTCATAAAGCGGAATGACCTGATAGAAGTTGACCTCCTCGCCGCCCGGCAGGGTGCAGACCTCGCCGCCCTCCTCTGTACTTTGGGGGCCGGTGAGAATGGCGGCACACAGCTTCGTATTTTCCGCAAAGTTCTCCTTGTTATCCATGGTATGTCCAAAGCCCAGCCATGTATCGCTGGCAATGGGAAGGCGGGCCAAGGATTTCAGCAGGCGGATGGGCCAGTACCACTTTTCGTCTTTCATGGACTCCTGATCCAGCTTCCAGTCCGCAGGCAGGGCAATGGCCAGCTCCGCCCGCTCCAGCTTATATTCCGCCAGTTCCTCCGGCACATTCATCCGGTGAGCGCCCATGCCCATGGTGACCAGGGTGCAGTAGTCCCGCTCCTCAGAGGGCGGCACCACGCAGATGTCCACATGGATGTCGGGAGAAACCAGCTCATGGAACACATTCTCGAACTTGCCGAAATACTGCTCAATGTGCCCCTCGACGGCTTCCATCTCCTCCTCGGTGTAGACTTCGGGATTACTGAATTCTTCCTCATCCTGCGTGTCATCATTGTCTGAGTGGTCGCAGCTGTCATACTCCGGATCTCCCTTTATAGGCTCGTAACCGATCTTCAGGGTCATCTGTTCCTCCGGCAGGGAGACGCCGGGGCTGCGGGTGATGGTGTGCTTATCGTCCGCAGAAAAACCGATGGTCTCGCCGTCTTGCAGTGTCACATCACACGCCAGCACATAGGAGGCAAGGCTGGCCAAAAAGTCCCGCAGTTCCTCCGGCTCAGCGTCGGTGTTCAACACCTCCATTTCCTCCTTGCCAAACACATCCATGCCGTAGGTGTAGCCGTTTAGGCCCCCCTCGCTCCGGTACAGGCCGAACCAAACCCAGTTGAAGATGGGCAGTTCGTCCTCTTTGAGCATATCGGCAAGGCCCTCATAGAAACGAGGCTCAAATACCACGCCGCTGGTGTAGACACCGGTGGCGTATTTCTGCTTGCAGCACACTGCCATCGCCTTGGTGAACAGCTTACCTCGTTCCAGCAGTTTTTCCTCCTCGCCCAACACAGCCACCATGATATGGGCCTTGTGCGCTTTGGCCACCTCTACGGCCTCTGGCCACATATAGTTGTTTTCGGCGTTGATCTCTGCTTCATTGTCCGGGATGTGACCGTGGAATAGTGTCACGATCAGCATCATATTGCCGACCCGCATTACCACAGCGTCATCGCTGTTCTCAACATCTTCGTCGCCCTCATCCGGCTCCTCATCTACGATACCCCATTCTTCCCGCAGATCTCGAATCAACTGCTCCTTGTCCCACTCTGCTTTGGAGAGGAGCACAGATCCGGCAAAGGAACCCTTATGGTCGGTTTCCTCCTCGTCGGCGTCATCCTCAAGACCCTCTGCATCTTCATCCGGATCATAGAGGGATTCATGCTCCAGTCCGCGGACAAATTCCTCAAAGCTGTCTGCCAGATGGGTAATCTTGTAGTCGTTTTCCTGATCCACATGGACTACCGCAGGCTCTCCCTGGGGACCGCAAGCTCGGTAGTCCAGGAAAATCATATCGTGTCCGGCGCTTGGACAGTCACAGATGGCCACACCGATGGCAGGATACTCCCACTCATCGATCATAAACTGGCTGCCCAGCTCTCCGCAGAGGGAGCAGCTCTTTTCTCGTCCGATGCCGAAAATGCCGGTGATGGCCACATGGTCATCTGCCCAGCTGGTAGGTTCATCGCAGGGATAGCAGGTGTTCACCGGAATGCCGCCGTTGTGCTGCTTCATCAGCCAGATGTAGGCGGCGGGCAGCTTGTAGCCCAGTTCCTCCTCCACGCTGGCAATCAGCTCATCGGAAGGCGGATCACTGACATATTCTTTCAGTGCATACCAATTATCATCCCAGAAGTTGGTGAGGTCGAAGCCCTCAAATGGGGTATCACCGGGCACGAATTTGGCCTTCTCTTCCGGCTGCGCTGGCGTTTCCGGATCTCCGCCTTACACTCCCGAATTACCGCCGGAGCATTTTCATCCTCCGGGTCCAGCTCCGCCCACCGCTCGGCGTAGGGAATGGCCTTTTCCTCCTGGCCGTAGAGATACTGATAGCCATAGGCCATCCGCATATTCCACTGGGCCTTGTTCTGGCCTTCCTCCCGGACGGACTCCAGCACCTCAATGGCCCTCAGAAGGGCTTTGTCTCCCTTGGATTTCAAAGTACCTTCGTCATGGTCCCCGATGATGGCGTAGTTCTCCAGTGCACGGGCCAGGGCGTAGGCGGTGCGGTAGTTCCTCCAGTTCTCCGGGATGGCATTCAGTGCCTGGATACAGCGGGTGTACTCGTCTTCGTCGTTCCACTGCTCCAACTGAGCGAAGAATGCTTCGGCGTTCTGTTGGGTATAAGGAATATAGTCCATGCCCGTCAGCGCCTCGTCCAACTCGTCATCCTGATTCTCAGTTTCTGTCCCATCATCTTGTTGCTTTAGGGATACAGAACCGGCTTCACGGCGGAAGGTGTGGAAGATGGCCCATGGGATGTCCGTGCCTTCAAAGAACTCTTTCGCCATGTTCAGCGCCTCTTGGATGTCCCAGGCGATGAAGTCCACATAGCCACAGTAGAGGCCGGTAGCCCCGCCGGTGAGAGTGAGCACTTCCGAACCATCCCCGCCGGTGAGCACTTCCTCCAGTTTGTCCCGGAAGTCGAAAATTTTCTGACTGCCTTCCTCCTCCCGCAGGGTATCCAGGGGATAGCAGAAGAAGCCCGCCACCGCGCCGTCGGCATGGAGATCGTCCATAAAATCATTGTCGGCATTCAGATAGCCGTTGATGAGCGGCACACAGCAGGTGGAGCCGGCCATCACATCCAGCCGCCAGTCGGCTTCCGGGTTCTTATTGGGTTCCATTTTGTAGCCAAGGTAGCTCTCCAGATAGGCATTTGGATCAGTGGAGAGCTCCAGGCCCTGCTCCCGCAGTTTGTCGGGCAGCTGGGACAGGAGGAAGGACGGCTCTGCCTTGGGTTCCTCCAGCACATCAAAGCTGTCTATGTATCTCATGTGGGGGATCTCGCCCAGCACTTGGTCGGTGAGGGTAGTGAGCATCCACCAGGCCCGGCCTTCCTCCTCCCGGAGCATAGGCAGCAGCTTTTCACAGTAGGCGGAGATGGCGAAGCTGTTTTCACCCTGCTCCTCCAGCCAGATCTGCACATCATCCCCGGAGATGTCCAAGCCATTCTCAGTACGCAGACCGATGTTCTGGAGGGGCTGACGGCCCACAAGGATGTTCCAGTGCTCCAGCACCTCCTTGGGGGCGTGCTTCTGGAAGTAAATCAGCTCAAACAGCTTGACCTTGTCGCCCTCCGGGGTGAGGATCAACTCATGCTTTTCGCCATTGAAGCCCATCTCGAAGGAGATTTCGTCAAACGCCTGGTTCAAAGCCCCTTCCATTTGGGCCACGAGTTCTGCGCCGCGGGTGTGATCTTTGTCCTCATCCATCATCTGGCGCAATTCTGCTTCCATCTCGGCAAAGGTTTCCCACCAGTTCTCTGTCCGCTCCCGGAAGCACTCCCAGAACTGCGGCAGAGAAATACCCTTTTTGCACGAGTCAATTAGTTCCTCCATGTCCTGTCGGGTGTTGAGCTTAGGATCATCACCGGGATGCAGTTCCAGAGCTTTTTCAAAATGCCGCAGAGCGCGGCCCTCCTGATCCAGATAATAATAGGCATACCCCATACGGAAATTCCAGGAATAAGTATCTCCCAGTTCCTCCTCATGGGACTGCATCAGTTCCAGTGCCTGGTGAAGCAGCTTCCTTCCCTCCGGCTCGCTGGAGTCCGCCAGATTGTTGTAGGCTCGCGCCAGCTCCATATCCATTTCCGGGGTACGCTCCTCGGCAGAGATTGCCTCCAGTGCGTCAACGATTTTCTGGTGTTTGTCCTCCTCATGCCACTTCTGGCACTGCTTCAAAATATCCATATCCGGGTCCTCCTCGTCCTCATCTGGTTTCCAGTCTTTGATCTGCTGGAACACGCCATTCTCATCCCGCTCAAAGGCGCAGGGAGCGGGTGTATGCAGCAGAGGAATGATGTCGGGGTCGTCGTTGCAGATCGTATTCAGCTTGTAGATCCCAGCATTGTTGGGGTCGTCCATGTACGCCTCGCTCTCGTCACCGGCGGTGAAGCACCAGCCGCTGTCCCAGCCGCCGTCCGGCTTCTCCCGGTAGCAGTAGCCAACCTTACAGCCCTCCACCGTGATACGGTTGGTGGCAATGCAGCCATCGGCACCCTTCCAGTCAGGGAGCAGAGATTTCACATCCTCCGCTTTCACATGGTAGTCCCGGTTGCGGCCAGCGGCCTCGTACAGCTCCTTCCGCAGCATCTCCACCTGATAAGCCATATCTGTGATCTCATCCTCACCCATCATCTCGCTGATGTCGTATTCCAGCGGGTTCTGGGCAAAATCCGCCAGGGACTTGTTCATGGCGTCGTGTTCCTCTGGCGTGGCGGTGATGCGAATGCGGCGGGCAGGGGTGTTGTACTCGTCCAGATCCTGAAGGTTTACACTGCCGCTGACGCTGCACTCCAGCAGGATGGCGGCCAGATCAGTGACCACATCAATGGCGAAGTGGAAGTCCATCTCCACGCCATCGGAGTGTGTAAACTCCAGATACTCCACGGTCTGGCGGAAGTCCCAGTTTTGTTTGTCCAGCCCAATCTTGGCAAATATCTCGCTGAGGGGGATCTCCTCTTTCTTCTGGTCTTCCAAAAATGCCACAAGGTTCAGACTGTCATCGGAACCGCCAATAAAGTTGCCCCAGTATTTTTTGATATACATTTGTCGTGCCTCCTGTTCTGAATCCAGTCGATCAATGAGCTGATTCAAGTGTTCCAACCACGCAGGAGCGATCTCACCGCTGTCCTCGTTCTTCCAAAGATCCACAATCTCACGGATGCCGTCCTCGTCCGGCACCTCGTTTTTGATGTCGGTGAGCTGCCGCAGCAGGAAAGCAAGGGCTTCTTTGGATGCTGTGAAACCGGTGACTTTATCCCATATAGCTTCTTCATGATCGTAGTCCAGCTTGCCATTATCCTTCCATTGGAAATACAGCTCCGCCAGAGCCATCGCAGTATTGTCAAAGAGGAAGTCGATTTGTGAGAAGTCAGCTCCCAGCATGACTTCCTCTTTCATCAGTTCGATCATCTCGCCCAGATCCATTACCGGATGCTCCGGTACATATTCATTTTTGTAGGATGTCCAGTACATCCAACCCTTCGTCACGCTCTAATGCTTTTATGCCCCATGCTCCCATGTCGGCACCTCTCTTTCTTTATTTTGTATCAAGCTTCTATTGTCAATCATAGTTCTCCAACCGAATGATAGGCCGATAAAAGTCATAATCTCCGTTTAGTTCATTGTCCTCCTGCACTTCTGGCTTACAGTGGGGCGAACAGGGTAGGAAACCGAGAAATGGGCCCAGCCCACCGCAGATATTGCACCCGCCATCGCCGCCGCAGGTGGTAAGCCTATCAGCCTGCACCACTTCCCGCATATAGGGATCGTAGGCGATGGACAGGCCGAAGAAGTTGGGTTCCTCCATGTCATAGGGCCGGTTCTCATCCTCATCCATGTCCTCAAACCAGCGCAGACGCATGGAGTAGTCTAACCCATCTCCCCATGGGAACAGGGTCCGACACCCGCCGCCACACAGGTAGGCCCACTCGTCCGCCGTGGGCAGGGAGAAGCCCCTGTTTTCCAGCATGGCAAGAAGCGCATCGTAGTCTGTGTGGTTATAGATACAGATCTGAAAGCCCTTTTCCGTCCGCTCAATGCGGGCCGACTGATGCAAGGTAAGACTGCTGCTGTCACTCCAGGCAAAATCCCGGAACTCCTTCAGCCAGTCAGGGTGGGCAGTCAGCCTGGGATCGTCCATCTTGACTGGCTCCCAGCAGAGTTCCTCCAGCTCCCGGCCCACCAGCATGGGGCCAATGACCGCCTGCCGAACGGGAGCCATGCTTTCCCGGATCATCTCCTCCGGGTTCTGCGGTTCCATTTCCCATTCCCGGAACAGATACTCCAATTCCTCCCGGCTCTCCTGATTCAGTCCCACGGCAAACTGCTCCCAGCCCAGGGTGACGGTATCGCCGGGGACAAAGACGAACTCCCGACCATCTTTCTTGAAGATGCCGGTGGTGCAGCTCTGGCCCCAGCGGTCAAAAGTATGTAGACCGAGAAAGGTCATATCATAACGGGCAGCCAGGCTCTCCATCAGCACCTGCTTCTCGATGTTTTCCATTTGATTGAATTGGGTGCGGAATAGTCTTTTGTTCATAACAAGTCCTCCTACAGCCTATCCAGGTTTTCCTGTAAATCGCCCTGCATCAAGTGCTGGGCAATGGCTTGGTTCAGTGGCTTATGGGGGTGATAGGCTGCCTGCTCTACATCGTGGAGGCACTCCGCCATCAATACCTCCGGAGAAATGCCTTCCCGTTTGCCATAAAGATGGCCGAAGGCATAGCACACAGACTTTAGAAAGTCAAAAATGTAGTCGTGATTTCCGCGCATACTGGGCAGATCATTGAATGAGCCCATACCACCGTATGCCCGAAGATGATGGGTAACCTCCCGCCGCTGGTTCCAGTCCTGAATGTCCCGCTCCAACCAGTCAATCCAGTTCTTGAATTCCGGATGGTCTGCCTGAAGGATTGAGCGCAGACAGATCAGAGCCTCAGTATAAATATCTGTCCGTTTCATCAGATTCCTCCCAACTATTTTCCGAAATGCTCCAGATACAACTCCCGCACGGAATAGGGGCCTACAAGGTCCGTTTCCTGCCGGCCATCCCAGGAATACACATGAATTTTGCCCTCGTCCCCAATGTACTGCTGCTCCTCAAAGGCTGCTGGAAAGGGAAAGCTTTCTACGATGCTCCAGTCAATCTTGGGTTTCAGCTCATCAAACTCCTCGCGCTTGAGCCTTTTGAAGTTAAACACCAGTGCAGCACCAATCCCATCGAACAGCAATTCTGCGTATTCTCTGGGGGTGATGCTCT
>ENA-OQMX01000182-OQMX01000182.1-human-gut-metagenome-genome-assembly--contig:-NODE-182-length-16727-cov-3.025181_pt1 | contig 16727 bp, 10 predicted proteins | sample MGYA00242622_ERZ504866 | MGnify/ENA primary metagenome ERZ504866 (study PRJEB26092, sample SAMD00036422) | human gut metagenome | host: Homo sapiens | study: EMG produced TPA metagenomics assembly of...
CGGCCCGTTGCGAGGAGATGCTCGAGTACGTCAAGACCGCCGACATGAGCCTGGTCGACTACCTGGGCATCGGCCCGCTCCACGAGACCGAGACCAAGCGCGACTGCGGACGCGCGGCCGACGGCTCTATCATCACCAAGAGCTTTGAGGACTTGGCCGCACTCCACGCGGCAAGCCCCGTGCCCATCGTGGTGGGCGGCGGCGTCAAGACGGCCGACCTGCCACAGCTCAAGGCCACCGGCGTCGATGGCTTCTTTGTGGTGAGCGCCGTCTGCAGTGCCGACGACCCCTACGCCGCCGCCAAGGAGCTCGTCGATACCTGGCAGCAGGCATAGGCTCAAGCCGAGCAGCCGATTCGCAGCCTCATATCTTCAGCGATGGAAAGCGCATCCCAGTTTGGACCTCCATTCCGGGATGCGCTTCCCGCCGAGATGGCGGCAGCAGCCTCTACCCTGCCAGATATGTCTCCAGTGCCGGCAAGGTTGCCTCCGCATCGCGGCGGCCGATCTGATAGATGCGCTCGAGTTCATCGGGCTCGCGGCACAGCGACGGTACCTTCACCGATTCGCTCGGCCGCACCACAAAGATTTCGCCGGCAGCCTCGCGACGTGCTAAGTCATCGAGCGTGGCATTGTAGACCTCATGCCGATGCTCAAGCGCTGCGACAAACTCCGGGTAGTGACGGAACACGCGCCGCAGCATGGGCATCACGCTGTTGGGCTGCTTCACAAAGCCCGCCGGCTGCGTGAGTACCACGATGTTTCGGTCATACCCCTGCGCAAACAGCCATGCGCTGGGAATAGAATCAGCCACGCCACCATCCAGATACTTATGTCCGTCAATAGCAACGGGACGCGTCGCCACAGGAATAGCCGACGACGCCCGGATCCACTCGATATCGCGCTCATCGCCATAAGGCAGGTCGTGATAGACGGCCTTGCCCGTCTCGATATCGGTACACACGCACGTAAACCGCATGGGGCAGGCGCGATATGCCTCCAGGTCGATGGGATCGCGCTCGATGGGCACCTCATGATAGGCAAAATCGGCATTGAACATGTCTCCAGTCCGCAGCCAGCTTGCTACACCCGCATAGCGCTTATCGGCACAATATGCCTTGTTGTAGCGAATGGCGCGTCCAATCTGCCGCGATTTAAAGTTGTAGCCAAACGCCGCGCCCGCCGAGACACCCACCATATGGTCGCAGGTCAAACCGTGCTCCATCCAAACGTCGAGCACGCCCGCCGTATACATACCGCGGTAGCCGCCTCCTTCGAGCGCCAGCCCCACCGTGCGCATCATATTTGACTGTGCCATGCGACCATCTCCGTCCCCGCAAATTCAAACGGAACAAGTATACCCGTCAACATATACCGCCCCAGTCGCATTTTTATCAAGCATCGCATCGTCGCGCTACCGCTTGTCGAACAATAGCCGCCCACAGCATGTGCACCCATATATAATTGGGTATTGTTGTTTACACTACCCAGCTGTTATCAACAGCGAACATTAGCCGGCAAAGTAACTCAACAACGCAGCAAGGCGGGGGCCTGGATGCACGCAAAACGCCGAACAACGATACGTGTACACAACGAGCTCGCCCGACGCAATCCGCCCCGACCTCAGAAAGCCGCTTAGAACATGGAAACTGTCAGCAATTACACCGAAACGCTCGAAAAGACCGTCCGCGACCTTCTCGAGCGTCAGGATGATCTGATTAGGACCGCCTTTACCGACCAGCTTACCGGACTTGGCAACCGCGGCGGCTTTGCCCGTTCCCTCGAGGAGCTCTGGGAGCAGGACGCTCCCGTTACCATGGCGTTCATCGATATCGACAATCTCAAGCACTGCAACGATGTCTTTGGCCATGACGAGGGCAACCGCTATATCTTGCAGGTAAGCCTTTATCTCAAGCTGTATATGAAGGTAGACGAGGCGGCATTTCGTCTGGGAGGCGACGAGTTTGCCATCCTATCTACGATTGCGACCGAGGACGACCTCGCCGAACGTCTGGAACACTGCCGAACGATCCTGCTCAAAAACAACGATTCCGAGATGCCCCACTCGTTTAGCTACGGAGTGGCACACGCCGACCCCGCCCTGGGCGAAGCCTCCAATCGCATGACGCTCGATGCCGACCATCGCATGTACGACTACAAGCTACGTCATGCCATGCATCTTGATCGACGTAATATCGCGCAAGTCCACACCGACGACTTCGAAATAAGCGACCGTATTTTCGACGCCTTTTCGATGCTCAACGAAGGCCGCTATTTCTTTATCGAGAACTTGGACAAGGACCGCACCCTTTGGTCGCAAGGTGCCTTGCGCGATCTCGGTCTTCCTTCGGAGCACATAGACAGCTGCCGCGATTTCTGGAAAACGCGTGTCCATCCCGATGACCTCGAGGCCTACGCCAACGACATCAACCAGATCTTTAACGGCTCCAAACACCGCCGCGTCATGCAGTACCGCATGCGCAATGCCGCGGGTGACTACGTTCTCTGCCGTGCTCGCGGGTTTCGCATCGACGGCGACGGAAATGCCCCCTCGCTCTATGTCGGCGAACTTGTCAACCACTCACTTGCCGAAACCGTCGACGCCGCCACGGGCCTCGGAACGCAGCGTATGCTGATCAACGCTATCGATGCCTGCCGTCGCGACCGCTGCGAGACAGGGCTTATAGCGGTGCGCGTTCGTGGCACGACAAAGCTCAACGAGCTCTACGGGGCCGAGGCTGTCGACAACATGCTTGCCGAATACGCAGGCCGCATGCTGTCGATCACCCGCGGCAGGAGCCGGGTCTACCGTTCACGAAGCGTCCAGTTCGTCGTGCTCAGCAACGACTTGGACCACGAGGCATTCGAGCAACTGACCCGCCACCTTAAAGAGGCCGTTTTCGCTCCTGTTCAAATCGCAGGCGACACCATTACTCCCGTCTGCCTTGTCGTCCCGGCCTTTTACGAGCACTTAACCCATCAAGCGACCGCCGTTTTAGGCGAACTCGACCGTCGCCTTCGCACGGCCGGCGGGCTTGTTCCCAACGACAGCCTCCCCATACCCGAGGCCGGAGCGCAAAAGCGCCATCGCCGAACGTATCGACTCGCTCACGGGCCTCTATCGACCCAGCGAGTTTATGCGGCGCGCCAACGCATTTCTCGAGGCAAGGCGCGACGACACCTGGTGCATCGCCACCGTCGACATGGGTCACATGCGCCTGTTTAATGAATGGCACGGCCAGGCCGAGGGCGACCGCGTACTCGCCGATGTGGGCACGGTCCTCAAGGACATCGAGAATGCCGATATGGGCGTCGCAGGGTACTGGGGCCAAGATGACTTTTGCGTACTCATCCCCTTTAAGCACATCACCGTCCATCAAATCTACAACCGCGTTCGCGAGGCAGTAGCCAGGCATGATGACGGCGTAGGTTTTTGGCCGTCCATGGGCATTTACCCCATCGACTCCAATGAGGAGATCACCATCGATGCGCAGGCAAAGGCCATGTTTACCAATCGACGCGCCAAAAACGACTTCAAGGAGCGCATTGCTATTTTCCGCCCCGAAGAATATGAACACGAGATTGCGTTCCACCGCACGCTGACCGAGTTCCAGTACGCGCTCTCAAATGGCCGCATCACGTACTACCTGCAGCCCCAGGTCGATATGGAAACCGGCGAGATCATTGGCGCCGAGGCACTTACGCGCTGGATTGACAAGGACGGCTCTCTCATTTCGCCCGCAACGTTTATTCCCGCACTCGAGGAAAGCGGCTTTGTGGTGACGCTCGACAAGTACATTTGGCAGGGTGTCGCCATATGGCTTCGCGGGTGTCTCGATCGCGGTCTTCGCGTGGTTCCGGTCTCGCTTAATGTGTCTCGCGTGGACATTCTTGCCTGCGACGTTGCCGAGCATATGGGGGCGCTTGCCGCCCAATACAACCTGCCGCCCGAGCTCATGCGCATCGAGATCACCGAGACGGCTTATACGGGAGAGTCCGAAGCTGTGGATAAGCTGACGGCCGACCTGCACAACCGCGGCTTCTCGACCTACATGGACGATTTTGGCACCGGCCAGTCCACGCTCGCGATGCTCAAGAACGTCAACGTCGACGTCATCAAGCTCGACCGCACGTTTGTGCCCGTCGACGGCGATCAAGGCCGCAGCGTGCAAATCATTTCATCAATGCTCGAGATGGCGCAGTCGCTCCATCTGCCCGTTGTGGTCGAAGGCATCGAGACAAATGAGCAGGCAAACATGCTACGCCAAATGGGCGCCCGCTACGCTCAGGGCTTCCTCTACTACCGTCCCATGCAGGCGGAGGATTTTGAGGCACTGCTCGACGGTGGCGACAGCAACTAATACGCTCGTGCGCAAACGCCACCGTCGAGGGAGCGTTTGTTCCCATGAGCTAACTAATACCCCAATCTAAACCAAATTGGGAGTAAGATACAAACCATTGTTCCATCCAAGGAGGTCATCCATCATGAACGAGTCGTATCGCCTGGGCGAGCAATCAATCATCGCTCATCTTCAGCGACTTGCGAACGGGGCCTCAACCACCGAGCTCGATGTTGCCGCGCTGCCCCCGGAGTTGCGTGCCATCGGCGAGCAGCTACAGAAGACATTTGCCATCCTGCAACAAGAACGCGAGCTGCTTGAGCACGGCGCCTATATCGACTCGCTCACCAATCTTGGCAACCGTGGCGGACTCGACCGCCATGTCGATCAGCTCTGGCGCAAAGGCACCCCCTTCACCTGCGCCTATATCGATATCGACCGCCTTAAGCATTGCAACGATAAGTTTGGCCACGCCGAGGGCAATCGCTACATTCTGAGCATCTGCCGCGCACTCACCGAGACAATGGAGCACGATGAGTTGCTGTTCCGTATCGGTGGAGACGAATTTGTACTTATATCCCCCACGACAGACGAAGCCGAGCTCGAGCAGCGCCTGGAGCGGACGCGTGCCAATCTTATCGAGGCAACATCAGGCGACAAGGCGCCCATGATCGCCAGCTTTAGCTTTGGCTGCTCGCGCGTCGAGCCGCTTGCAGGCGATACGCGTCGCCAGATGACAAAGGACGCCGACCGCAAAATGTATCGTTACAAGCTCATGTACCGTGTGCAACAACCGGAAGAAGGCGATGCGCCGCAACGCCCGGTCACCGAACAACCCCCCCCCTGCAACGACCGAGTGTTCCAAGCGATCTCCATGAGCTCCGAGACACGCTATCCGTTCATCATTAACCTCGACACCGGCGAATCGCAATGGTCGGTTAATGCCGTGCGCGATTTTGACCTACCCTCCCAGCATCCCTACAACTCGCTCGATATATGGCTTGCCCGTGTTCACCCCGAGGACCGCGACAACGTACGTGCCGAGCTCGATATGGTGGTAAACGGCACGTGGCACTTCCACTGCATGCAGTATCGCGTCATGAATACCGCCGGAAAATACGCGCTTTGCGACTGCACGGGTTACCGCCTGGACGGCACCGATACCGAGCCCAACATGTATGTGGGCATTGTCACCAACCGAAGCTTGGCAGATACGACCGATTCCGTGACCGGTCTGGGCGATATCCACGCCCTGGTCAACGCCATTGGCGAGATGCGTCGCGTGGCACAAAACGCGGGCTTGATCGCCATTAAAATCGACGAAATCGCACAGGTCAATGCCCGCTTTGGCTTTGATGCAGGCGACCGCGTTTTGGCAGAAAGCGCCGCCTGCCTCATGGATTGCTCGCGCGGCAAGGGTCGTCTGTTCCGCTCGACCGGACCGATGTTCGTGGCGCTCTTTGACGAGCTTGATCCCGAAGAGACCGACGCGGTTGCAGCGAAATCGAACGGTTCTTGGGATCGCCCGTGCTCCTTGGCTCATTTGAATATCAGCGCCCCTTCGCGTGGCGACGCTTCATCTGGACGCCGTCGACCGACAGCCCGTTTCCATTTTGAACGAACTTAATGCGCTGATTAAAGAGGCGCCGCAGGTACCGGGCACCAAGCTGGACTAGCGTTATGGGGCGCGATGCGAAACACAGCCCGTTTCGCATCGCGCCCCACGCCATCTGCCCGCTCGTGCGATAATCCTCCGCAGAAGTCACCGACAGCAGAGGGAGTTTGTGATGAAGGTTCTTTTGGTCAATGGCAGCCCCAAGGCAAACGGCAACACCGCCCGCGCACTCGCCGAGGTCGCCGAGCAACTCAGGGCCGAGGGCATCGATACCGAGGTGTTTCAGCTGGGCGCCAAGCCCATTCGCGATTGCATTGGTTGCGGCCAGTGCGGCAAGCTCGATTGCCGTTGCGCCTTTGACGACGATGTGGTCAACGAGCTGATTGCCGCCGCCGAGCAGGCAGACGGCTTTGTCTTTGGCTCGCCCGTCTACTATGCGCACCCCAGCGGACGCATCCTCTCGGCTCTCGACCGCGCATTCTATGCCGGCAGCAAGGCCTTTGCGCACAAGCCGGGCGCCGCTGTCGCCGTTGCCCGTCGCGGCGGCACGTCGACCACGTTCGATGTGCTCAACAAGTACTTCACCATCAACCAGATGCCCGTGGTGGCCTCCACGTACTGGAACAACGTCTTTGGTGCCATGCCGGGCGAGGCCACCCAGGACGCCGAGGGCCTGGCCACCATGCGAAACATCGGCAAAAACATGGCCTGGCTCCTGCGCTGTATCGAGGCAGGACAGGCCGCCGGTATCAACGCACCCGAGGCAGATCGAGCAACGACCAACTTCATTCGATAGAGCGGCGGAGCATGAATATCCAGATTTTTGGAACCAAAAAGTCTTTCGATACCAAGAAGGCCCAGCGCTATTTTAAGGAGCGCCGCATTAAGGTGCAGTTTATTGACCTTAGGGAAAAGGAGATGAGCAAGGGCGAGCTCACGAGCGTGATGCAGGCGGTCGGCGGCATCGACAAGCTGCTCAACCCCAAGGCCAAGGACGAGGAGACGCTCGCGCTCATCCAGCACCTTACCCCTAGCCAGCGCTTCGACAAACTGCTCGAAAACCAGCAGGTTCTAGCCGAACCCATCGTGCGCAACGGCAAAAGGCCACCGTCGGTTATTGCCCCGATGTATGGGGAGCCTGGGAGTAGCCTGTGTTATTTGCCGGCGCGTGGGTATAAGAGCAGGCGTTTGGCATAAGATTCAACTGTAAGCCATGTCTAACAAAGGAGGGCACATGCCCAACAAACCCGTGAAGATCATCATGCTTACCGGATACCTCGGTGCCGGCAAGACCACGCTGCTCAACCACATCCTCGCTAACGACGGCGGCATCCGCGCCGCCGTGATCGTCAACGATATCGGCGAGATCAATGTCGACGCCAGTCTTATCGCCGACGGCGGCCTTTCCGAGACCGACGACCTCATCCCGCTCACCAACGGCTGCATCTGCTGCACGCTTTCGGACGACCTGGCCAACCAGCTGCAGGGCATTGCCGATTCGGGCAAGTTCGACTACATCATCATCGAGGCATCGGGTATTTGCGAGCCTATCCCCATCGCCTACACCATCTCGAGCTTCTGCGACGAGGCCAAGATGGGCGGCGAGCCCAAGCTCGCGCTCGACAACATCGTGGCCGTGGTCGACTGCGCCCGCATGTACGACGAGTTCAACGGCGGTCGCGACCTGCTGGCTGAGGATATCGACGAGGACGACATCGAAAGCCTGCTCATCCAGCAAATCGAGTTCTGCTCCACGCTGATCCTTAACAAGACCGATACCGTGACGCCCGAGCAGATCGCCGAGCTCAAGGCCATCGTGCGCAGCCTGCAGAAGGACGCCGTGATCGTCGAGGCCCAAAACGGCGAGGTCCCCATGGAGGAGCTGCTCGATACCGACCGCTTCGACTTTATGCGCGCCTACAACTCCGCCGCCTGGATCGAGGCCATGGAGCATCCCGAGGAGCACGACGACCCCGAAGTGCTCGAGTACGACATCGAGACCTTTGTGTACTCGCGCCGCAAGCCGTTTGACCTGCAGAAGTTCACTGATTTTGTTGAGCAGGAGTGGCCCGACGAGGTCATCCGCGTCAAGGGTCCGCTGTGGCAGACCGGCGATCCGGACATGTGCTACATGTTTGAGCAGGCCGGCCACCAGATGCGCCTGATGGAGAACGGCCTGTTCGTTGACTCCGCGCCCGAGGGCGAGAAGCAGAAGATCATCGACGAGAACCCCGAGATCATGCAAATTTGGGACGACGAGACGGGCGACCGCATGACGAGCCTGTGCATCATCGGCCGTCACATGGACAAGGACGCGCTCATCGCCTCCCTCGATGCCTGCCTGACCGACTGGCACCGCGCCTAGGTTTATCCAAGCGGGCATTTTTCCGCCTATGTAACTGCCAAACCACCACGAAGGTGCCCTTCGTGGTGGTTTTTCGTTCTGAGCCAAGGAGATTCATGTTCAACATTGTGCTGTATGCGCCCGAGATTCCGGCCAATACGGGCAATATCGGCCGCACCTGCGTGGTTACCGGCACCCGCCTGCATCTGGTGGAGCCGCTGGGGTTTTCGCTCGACGACAAGACGGTACGTCGCGCCGGCCTGGGCTACTGGCAAAACTTGGACGTGACGACCTATGCCGGCTGGGAGGACTTCCTTGCGCGCAATGACCTCTCCCCTGCCGACGAACGCCTGCATCTGCTGACCAAAAAGGCACGCCGCACCTATGCGCAGAGTACCTACCGCGATGGCGACTACTTGGTCTTTGGCAGCGAGAGCTCGGGCATTCCCGAGGAGCTACTCGCTGCAGCGCCCACGTGCTGCGAGCGCATCCCGATGCTGCGCGATTGCGATTCGCTTGACAACGCCGAGGCCTGGGAAACCCACGAGGAATCGCTGGGGCATACCGAGGACAGCCACGAGGCCATCCTTCAACAGGACATCTGCGGCAACTTCGTCAATCCGAACGACTACCGCATCAGCGCACTCAACCTCTCCAACAGCGCCGCCATCGTCCTCTACGAGGCTCTGCGCCAAACAGGCTTTCCGGGAATGTGACAAAGGAACTTTCCCTTTGTTACATTCAAGCGCCACGCCGATGGCACGCACGCCTAATTGATGCTCTAGATAAAGAGCCCTCATTTTTAATCAGAATTAACTAAAGTAAAATGAAGTTAAACGGCGGTGTGAAAGGAGAGCCTTGTGAAATACCTCGAAAACCCGTTTACCCCTAGTTTTGGTGAGGTTCCTGCCCATCTCGCTGGCAGACAACAGATTATTCGGGATTTGGACCGTGCCTTCTTGAGCCAGCGCAGGCGCCCAGAATTGACCTCGATCTTCTCGGGCGCGCGTGGAACCGGTAAAACCGCTCTCATGTCGTCGCTCGCGACAAGGGCGGAATCCCACGGCTGGATAGCCGTAAAGACGACCGCGCTCCCGGGAATGCTTGAGGAAATCGAGCTCGGGACGAAACGTGCCGCAGCCCATCTCATCGACTCGTCCACCCACTTCGAAGTCACCGGCCTCGGAATTGCACCGCTCGGCAGCATCGAGGTCAATCGCGTTCACGATGCCTCAACCTGGCGTTATCGCATGAGCGACATCATCGACCAGCTCAACGAGGCGGGCACCGGTCTGCTCGTCACGGTTGACGAGGTGGACCCGACACTCGACGAGATGATTCAGCTTGCAGCGACGTATCAGCACTTGGTGACCGATGGGAAACGCGTCGCCCTGCTCATGGCGGGACTTCCCAACAACGTCTCGACGTTGCTGAACCACAAGACGGTCTCGTTCCTTCGCCGCGCCCAACAATATCATCTGGGTCGCATTGCCGACTATGACGTACGCGAGGCCTTGATTCGCACAATTCAGGAAAACGATCGCCTGGCAGATGCTGAGGGAATCGATAGAGCCGTTCGCTCGATCTCTGGTTTTCCCTTCCTATTGCAACTCGTAGGCTACCGTGCCTGGGATCTCACAAGCGATTCGAAGGAAATCTCGTCACGCGACTTTGACCTGGGAATCAAAATCGCGCGTGACGAGATGGACGACCGAATCCTTGCGGCAACCTATCGGGAACTCACTGCAGAGGACAAGCGATTCCTCATCGCCATGCTCGATGACGAGGAAGAGTCCACCACCGCTGACCTTGTCGAGCGCCTTAAGCGTTCGCCGCAGCAGGTCTCCCGCTACCGACGCCGCATGATAGATGCCGGCATCATTGGAGAACGCGGGCGCGGAATCGTCGCTTTTGAATTGCCATTCTTCCGCGACTATCTCGCCGCTCAGTGCGTGAAATAGGCATCAATGAGGCAAAGGGGCTGTCCCTTTGCCTCATTGTCTATAGGTAGCGACCGGTAATGCTCTTGGAGCAGGCCGCGATGTCGCCTGGCGTACCGGCGCAGACGATTTGCCCGCCGGCGCCACCACCGCCCGGGCCCATGTCGATCACGTAATCGGCGTTACGGATAAGGTCGAGATCGTGCTCGATCACGATAACCGTGGCGCCCTTGGCAACGAGACCGTCAAACACGTTCAGCAACACCTGAACATCGAGCGGATGCAGGCCGATCGTGGGCTCGTCGAATACGAATACGGCATCATCCTGCACGCGACCCATCTCGCTCGCAAGCTTAAGACGCTGCGCCTCGCCGCCCGAGAGCGCCGGTGTGGGCTCACCGAGTGTGAGATAGCCCAGGCCCAGGTCGTGCAAGGTCTAGCAAGCGCGCCTGAACCTTCTTGAGTCCCACCGTGGCGTCGAGGGCCTCGTCCACACTCATGTCCATGAGCTGCGGCAAACGTAAGCAGACTCCCGTCCTTGCCCTCGCGATGGATATGCGAAGCCGCGTCTGCATAACGCGAGCCGCGTACATGCCGGGCAGACGATCTCGACGTCGGGCAAAAACTGCACGTCGAGCGATATCGAGCCCGTGCCGTCACACGTAGGGCAGCGCAAGGCGCCAGTGTTGTAACTGAAGGCGCCCGCCTTGTAGCCGGCTGCCTTGGCTTCGGGCGTACGGGCGAAGGCGCGACGCAGCTCATCATGGATGTCGGCATAAGTCGCCACCGTCGAGCGCACGTTGGCGCCGATGGGAGTGGCGTCAATCAGGTTGGCGCGGGCAATGCCTTCGGCATCGACCCAGCGCACGTGTCTTGGCAGACGCTCGCCATCTGCCTGCGCCTTGAGTGCCGGAATGAGCGTCTCAAGCACCAGCGTCGTCTTGCCCGAACCCGAAACGCCCGTCACCGCAACGAGACGGCCGCGCGGGATATCGACTTCGAGCGGTTTGACGGTATGGATGGTATCGGTTGCCATACGGATGTGGCCCTGGTCGAACATTTCCTCGTCAGTCACCTGCGGACGCAAGCGCTTGGGCTCGGCGCGCAAAAACGGGGCGATGCGGCTGCCCTGCGATTGCTCGACCTCGTCTACCGTGCCAGCGGCAATCACATTACCACCACCCGCTCCGGCAACGGGGCCCATCTCGACCAGATAGTCGGCTTCCACCAGTACGCGCGTATCGTGGTCGACAACAACCACGGTGTTGCCGTCATCCACCAGATCGCGCATCACGCCCACCAAGCCGTCGACATTGGCGGGATGCAAGCCGATCGAAGGCTCGTCCAGCACATAGAGCACGCCCGTCGATCGGTTGCGCACCACGCGGGCGAGTTGCACGCGCTGGCGCTCACCCGTGGAGAGCGTGGCACCAGCGCGGTCGAGTGAAAGGTAATCGAGACCCAAGTCGACCAGGCGACGGGCCGCGCCCAAAAATGAATCGCAGATATCCATCGCCATGGGCCGCATCTCGACCGGCAAGGATGAGGGCACCCCGCGCACCCACTCGACCGCATCACCAAGCGTCATGGCCGCCGCCTGCGCCAGATTGATACCGCGCACCTGGGGCTGGCGCGCAGCCTCGGAAAGACGCGTACCGCCGCAATCGCGGCATGGTCCCTCGCGCAAAAAGCGTGCAACGCGCTTGAGCCCCTTGTCGTCCTTAACCTTGGCGAGCGCGTTTTCGACGGTATAGACGGCGTTGTAATAGGTAAAGTCGAGCGGCGTGGCGCCCTCGCCGTTTTTGGGAACGTAGAGAATGTGCTTCTTAACCGCCGGGCCATGGAACACGACATCGCGCTCTTGAGGCGTGAGCTGGTTAAACGGAACGTCGGTGCGCACGCCCATCTCGCCGGCCACCTGCTTCATCAGGTCCCACATGAGTGTGCCCCAGGGAAGCACCGCACCCTCGTTGATGGTCTTTGATTCGTCGGGCACCAGGCTCGCCTCGTCCACTTCGCGCATAACGCCGGTACCGCCGCAGGTAGGGCACGCGCCGCCACTGTTAAAGGCAAGGTCCTCGGCACCCGGCGCATAGAACTCGCGCCCGCATGCGGGGCACGTGAGCGACAGGCCCGCGGCCACGTTAAGGCTCGGCTCCACACGCGTCCCGCAATGCGGGCACACGTGATGGGCACAACGGCTAAAGAGCAGACGCAGGCTATTGTTAAGCTCGGTCATGGTGCCAAAAGTGGAACGCACACCTGGCACGCTGGGGCGCTGATGCAGCGCGAGTGCCGCCGGCACGTGCAGCACCTCGTCCACCTGGGCGTGCTCGGCCTGTGTCAGGCGACGTCGAGTATAGGTGCTGAGTGCTTCCAAGTAGCGACGCGAACCCTCGGCATAAAGAACCCCCAGCGCCAGCGAACTCTTGCCCGAACCCGACACGCCGGCAATACCCACGAGCTTTCCCAGCGGGATATCGATATCGATGTCCTTGAGGTTGTGGACACGTGCACCACGCACCTCGATAGCCTGCGGGCTCATCTTCTTTTCCGTCACCTTTATCACCCTACTCATGCCATAAAATGCGGTCGCGGATGTACTCGCCCAGCATGGGCACGGTAAACCGGACGAGGCCGTATCCGGCAGCCTCGATAACGCGCTCGCGAATCAGGCTTGCGCGATATTTGCTCGCCCAGCTTTGGGTGCGATCGCAACGCTCAATGATATCCGCCATGCGAGTCGGTTTGCCCTCGTCAGCCGCCATGGCCTCGATAAAGAGGCGCTGCGGACTGCGCAACCCGTAATACAAGGGAGCGTCGACCGCTTCATAGAACTCGGAGACGGCATCGGCGTAGCCAGCCTCGACATCGCGCCTTTCAATGACTCGCGAGTTGCGCCGGACAGCAGACCGCCACATGTAATAGCCCACCAGCTGAACCATATAGGGATGCCCCATGCTTTTGCGCGCCGCAAGGTCCGCCGTCCCCGCATCAACGCAAAGACCAGCGCCTTTGACCGTCTGGATATATGAATCGCGCACCTTGGGCAAAGATATCGCCCCCAGCGTACGCTGCTGGGCGCGCCGCAAAAACGTCACGCTCGGCTCTTCGAGCAAGTCATCAACCATGCTGGGCAAGCCGGCGAACACTAGCGCAAGGCCGCGCTGGTCGCTATCGGACAAGCCCGTGGCATCCTGGTCTCCGAGCACCTGCTGATAGAGAACGGCAAGAGCCGCCAGCTCCTCGATAGACGCAGATTGAGCCTCGTCAATCGCAAACAGTATGCCCTTGCCTGGACCGAGCTTCTTGAGGCGCTCGTTGACCAGCCCTCGTAACGTCTCGCCCTTTGCTCGCGCCGCCTCGACCGACATCCGGCCAAACGACGGCCCGAACTCCATTGACGTCACAACGGGTTTATTCGAGCGAAGCGCGTCGGCTAAGCGGTCGCATAAGCCAAGCGAAGCGGAATCGGAGACAACCGCCCATCCGCGCTCGCTGGCTAGACGTTGCAGCTCCCGCAGGAGAACCGTTTTGCCGCAGCCGCGGTTTCCCGTAATGAGCATGAGCCTACCCGGCGCTCCGGCGCCGTTATCGAGCCCTTCCTCGAAATCTTCGACGACCGACTCGCGACCGATGAGCATCGGAGGCCGCTTGCCAGCCGTGGGCTTAAAGGGATTCGGATTCATGTCGGCCTCCTCGGATTGGCAAACCCTGGTAATAGTTATACCAACTTATACCGAGTTATACCAATAGCATGTGACAAAGGGGGTGTCCCTTTGTCACATGTGGCCGAAAAACTCCGCGTCTGCTGCACGCCAGGGGCGGAAGGTGGCGGGATCGACCTTTACGTGTGCCGCGGCGGGTACGTCGTACCATTTGACCGTGTAACCGGCGCCGTGAGAGCAAAAGACCGAGTCGGGCGTGTTGGGCAGATCGGCCTCGGGCTCATAGGCGGCCGCCTCTATAACGCGCTCGGCATCATGACAGGCCGCATAACCGGCGAACTCCAGGTACAGATGCCCGCGACCGCTCGTGTAGGCAGCCACCTCCAGCGCGTAATCCTGCACCTCGGATGCCGGCACGCGACCCACAAGCTTCGCCCGGTCTCCCGCCATCGCCGGTGGCTCGTACTCGGCACCCATGCGCGTGGCATCCGAGAGCGCCCGGCCCACGTACTCCCCCGGCACCTCAACCTCAAAGTGGTACCACGGCTCCAACAGCACCGCCGCGCCAGCCTCACGCGCCTGCATGAGCCCCTGACGAATCGCGCGGTACGTGGCCTGGCGAAAATCGCCGCCCTCGGTGTGTTTGGCATGCGCACGGCCGCCCGTGAGCGTAATGCGCGCATCGGTGATGGGCGAGCCGGTCAGCACGCCCAGGTGATCGCGCTCCATGGCGTTGGTGAGTGCCAGACGCTGCCAGTTAAGATCGAGCTCGTCGGTCGAGGTCACGGTGCCAAACTGCACGCCCGAACCCGCCGGCAACGGCTCCAGACGCAGATGCACCTCGGCATAGTGGCGCAGTGGCTCAAAGTGGCCCACGCCCTCGACCGGCTGCGAAATGGTCTCCTTATAGAGAATGCCGCCGGGCTCAAACGCAATCGAAAGACCGAAGCGATCGGCCAGCACCCGCTGCACGACCTCGAGCTGCACGGCGCCCATCAACTGCAAGTGAATCTGCTCGAGATGCGTATTCCAGCTTACGCCGAGCATGGGATCTTCGTCCGCCAGCTCAGTCAACGCCTTGAACACCGCATGGACGTCGTATTCGCCCGGCAGCACCGTATAGGTGAGGACCGGCGCAATGACGGGCGCATCGCCCGCGGGCTCCGCGCCCAGGGCGTCCCCCGGGCGAACGTGCGCAAGACCCGTCACGGCACAAATACCGCCAGCAGCAACTTCTTGGGCAAGCTCATACTTCTCGCCGTTATAGATGCGCACCTGGTCGATCTTTTGCTCCCATGCCTCGGCACCGGAACGTCCGTCAATCATCTGCTTGGCATGCAACGTGCCGCCGGTCACTTTAACCCAAGCCAAACGCTCGCCGTGATCCCCGCGGCTGACACGATAGACGCGCGCGGCAAACTCCGGGAGCCACGCCTGTTCGCGCATCAGCGCGCATATGCCATCCAGCAGCTCGTCCACGCCTTGGTCCTTGAGCGCCGAGCCGGCAAAGCAGGGAAAGAGCTTGCGCTCGGCAACCATGCGCGACAGCGTTGCGACAGAAAGCTCGCCCGTCTCAAGAAACTCCTCGAGCGCCGCCTCGTCCAACGCGGCAGCGTCCTCCCAAGCGGCACCACCCGCCAGCAGTTCGTTGGCGTCTAGGCAGCCCTCGGAAAGGCGCTGCCCGAGTTGTGCCAGCAAAACATCGCGGCCGGGATTCTCCAAATCGATTTTGTTGATAAAGATGAACGTCGGGATGTCATAGCGCGCAAGCAGGCGCCACAGGGTTTCGGTGTGCCCCTGCACGCCATCGTTGGCGCCCACAACCAAAATCGCGTAGTCGAGTGCGCGCAGCGTGCGCTCCGCCTCGGCAGAAAAATCGACATGCCCCGGCGCATCCACGAGCATGACGTGGGTATCGCCATGGTCGAGCACGGCCTGCGACGAGAAGATCGTGATGCCGCGCTCGCGCTCGATCGCGTTCGTGTCCAGATGCGAATCGCCATCGTCCACGCGGCCGCGCTTGCGGATGCGACCCGCATTGAACAGCATGGCCTCGGCCAGCGTGGTCTTGCCAGCATCGACATGCGCCAAGATTCCAACGACCACTTGCTTCGACATGGCTCTCCTCTTATTGTAAGCCCATCGCACGCGACAACGGGCATCCTCATTCCACACTGGATGATACAATTTACGGGCCGGCGGGCGAAGTGGGCCCTATCCCCCGACCGAGCTCATCGCCCTGCGTTGCCGCGCGGCGATTTTCGTAGGTTCGCGCCTTGCGAAAGCCGGCTTGCAAAACAGTGCAGCGAACGAAAATAGCCCCACCCGGGGCCATTTTCGTTCGCACGAATTATTGATATGAGCCCTCGCTCTTATGCCTCGCGCAGCCAGTCAAACGCAACACGCGGCGTGCCGTCCGACACATACACGACGCCGGCACGCTCGAACCCCGCCTTAATACTCGCACCCTGCATGGGCAGGTTATCCTGATGCGTGTCGATACGCAGGTGGTTGGCGCGCTCCTTGGCAAAGGCAAACATCGCAGCCGCGATGCCGTGCGCGGTGCCATCGGACGCCACACGGTGCAGCACGGCGTACGGAGTGTCGCTGCGCCATTGACCGTCCTCAATTGCGTCATAGCACTCGTCCGGGCCCGGTAAAAAGGCAAACGTCGCCACCACGCGGCCGTCGACTTCGCACACGTAACTGCCACCAGCGGCAATATCGGCAGCCAGTTGCTCGGCCGAAGGCGTGCCCTCGGGCCACTGCGTGGCGTTGCCATGCGCGCGCATAAAGGCGCGGGCGGCGTCATAGATAGCCA
>ENA-OQMX01000184-OQMX01000184.1-human-gut-metagenome-genome-assembly--contig:-NODE-184-length-16457-cov-3.461298_pt1 | contig 16457 bp, 17 predicted proteins | sample MGYA00242622_ERZ504866 | MGnify/ENA primary metagenome ERZ504866 (study PRJEB26092, sample SAMD00036422) | human gut metagenome | host: Homo sapiens | study: EMG produced TPA metagenomics assembly of...
GCACTTTCATCATCTTATCGGCTGCGGTGTCGGTGGTATCTTTTTTGAAAAAAGCCGGAAACGATAAGGACGGTGTTGCCCATGCGGATCTCTGTCACGCAGTCCGGGCGGCGGTCGGTGCGGTCATTGTTATTCTGTTTGTTTTCTGTCATAGGCAACTCCTTTCACTTCAACAGTTCTTTTAGTCTGTTCAGCTTGGCTTGCGCCGTTTCACGGCGGAAGTTCTCTCCCGTAAAGAGGATAGGGGCGCACATTTCCAAAAGGCGGTCATAAATCCGGGCATGGGCGGTGTCCAGCGGATTTTGCAGGCTGTCCAATGTCAGATTGGTGGTAACGATTAAGGGCTTGCGGCTGCGGTAGCGGCTGTCAATCACATTGTAGACCTGTTCTAAACCGTACTCTGTGCCGCGCTCCATTCCAAAATCATCAATGATAAGCAGAGGAAAACGGCAAAGACGCTCGATATACTCGTTGCGCCCCTCAAAGCTGGCGGTCAGGTCATTCAAAATCGCAGAGAAGTTCGTCATGCGGACAGCGACTTCCTGCTCCATGAGGGCATTAGCGATACACCCGGCAAAATAGCTTTTTCCTGTGCCGACCTTGCCCCATAGCAGATAGCCGATATTTTCCTCGCGCATGATTTCCCAATGCTCCACATAGAAGTGTGCAATCTCCATTTGCGGGCATTTCCCGTTGTCGTTGGCGAAAGTCCATTCCTGCATGGTAGGATTGGTAAATCCCCGGCGTTTCAAGTCCTCCACGGTGTCAAGGTGCTTTCTGCGCTGTTCGGCGGCTTCACGCTCCAAACGCTGGGCTTTCTGGCAGTCACATTCTGCCGGGTGGCGGTCACGCCCAAACAGGGCGGCTTGCTTTTCCGGGAAGTAGGCTTCTTTCGGAGTGTGACACTTGCCGCAGTAAAGCAGTCCGTCCTCGCCCGTGTAGTCCTCCGGCTGTGGGGTAACAGCCGCCATATTCAAAACTCGTTCTGTAAACAGATTACTCATAAGCTCTCGCCCTCCTTGCAGGCGTATTCGGGTATGCCCTGTTTCGGGGCAGCCTTTGCGGTATCGTCTGCCGCCCATCTGCGGATAGTGGCGGCGTGGTTTTTATATTTCTTGCCCGTGGACGCGATATAGCCGGAAAGCCGCTCAATGTAGTACGCCCATTTTTCGGGCAGCTCCGCTTGCAGTTCGGAAAGCTCCGTATCAGTCAGAAATACATTCTCATATCTGCCATAGCTGCGGGCGATGGCTTGTCCCTTTAACTCTCCCTCTTTTTCTAACTCTATATCTATCTCTTTCTTTATCTCTATCTCTGGTGGACGAATGTCGGACAAATGTCCGCCATTTGTCCGCGGCGGCAAAAGTGCCTTATTTTCAAGCCTTGCGGCGCGTTTCCGTTCCGCTTCGGTAGAGGATTGACCGATCATCAGCTCGATGTCGGTCATATAAAGCAGCCCGCAGTCAAGCTGCTCCACAAGCCCTAACTGCTGGAAGATGGCTAATGCCCGTTCCACCGTCCCGATTTGGTGACGGGTCAGCGTGGCTATCATCTGGGCGGTATAGGGGATATGCTCGTCAAGCTGCAATCTGCCGCCATTTTTCAGCGATTTTAAGTACAGCTTCAAGAGGATATTGGAATACAAAATCCCGTCTTTCATGTCCTCCAACAGCACAATGGAATCGCTGTCGAAGAAGTTTTCTTTCAGTTTGAGGTAGTAATATTTGCGGTTATCTGCCATTGGCGGTGTCCTCCCTGTGTTTCCATCTCTTAGAGAAATACCGGGGGCAGAGGACGATAATCGCCCGGAAGCTCTGCTTGCAGCCGTGTGTGCAGCCCCGGCAAAGGTCATTGTAGGTAATACGGTTTCGGTGGTTGAGGAAAAAAGCTCCATTCCAACCGCCGCTTTTTGCTCATGCGTGGCATTTCTCGCTCCTTTCTGCCGTTTCCGCTGGTATAAGCGGATAGGTCGGTAAAAATGTAGTTTCTCGGTGTCATTTTCGGGGATTTCCTGCGCTGTGCGCCCCGTTTCAAAGGTGGGCAGTATTGCGGATAGGGTGCAGGGCATATCCCTGTTTTGGTATCGTTTCGGGGCGGTTTTTAACGCTCCTGTTCATGCTTTTTCTGTCGGCTCGGCTCGCCGTGGTGCATTTGGGAAAGATTGCTTTTCATGGTCTGCAACTCCCGGACACGCTCTTTATTTGCCCGGTACTCGTTGTAAAGGGCGTTCTTCTCGGCGGTAAGCTGCTCGATTTCCGCTTGCAGGGCTTTATGGCTTGGCAGCTTGGAAACGCCATGCGCCCGAAAATAACGGGTGGCTGCGTCCGCTATGATAAAATCGCTTTCGTGCCGTTCCCGGTAGGCGCTGCGGGCTTTTTCCGTTTCTGCGCTTTCAGACCGTCACGGGCAGGCTTGGTCTTGGCATAGGCAAGCACCTGTGTCTGAAGCTCCTTTTTCTCCCGGATAGCAGCGTCCAGGGCTTTCAGCTTGGCGGTGCTGTCCTGTAAATCCGCATTGGCGGATACAAGGGCTGCGTCCAGCTCCTCCGGCGAATAGCCGTACTGCCCGTAGGCGGCAACGGTAGCCGCCATTTGTTTCAGATTGTGGACTGCCGCCCAGCAATCATAGCCCGCGCCCTTTCCCTCCGCTCGCTTCGCTGCCCGGTCAACCATGCGCTGAATACCGTCCTTTTCCGGGGTGGTTTGGACAGCTTTTTTGCCCTGCAAACGCTCCCTTATGTTGCGGGGGTATTCGGGTACGGTTGCGGTCTGCTCGGCGGCTCTGTGGGCGTTCTGTTCCAAAAGGGCAAGAACGGCAGCGCGGTCAAAATCATCTCCCAGCTTGCGGGCGGTAATGGGCTTTGTCCTGTCCGGCGTGAGGTAGGATAGCCGCCCTCGGCTCTCCTTGACAGTCACGCCCTGTTGCAAGAGAACGGCGGCGAACTCGCCATAGCTTGCGGCAGAGGACAGCGCGGTGCGTATGGCCTGCCGCAATTTTTCCTTGTCTGTTTCAAACTTCGTGGGCTTGGCTGGCTGCTCCTCGGCTGGCAAGGCGGCAGCTTCCTTGTCCAGCTTTGCCTGCCCTTTCCGCTGCGCCCAATACTCACGCTCGGTAATGCGGTTTTTGCTGCCATGCAAAAGGTCGATTTGATAGAGATTTTCCCGGTGGCACAGCTCCATGACTTCGGCTTTGAAGTATTCCATCGCCGCGTCTGTGCAGCGGTGTTTGCACCCGGTGCGGGTGTCTGCCGGTCTGTCCATGTAAGGCAGGAACGGAACTTCCTCTATCCGCAGAGAATTGATAACGATATGCACATGGATATTGCCGCTGTGGTTGTGTCCGTCCGGGTGGGTGCAGACAATGGCTTGGTGTCCGGGAAACTGCTTCCGGCAAAATTCCTCGCCCAACGCCTGCGCCCGGTCTACGGTCAAACCGTTGTCCACCGCGTCCCGTGGGTCAAAGCTGATAATGTAGTGGTGGCTTTTTACATCTTCCCGCTTCTGGTTCTTCCCATAGCGGAGATTGGAGCGCATACAGGCAACGGCAAAATCCTCGTCGCCGCAGTTCAGCGTGGCTATTCGATAGTCCTCCCTGAGCATGAGCCGCCCGTTTTCATCAAGGGTGGGCTTCATGGTAAACTCGTCATGTTCAAAGGTGAGGTACTGCTCGGCTGCGCCATAGTCCGCATTTTTAGAGCTGATATGTTTGAATGTTGCCAACAGCGTCACCTACCTTTCGCAGGACTTCAAACTTCAAGGCAGCAAGGTCAGAAATGGCGGCGCGGACTTCAACGGACAGGGCGTTGTATGGTGTGCCGTACTCGTTGAGGGCGCGGGCAATCTGATTGAGGTTGCCACCGATTTTTCCGTATTCGGCGGTCAGCCTGCCAACGGCGGACAACAGTTCATCATTGACCGGGGAAACGGTAACGATGGGGCGAATCGTCGCCCGTGTAATGGCTTGCCGGATAAATTCGGCTTGGCTCATGTCATAGTGTTTCAGCCGCTCGGTAAAGTCGGCGTATTCTTCCTCGGTCATGCGGGTTTTGACCACATGGCAGCGGTGGGGTGTGTTGTATTTTTCTTCAAGCGTTGACCTCCTTTCTCGCCCGACAGGGCGCATGAGCAGGGTTTGGGGAAGGCACTCCCCAACAAGATTTACCAAAGGGGCAAAACCGCAGATATGCGGATTTTGGCACCGTGGTAGAATCTTGCTCTAAAAAACTACCGCTTTCCTCGGCGGCTCTGGTTTGCGGATATACTGGCTTGCTCCACCAATATAGCGATTGCGGCGGCGTGTTCTGCCCGCTGTTCACCACTACAACGGTGAAAAGGGGGCGTTTTGGCAAACGCAGCGGAAATTTTTTTATTTTCCCTGTCTGCTCCCTACAACAATCCGGCGGTGTGGTTTGCCAAAGATTTTTGAAAATGGGCGCAAAAAAAGCAGTAAACCTTTTCAAGATTTACTGCTTATCTGCCGCTGTGATGGGCGGCGGTATTAAATTGTCAGCCGTTTTTCAAATGGAATTTATCTGCAATCGCTTTCTTTCTGCTTTCCAATTCCTTTTCTGTAATCTTCCATAATCCTAACGCAATGATCTGCTATCTTTTGCATTCCGAGTTCTTCAAAAAAGGCAATTTGTATTTTCATCAGTTCTTCACAAACAGTCAACTTCTGCTCATCCATATTGCTAATAGCAAGCCATGGGAACGCTTTATATTTCTTAGTGTCCCCAATGAGAAAATTGTACCCTATCAACTCATTTTCACGGAAAACGAAATAGAATTGTGGGCCTGAACCTGGAACTGACTTTTCCATAATTTGCTGCATTGTTTTCACGCCGCCGTATGCCGGAAAAAAACCTATTCGCTCAAGAGCATTTAATATGTCAATCCTTTTATCTGTGGGTATGTCTCTATAATTGATAATCTGTTCCATTTGCTCTACCCTCATTGAAGTTTAATTTGTCAGGCTCTAATTATACAACTTTTCTGTTTAGCGGTCAAAGCGGAACTTCAACAGGCTTTCTATCAGTTGCCTGACGATATGCTCCTGCATATCCGTGTTAATCTGTCCGTCCATTTTCGCACAAGAGCGGATATATCCCGCATAATGGGATAGGACGGCGGCAACAGCTTCCGGGTCGCCCTCGCTTGCCTTAACGATTGTCTCATAGGGAAGTAGCTGGCTCATAGGACAAACCCTCCAACTCTGCCCGTAGCCGCCGTAAAATCATCTGAATACGCCGCCCGGTTGTGTTGCCAGCCCGTCCATATCTCCGTCCAATCTCCCTATGCGTCAATCGTTGGAAGTAGTACAAGAAAATGATTTCCTGTTCCATCTGTGATAGTGCGGACAGGGCTGCGGCAAGCTCTGGACTTTCCAAAAGCACCATCTGACCACAGACGAAAAGCGGATAGCTGGTCATGCCGGATTGCTCCGCAAAGTATTTATCTGTGGTACTGAATGGATAGTGTTTTTCTTCTATCAGATATTCAAGCGAGATTTCCCGCTTGCGGCGGCTCCGTATGCTCCGGGCTGCGTCTATGGCAGCGTGGCGAATAACAGTCTTGCAAAAGGCATCGTGTGTATGCCGGATATGTTCTTGATACTTTTCGTGTTCGGTCATGGAAAATCCCCCTTTCTGAATAATGGCAGAGGGCGGCAGCATCTTGTGCTGTCGCCCTCTTGATTACCGAACAGCAAAGACGGGCGGGGCTGTCAACGGCGGCGCATTTGCGCCGTTCATCTTGACCGTTGACAGGCTCGGCTGGGTTTGCTATCTGCTCACGGCAATTCACTCTCATTGATAGGAATTGCCTCAAGTTCCGTATTCAAATTGTTCCAATAAGAGCCGATATCCGCACTTGTGAAATACTTAAAACCGCCTGCTGCTGACTTCAATTCGCCGTTTTTAACCCCATAGCAGGCGTAAATCAAATCGTAGCTTGTTCCATCTGAGAGGTTAAATCTAAAGCTGGTCACATCTGCTCCGGCAGTTTCCTCAGTCGTTTTGTCTTTTAGGGATAAGCCCTTGAACTTATCATACAGGGTCTTTATATCATTTTCAGCAACAACTACTTTCTTTTCTGCTGATGCAGGCACTCCGTCATAGTGGTACATTTCAACGTTTTCGACATCTTCAACCTCAAATGGGAAGTCGATTTTGACAGGCTCATAAGCAATGTTTATAGGTAACAGAAAGAGAGCTGTAAAAATTGCAATGATACAAAGAGCGATGGAAACGAGAACAGCAATCGTTATCTTTTTTCTGCCTCTCTGCTTTTCTTTTGCCTCATGGCGCATAATAACGCTTTCGCTTTCTTCGTGAAGAACATCTTCGCTCGTGTGAGAAAGCAATTTCTGATAAATTGCGTTACAGTCAGCACAGGCGTTCAAATGCTCTTTTACCATCTCTGCGCTTGCTTCGCTGCAAGCACCGTCAACATACAGCGGAAGAATATCTCGAACAATATCGCATTGTTTACTCATGCTTTTCATCCATCCTTTCTTGAATTTTTAGCTTTGCACGATGATAAGTAACTCTCGCCCATGATTCTGTTTTTCCAAAAATTGCAGCGATTTGTGAAAAAGATAGTTCCCCGAATACGCGAAGCTGAAAGACTTCTTTGTATGGTTCTTCCAAACGGTGAAGAACGAGGTGTATGCGGAACGCCATGTCAGAATCTGCAACTGAGTTCTCAACATTTTCATTTGATGGCAAGTCATTGATTTCACTCACATCAGCTACTCGCTGACGGCTTCGCATTTCATCATGGTAAAGGTTTTTTGCTATGGAGCAGAGCCATGTCAATTCATCTGACTTACCTTTGAATTGTGATGTTGTAGAAACAGCCTTATAGAATGTGTTCTGCGTGATTTCCTCTGCTATCTCACGATTTTTGGCAAGAGAAATAGTATACGAGTATACCTGTAAATAGTAGGCTTTATAGAGCTTTTCATAGTCCATACTTGTCATCACCTCCTTCAGCTTCATAGGTTAGACGGAGAAATCGGAATTTCGTTACAAAGAAGTTTGAAATTTTTATACCTTTACGCTACTCTTGCTTTGTGCGGACTATTGGTAGACGCGCATTAACGGCAAGTAAAGAGATTGCTGTGTCAGCTTGATATGTTCAAATGCTAATTAAGTATAGCATACAGCTATGAATTTTTCTATTGCGTTCCCCTGACTTCGGAATAGTGGCAGGGCTGGCTATCCTTGTTTTGCTTTGTGCTTCTCTACCGTACATGAGCATTGGAGCCCGGGTTATCCGAGCCGTAGCCCTCCAGCAGATTGACCACGCCCCACACGCCAAGGCCAGCGCCGAGCGCGATAACGAGGGTCTGTAAAGTGTCGATTGCAGATGAGAAAAATGCCATATAAGCCTCCATTTCTCCGGGTTTTCCCCGGTAACAAAAAAGCCGCCCTTGCAGGCGGCAGGTTACAAACTTCGGGACACTTTGTCTCGAAGCGTTTATGCAAAGGCGTCTGGATCGTCGATGTCATCATAGTTGAGGATGTCCTCGTCCTCTTCCGTAAGTGCATCGTCCGGCACAGTCACCTCATACATCGTACACGCCTCGTTCAGCCGGGGCCGCCTGCGGCGGTTAATGAGCCTGTCGAGGTCAAAAGCGTTTTTCTGTTTATCGGCCTCCGCCGTATAACGGTAGTTCGGATGCCGTTTCAGATCATACTTGGGAGAGAAAAACGGGGGCAGACCCCGAAGCTGCAAAATACATTTGTCTCCCGGCATGGTTGCAAGTTCGGCTGGGGTCATCAGTTCCCGGCCCAGCCGCTGGGTATTTTGACTGTAGCTTTCCGACTGACCACGGGAGCGGCTGTCGGTCTGCATACTGATTGTGGCTTTTCCCAGCCAGTTCTCGGATATTTCCTTGATGGTGCTGGCTTCGCGGCCACCGAGGAACACCACGCTATCCATGTTGCCGAGGATTGTCTCGGCGTGTTTATCGTAAATGGCCTTGCACTGTGCCAACTGCTGATACAGCAGGCAAAGACTCACCTCGCGGGAGCGGATAACCGCGACCAGCTTTTCGAGCTGGGGCACCTGTCCCGTGTTGGCTGCCTCGTCCCACAGCACTCGTACATGGTGCGGCAGGCGGCCACCGTGAACATTGTCCGCCCGTTCACACAGAAGGTTGAACATCTGCGAAAAAGCAAGCGCCACTAAAAAGTTGTAGGTCTGCGTGGTATCGGAAATGATGAAGAATACCGCCGTTTTCCGATCTCCGATGCGGTCAAGCTCCAATTCGTCATAGGCCATGACTTCACGAAGCTGCGGGATGTCAAAGGGAGCCAGCCGCGCACCGCAGGAAATTAAAATGCTTTTTGCCGTCTTGCCGCTGGCCAATTTGTACTTTTTATACTGTTTGACCGCGAAGCAATCCGGCTTGCGCTTTTCAAGCCCGGCAAACATATAGTCCACCGCGTTCATAAAGTCCTCGTCATCCTCCTTGACCTCCATGCCGGAAATCATATCCACAAGGGTATTCATGTTCCGATCCTCGGCAGGCCCCTCGAAAATGATGTAGGCAATCAGGGCGCAGTATAAAAGCGTTTCCGATTTCGTCCAGAATGGATCGCCTTCCTTGCCTTCGCCCTTTGTGTTGGAAATCAGGGCATCCACGAATTTCAGAATATCGGCCTCGTTGCGGATATACGCCAGCGGGTTATAGTGCATGGATTTTGAAAAATCTATGCTGTTGAATACCTTGATTTTGTACCCGCGTTTTTGCAGGAAAGCCCCGACCTGTCCCAGCACACCACCTTTGGGATCGACCACCACATAAGAGGAATGGGCCTGTAAAAGCTGGGGCGTGAGCCAGAAGCGGGTTTTGCCGGAGCCGGACGAGCCGATAATGCAGCAATTCAGGTTTCGGGCATTTGCGGGGATTTTCGGGCGGGTGTTCATCGTGAGAAACTCCGTCCCGGTCAAAATCACGTTGTTTTCAAACCTTGGATCAACAAACGGTTTGATGTCTTTTTCCGTTCCCCACCGGGCGCTGCCGTATTCTGCATCCCGCCGAAACTTCTTAGCGTTCTTGCTTTTGAAATAGATCAGCAGCCGGAAACCAACTGCGCCTACAATACCAACAAGCCAATCCAGCGGGGCAAGACCGGGTGCAAAGTCAGCAAAGGCCGGGCCAATCGTCTGGCCCAGCCCGATGAGCTTATGTGCAAAATCGTTACCCGCCGCCAGCCGGTAGGCCGTTCCCAGCTTGAGGAACGCCCACAGGATGAACAGATAGGGAATGTTCGGAATGAGATATTTTCTGATCTTATCTGTCCTCATGGGCCACCTCCTTTGCACGTTCTTTCTGCTTCGGCTTTTCTTTGGAAAGCTGATCTGCCGCCTGTTGCAGTTGTTCCCGGATGGGAACACGGTTCGATTTTGCTTTGCTTAACACCTTCCGGGAATACTCAGAAAAGCAAGCGGTCATTGCGTCTGCCTGTCCAGCCTTGAAAAACAGCAGGTATTTGTCCGGCCCGGTTTTATAGAACGCATAGTCTACATTCCATTTCCGGGCCACGCGGTCAAAGGACTTGGCATCCCCGGATAGCTCAATGCTGTTGGTGGCTGTACCGTGGGCCATGAGCTTTCGCACACTTTGTTTTCCATGCGGTACTTGCCGCCCACGGTATGCCTTGCGGATCTTCCGGCCCACCATGCCCAGCACATACGCCAGTCCCCGCGCCGTCAGCTTGGTTGTTTTTACGGATATGGCTATCGTGCGCCGGGAAATATCTTCATCAATCAGTTACACCGCCTCCTTCCTTGGGACAATTTGTCTCGAAGTGCCATCACCGATCCCCACGGTCTTTTTTCTGCATTTGACGGTAGCCCTCCAAAGAAGAACCGTCTATGATTTCCTGATAAGCGGCCATTTGCTCCCGGATAGAGAGCTTCGGGAAAGAGAACACCTTATGCTCCTTGGGAATATCCTGCAAGCCGTGATACACTTCCACGAAATGATCGCTTTCTTTGACAACATAGCCGCCCGGGGCAAAATGGCCGTTTTCGTGGATGCAGGCATCCCGGCCATACGCCTCATAATCGAAATACGGTTTTACCTGATCCGGCACATCCAACATTTCCAGATCGTCCACATAAATACGCCCCAGCGTTTCCTCATCGGATACGCCGGGGTAAAAGCCGTAACAGTCCAGATTTTGTGTCAGATTGATGATGTCCCGCACCGAAGAACAGTGATCGCCACTGTCGAGGACGGCCTCCAGTGTTTCCAGCTCCGATGAGGTAAGCTCGGAAAGCAGGCAGGCCAGATGATTAAGCTCGTCCAGATTTTCATACTCGCTCAAATGGTCATAGAGCCCCAGCACATCCCCATCGAAAGAGGTAATAAAAATTTCCTGATAGCGGACGCCATCCACGCCGATCCGTTTCAAGAGAGCCTCCACCTCCCGGGCGGTTGTGGGAAATTTCAGTGTTTCACCCACAAGCTGGCCCTCGCTGTACTTTCCGGCGTTGGTAACGTAGGCTTCAAACAGGGGTGCCATTAGCGGCGGCCCTGTCCCTTGACGGTCAGGATGCCCTCAAGGGTTGTTGCCGTAATTCCCAGCCGCTGGGCCACGGCAATATCATTTTTCATGGCTTCGGTCATACTGTGCCCGCAAACAACCAGCACATGAGAACGGCGGAGCAGGTCACGGCTCATGTCGATGCCGCTTTTATGCTCCTCGGGAACAGCATCATTGAGAAACAGGGGCAAGTACAGGGGCGGGCAAATAGGAGAAAAGCCTGCCTCATACACGGTGCGGCAATACTGCGCCGCCAGTTCTGCGTTTTCGCTATCGCCGCCGAGCCATGCAGCGGTGATATAGCAAGGGGTCGTTTCATCGTTCATACCTCCGATATTTTAATAAGAAAGTTCAACCCAAACCCCACGCCCTTTCCCAGTCTTGGGAAAGGGGGCGGCTCTGGAGGATATACCCCCGCCGCTTGCCGGGAAATAGCACAGCCGGGGCAGACCGTCAAGGGCGAGCCGCCGAAAACGGCGGTGCGCTGCACCCTTGACGGCCCACTCCCGGCTGTACTAAAAAAGCAGGCGGCGACGGGGGATATATACCACCAGAGCCTCTGCGCGAGGGCGGGGCCCTCGGGACAAAGTGTCTCGAAGTTGTTACTTGTCAAGTTCCTGCTTTTTCGGGGCTTTTGCCAGCTCCGGCGGCTGTTTTTCTTTCCAGTCATCCAGCAGGGACATAATCTGTTCTTTCATTTTGGCGGGAGTGACCTCCTTGCCAAAATACTTTTCCAGTTTCCGCAGTAGAAATAATCACGCCTCGATCCTCCTTTTTCTGTTCTGATAAGATACCGTCAATGACATCGCCGTTAAGCTTGCCTTCCTTATCCAGCTCCCGGAGCCGTTTAGCCTGGGCCAGCGAGGGCGAAGCCTGCTCCCGTCAATGGAAACAGCAATAAGCCTCTGATTTTTCGGTTTGATGTAGGAAAGCTCCACGGCAGGCATGAAGCCCATCTTTTTATCGTCTACCTTATCCAGAAGCTCCGGCACAAGGGAGTTGAGCCGCAAGTAGCGCATGACCTTTTTATAGTTCATATCATGCGCCTCGCCCACAATCTCAACCGAGCGTTTCCCGACATCGCCTTCCGCAACGCCTTTCAGCCGCCCGCCCTGATGCTTGATGTCCTCAACTTCGAGTTCCAGCAGCGCGGCCAATTCGCTGGGGAGCATCCCGTCACGCTGCTTGTTGCTGTCCTTCATGGCCTGAACCGCTTCGTGGTCGGTCATTTCACGGACGATAAAGGGCATTTCATCCAACCCGGCCAGCTCGCTACCGTGGGTGCGGCGATGGCCCGCTACAATTTCGTAGCCGTTTCCGTCTTTCTCCGGGCGGGCAAGACCGGGAACCATTACACCGTTTACGCGGATAGAAGCAACGATTTCCTGCATCTTTGCATCGTCCCGTACCTTAAAGGGGTGCGGACGGAATGTGTGAAACGGATGAACCTCGGAAAGTTTCAGATAAACCAGCTTGCCTTCCTCAACCGGGCGGGGCGGTGTGGTCGGCTCGGGAGTTGTCTGTTCCGCAGCAGCAGTTTCCTTCGGTGACGTATCCTGTGTGGGCTTTACGGGCTCCTTGGCATCCGGGGCCTTTCCGTCACTTCGGGACACTTTGTCTCGTTTGGACGGCTTGGGCTTGTCAGGGGCCGTCTTATCCGCCTTGGGTGGGCGGCCCTTGCGGTCCCCAGCCGATTTCTCCGATTTTTGATTTTCAGTCGCGGCCTTTTCTGCTTTCGGCGGACGGCCACGGCGCGACTTTTTCGGCTCCTCCGTATTGGCGGGCTGCGGTGTTTCTCCGGGGGCTGCCGCCTCCGGCGTTTCGGGCGTTTCCGCCTTTTCGACTTCGGCGCGGGCGTTCTGCCTCTTTTCCGCCATAAGTTCATTGATTTTGTCAAAGGACACAACCACATCGCCGGACTCAGGTATGGCAGGCCCGGTCTGTTCCTGCCGGGGCTCAGACGCTACGGCCTGTTCAGGTGTGGTGATAGGCTCGGCGGCCTCCGGGGAAGTATTCTCCGCAGGGCCTGTGTTCAGTTTTTCATCGGCCATTTACGATCCTCCTTTTCGTTAAAGTTGCACAAATTTGAACGCTAAAATTTTGTAGTTATTTTTGTGCCTCCTTTCCGTCTATCCACGCAAAAAAGCCGCCCGTTTTTCATGCCGGACGGCTTTTTGCGTAATGTGATAGATCAAATATTATTTTTTCTGGTTTGTAGGCTCCGAAAAGCCTTGTATTTACAGTGTTCCTAATAGGAAGTAATCATAGTCCGTTGTTTCCTGATGGCGATTATACTGTTATAAAGAATGAATTGGCATCATTTACAATAACAGAATTTGGGGATAAATTTATAGAAATTGTAGCAGATAAAGTATGGGGGTGATCCTATGAGCCGCGAATACTCCGAAAATGTCCTTGTTCAGAACAGTGCAGGCAACTTGCTGCAAAATGTTCTGGGCTGGGAGGTCGTGCTGGCTTACAACTCCGAAAAGCTGGGGCCGGACGGGACGTTGGGCCGCACCAGCTATGGGGAAGTGCTGCTGACCCGGTATTTTCGGCAGGCGCTTTTGCGGCTGAACCCGTGGCTCACCCCAAACCAGCTGGACGAGGTACAGAAGAAATTCACGGCGCACGTTTCCACCGCATCCCTGATGCAGATCAATGAGGAAAAGTATTTTCTGCTGCGGGATGGCATCCCGGTGACGGTCAAGCGGCCGGATGGCCGCACCGAAATCCGAAGCGCGGCGGTGATCGACTTCAAAAACCCGGAAAACAATCATTTCCTCGCCGTAAAAGAAATGAAGATCCACTCGCAACTGTACCGCCGCAGAACGGACATTGTGGGCTTTGTCAATGGCATTCCGCTGCTGTTCATCGAGCTGAAAAAGCCCACCGTGGATGTGCAGAACGCCTACATAGACAATTATCGGGATTACCTCGATACTGTTCCGCAGTTGTTCTACTATAATGCCTTTCTTATGCTGTCCAATGGATTGGAAGCCAAGGTGGGTACGCTTGGCAGCAAGTACGAGTTTTTCCACGAGTGGAAGCGTCTGAAGGAAAGCGATGCAGGCAGAGTGGAGCTGGAAACCATGCTGCGGGGCATCTGCGAGAAAAAGACCTTCCTCGATCTGCTGGAAAACTTCATCCTTTACGACCATTCCGGTGGGCGCACCACCAAGATTCTGGCCCGCAACCACCAGTACCTCGGCGTCAACGAGGCCGTCAGTGCTTACGAGAACCGCAAGCTGAAAGACGGCAGGCTGGGTGTGTTCTGGCACACGCAGGGGTCAGGCAAAAGCTACTCCATGGTCTTTCTGGCGCAGAAGATCCGGCGCAAGTTTGCAGGCTCGCCCACCATTGTGGTACTGACCGACCGTGACGAGCTGAACCGGCAGATCAGCGATACCTTTGAAAACTGCGGTCTGCTGGGCAAGACAAAGGCTTCACAGTTCATTGCATCCAGCGGTACAGACCTTGTAAAAAAGCTGCAGGGCAACCCCAGCTTTGTGTTTACCCTGATCCAGAAGTTCAATCTGCCCAAGGAGCCGCCCATCTACCCGGATCACGACATTCTGATTTTGTCGGATGAAGCCCACCGTAGCCAGTACGGCATTTTTGCAGACAACATGATGCACCTGCTGCCCACGGCGTCCCGCATCGGCTTTACCGGTACGCCGCTTCTGGCAGATGACCATATCACCGAGCGCACCTTTGGCGGGTATCTGTCGGTGTATGACTTCAAGCGGGCGGTGGAGGACGGTGCAACGGTGCCGCTGTATTATGAAAACCGTGCGGATAAGATCGCCCAGTTGGACAAGCCGGAGATCTCCGGGCGGATCCTGGATGCCATTGAAGCAGCCGACCTTGATCCTTCGCAGGAGGAAAAGCTGGAACGCGAGTTTGCAAAGGAGATCCATATTCTCACCGCAGACGAACGGCTGCGTTCCATTGCAAAGGACTTTGTGGAGCATTACTCTGACCTTTGGACCAGCGGCAAGGCGATGTTCGTCTGCCTGAATAAGGTCACCTGTGTGCGGATGTACAACTATGTGCAGGAATACTGGCGGGCAAAGATCAGGGAACTGGAAGCCCGGCAGGGCACAGTGACCCAGCAGGAAGCACAGGAGCTTGCCCGTAAACTAGCATGGATGAAAGAAACCGAAATGGCAGTGGTGATCAGTCAGGAGCAGAACGAGGTGCAGACCTTCAAAAAGTGGGGGCTGGATATTCTGCCGCACCGTGCCAAAATGGAAAAACGGGAGTTGGATAAAGAATTCAAGGACAGCAAGAATCCGTTCCGGGTGGTGTTCGTCTGTGCCATGTGGCTGACGGGCTTTGATGTAAAGTGTCTGTCCTGCCTGTATCTGGACAAGCCGTTGAAAGCCCATACCCTGATGCAGACCATCGCTCGTGCAAACCGTGTTTCGGAGGGCAAGAGCAACGGCCTGATCGTGGACTATATTGGTATCGTAAAGGCGCTGCGCAAGGCTCTGGCGGACTATACGGTCAGCAAGAACAGCCCGGCGGGCATTGACCCAACGGTGGACAAAACGGAGCTGATTCAGCGTATTTGCACGGTCATCGGAAAAACGGACGGCTTTCTGGCAGAACACGGGTTCCGGCTGCAGGAATTGGTGGACGCACAGGACTTTGAAAAGATGAGCCTTGTACAGGATGCGGTCAACGCAATGTGCGAGACATTGGAAACCAAGAAAACCTTTCAGACCTATGCGTCTGAACTGGCGCGGCTGTTCCGCTACGCAGACCGTGACGATGTGGACGATACTGTGCGCGCCCGGAAAAACGCAATTCTCGCCATCTACGAGGGCTTGCAGCAGAAGCGGAAACACGCAGATAACACGGACCTGATGGTGCAGATCAACGATATCGTCAACGAGTACATCCATGTGGAAAAGCCGGATCAGGAGGCTGTACCTTCCCGGCAGTTTGACATCAGCAAAATTGATTTTGACCTGCTGAGCCGGGAGTTTGCCCACACCCGGCGGAAGAATCTCTTGCTGCGCGATCTGGATGAACTGGTGAATCAGCAATTGACGAAAATGCTGTTTGCAAACCCGCACCGCATGGATTATTATGACCGCTATCAGGAGATCATAGATGCCTATAATGCAGAGCAGAACCGGGCAACCATTGAGAAAACCTTCATGGATCTGATGGAACTTGCAAATTCACTGGACACGGAGCAGCAGCGCTACGTGCGTGAGAGCTTTTCTAGCGATGAGGAGCTTTCGGTGTATGATTTGCTGTTTTCGGAGAACCTCACGAAGCAGGAAATTGAAACGATCAAGAAAGTGTCCGTGGACTTGCTGACAAAAATCAAACAGCAGATCGCCAAACTCGACCATTGGACAGACAAGCAGGAAACTAAGGCGATTGTGGATAACCTGATTCGCAATACCCTTTGGCAAGAACTTCCCAATAGCTATGATGTAAGCGATATCCAGACCTACCAGAAGAAAATCTACGAGTATGTATATATGCGCTACCCGGAAGTAGCATAACGCAAAAATCACCCCAGAGAGAACGCACAAGAGGCTATTCTCTCTGGGGTGATTGCGTATCAAATCATCTGAAAATGCTTCAATGCTTCCACGATTGCATCCTCTTTTTCTTTCGGACACTTAGGCTGCTTTGCATTCTCGTTTTTTGCTTTATGGTAATTCTCCCGCTCGATGATGCCGTACTTCTGCTTCACCTGCGCAATGTAGAGGTTGGACACCTTCAACTGGTGGTGTTCCCACACATAGTTCCGAATCTCGTTGTAGGTGGCTTTGCTTTCCGCAGCAGTCACATCCAACTCCTCCATGCTGACGTCCACTTCGATGTGTCGCTCGACATTGAGTTTGGTCAAAAGGAGGACCGTTTCGCAATGTTT
>ENA-OQMX01000186-OQMX01000186.1-human-gut-metagenome-genome-assembly--contig:-NODE-186-length-16434-cov-2.885877_pt1 | contig 16434 bp, 17 predicted proteins | sample MGYA00242622_ERZ504866 | MGnify/ENA primary metagenome ERZ504866 (study PRJEB26092, sample SAMD00036422) | human gut metagenome | host: Homo sapiens | study: EMG produced TPA metagenomics assembly of...
GCTACAAGGATTTAACGCGTGTACGCAAAGCTCAATGAGACTATGTGGACAGTAGCTTTTACCTTGAAAATGAGGATAATCTCATAAACGGAGGTGGACGGCATTATAGCAAATCTGCAAAAGTATTCAAAGGCTCTCAAGGAGCACGACGCAGTCACGCTGAAAGGCACTTCTCAAAGGATGGTCGCGAGCGCAAAGAAAAGATAGACGGTATGTATAAAAACTAAAATCGTCGATTCGGAGGCATTATGAAAACAGTTGAAGTAGACGCTGCCGTGCGTTATAATATTGTAATTGACAAGGGCATTTTGCCGAAAAGCGGCGATATGATAAAAGAGGTCACTTCCGCCGAAAGGGTGGCTGTGATAACCGACGATACCGTAGATAAGCTTTATTCGGATGTCGTTATGAAGTCGCTCTCCGACGCAGGCTTTGAAACCTTTAAATTTGTATTTCCGCATGGGGAAAAATCAAAAAATATATCAACATTTTCTTCAATACTTGAATTTTTAGCCGAGAGCGGACTTACAAGAACCGACGCCTTGGTGGCGCTCGGCGGCGGAGTTGTCGGCGATGTCGCGGGATTTGCCGCCGCAAGCTATCTGCGAGGCATAGATTTTATTCAGATACCGACTACGCTTTTGGCGTGCGTTGACTCGTCTGTGGGCGGAAAAACCGCAATAGACCTAAAGGCAGGTAAAAACCTTGCCGGCGCGTTTTATCAGCCGAAGCTTGTTATAGCCGACTTCGAAACGCTCTCCACTCTTACCGACGGGATTTTTGCCGACGGAATGGCAGAGGTCATTAAGTACGGAGTGATTTTTGACAAAGCGTTTTTTGAGTTTCTGCGCGATAACGAGGCAAAAGACAATCTCGAATATGTAATAACTCGCTGTGTGGAGTTAAAGCGTGACATTGTAAATGCCGACGAAAAGGAAAAAGGCGTCAGAGCACTTCTGAATTTCGGCCATACAGTAGGTCACGCCATAGAAAAATGCAGCGGATATAAAATTCCACACGGAAGTGCGGTTGCCGTCGGAATGGTAATAATATCGAGGGCGGCATATAAATGCTCCTTCTGCGGCGAAAATTACGCCGATATTATAGCGTCACTCAATAAAAAATATTCTTTGCCCGTCAGCACCGATTTTTCCGCAAGCGAGCTTTCGTCCGCGGCTATGGCGGATAAAAAACGGTCGGGCGACAAAATAAAACTGATAATTCCCGAAGCTCTCGGTAACTGTGTTATAAAAAGTGTACCGACTTCGGAGCTTGAAAAAATAATCGGTGAGGGACTCTGTTAATGAATATAAGGCTGAAACCGTGCCGCTTTTGCGGTGAAGTCACGGCAATATCGTCAAAATCTGACGCTCACAGGCTTTTAATTGCCTCGGCGCTCAGCGACAGACCGACTTTTATAAGGTGCAACGCGCGTTCTGCCGATATAACGGCAACGGTGAATTGCCTTAATTCACTCGGGGCGGATATAAAATTTGTTGATGGCGGCATTTCGGTTAAACCCATCAAAGAAAAAGAAAAGTGCCGTACTCGATTGTAATGAGAGCGGCTCAACCATCAGATTTTTACTTCCCGTTGCCGCATCACTCGGTACAAACACCGAGTTTACCGGTGGCGGCAGACTTCCGGAACGTCCGTTGTCTCCGCTGCGTGAACAAATGGAGGCTCACGGTGTCGTCTTTTCACCGATAAATGTATTCCCGGTTAAAATAAACGGCGAAATGACATCGGGCGAATTTACGATTAAGGGAAATATAAGCTCGCAGTTTATTACGGGGCTTTTGTTTGCACTGCCGCTTTTAAACGGCAACAGCATTATTAACGTTATACCGCCCGTCGAATCAAGGCCGTATATAGATATGACGCTTAATACGTTGAAAAAATTCGGTATAACCGTCATGGAAAAAAGTATTCCTTCTTTATACCCGGAGGGCAGAAATATGCTTCGCCGGGTACTGTCGAATCTGAGGGCGATTGGTCAAATTCGTCATTCTTCCTGACGGCAGGTGCCGTTTCGGGCAGAGTCACCGTAACGGGGCTTGACGTCTCGTCCGTTCAGGGCGATAAACAAATACTTACGATTCTCAAAGAAATGGGAGCCGAAATAACCGTGGAGCAAGGCAGTATAACCGTTAAAAAGGGTGATTTGCACGGCATAAATATCGATGCGCGAAATATTCCCGACCTTGTTCCTATAATTTCCGTGGCAGCAGCCGCGGCAAATGACGGCGAGACCGTTATAACGGGTGCCGAGAGGCTTAAAATAAAGGAGTCCGACAGACTCACGGCAGTTTACGAAAGCTTTAAAGCTCTCGGGGTCGATATATCGAAAACCGATGACGGACTTGTGATAAACAAAACCGGTATTGTCGGCGGCGGTGCTGTCAACGGCTATAACGACCACCGTATGGTTATGGCTCTCTCTGTTTTGTCCGCTGTTTCAAGCGGCGATATTGTTTTGCGTGGGGCAGAAGCGGTAAATAAATCTTACCCGAATTTCTTTGAAGATTTTTCTTCGCTCGGAGGTAGTTACAATGTCATCAATTCTTAGAGGAAACAAGATAAATGTCTCGGTTTTCGGCCAGTCGCACTCCGAAGCGATAGGTTGTGTTATTGACGGACTGCCGGCAGGCGTAAAGCTCGACACCTTGTCAATAGAAAAATTTATGGAGAGAAGAGCACCTGGTCGCAATAAATATTCGACAACGCGCCGCGAGGCGGACAAGCCCGTAATATTGTCGGGACTTGTTGATAATACTACGTGCGGCGCGCCTCTGGCGATGATAATTGAGAATACAAATACGCGTTCGGGCGACTACGGAAATATACGGACCCTTCCGCGTCCGGGTCATTCCGACTATGCTGCAGCTGTAAAGTACAACAGCTTTAATGATATTGCGGGCGGCGGACATTTCTCTGGCAGGCTGACTGCGCCGCTTTGCTTTGCAGGAAGCGTCTGTATGCAGATTTTAAAACTAAAGGGCATAGATATTAAGGCTCATATTGCGGCAATAGGCGGCATTGAGGATGAAAAATTCGACCCCGTCAGCATAACAGACGAAAATATCGCGGGAAAAGAATTTCCCGTAATAAATGATGCTGCCGGAGAAAAAATGAAGGCTGAAATAGAAAAGGCGAGGCTTGACGCAGATTCTGTCGGCGGAATTATAGAGTGTGCCGTAACGGGTGTAAAAGCAGGTTTCGGCGAACCCATGTTTGAAGGCATTGAAAATCGCCTTGCCGCCGCCGTTTTCGGAATACCTGCCGTAAAGGGTATAGAATTCGGCAGGGGCTTTTCGTCGGCGCTGCTGCGCGGAAGCGAAAATAACGATGAATTTATTGTATCGGACGGTACAGTACGAACCGAAACTAATAATCACGGCGGAATTCTCGGCGGTATAACAAGCGGTATGCCCATAGTTTTCCGTGTGGCAATAAAGCCGACTCCGTCCATAGGTAAGCCTCAACGGAGCGTAAACCTTGAAACTATGGAGGAAGAGGAGCTTTTGATAAAGGGCAGGCACGACCCTTGTATAGTGCCGCGCGCCGTACCGGCAGTCGAAGCGGTAACGGCTGTGACAATGCTTGATATAGTTCTTTAAAAAATCCGAAAGGGCAATGGCAATGGATAAGGATATCAATGAATTACGAAATGAGATAAACAGTATCGACCGCGAATTTGTGGAGCTTTTTATAAAGCGTATGGGAGTTTCGCTGTCGGTAGCCGAGTACAAGAAAAAAACCGGTATGCCGGTGCTTGACCGTGCTCGTGAGCGGGAGCTTTTAAACCGTGTGGCAAAAATGTCTGGCGACGAGATGAAAACATACACAAGGCTTCTTTATTCCACCGTGTTAAATCTTTCCCGTTCGTATCAGCACAGCTTCCTTGACAATACGTCCGTTTTGACCGAAAAAATACTGTCGGCGTCCGCAAATACCGCCGATGTTTTCCCGACTGAAGCCGTTGTCGCGTGTCAGGGCGTAGAGGGCGCATATTCGAGCCTTGCCTGCGAAAAGCTGTTCCGTTATCCCGATATAATGTTTTTGACAGCTTTGACGGCGTCTTTTCAGCCGTTCAAAACGGGCTTTGCCGCTACGGCATATTGCCTATCGAAAACAGCACGGCAGGCTCCGTAAATAAGGTTTACGACCTTATGAGCAAAAATAAATTTTATATAGTACGCAGTATACGCCTCAAGGTTGACCACTCGCTGCTTGCGAAAAAAGGAACGTCGCTTACCGATGTAAAAGAGATTTTTTCTCACGAGCAGGCAATCAATCAGTGCTCGGAGTTTTTAAATTCTCTAAGCGGAGTTAAGATCACCGTTTGTGCCAATACAGCAATGGCTGCCAAAATGGTCGCAGAGAGCAATCGTCGTGATGTTGCGGCTATATCTTCGGCTAACTGTGCAGGGTTGTACGGGCTTTGCCAGCTGTCCTCGGATATACAGGATACGGGCAATAATTACACACGTTTTATATGTATCTGTAAAGACCTTGAAGTCTATCCCGGTGCCGATAAAACGAGCCTTATGATGACCCTGCCGCATGAGCCGGGTGCGCTTTACAATATACTTGCGAGATTTTTTGCGTATGATATAAACCTTTTAAAGCTTGAAAGCCGACCCTTAAAGGACAGGGATTTTGAATTTATGTTTTACTTTGACATTGAGTCGCCCGTTCACTCAGACGGCTTTTCTCGCGTTATTACCGAGCTGTCGGGAAGTATCGACGATTTTACGTATCTCGGCAGCTATTCCGAAGTGCTGTGATTAAATCCTGTGGAGGAAGTTATTAAGAAAACTAAATAATCTGTTTACAAAATGTTAATCAAAAGTACTTTTTGCCGAAACATTTTGTGTTTATACTAAAGACATCAAATCAAGAGAACGACATAAGCTGTTGATTTGATAAAAGATTGTCAGATCTTTTAGACTTTTCATTACTTTCTCCCCTTCTTAAAAGCAAAAACAAACCGTCCGATCTCCCAACGGACGGTTGTTTTTTTATCTGTTTTTTATAAAAGCTTATTTAACACTTCCGCAAGCTCCGAAACGGTTTGGTAACGCTTTGACATCTGCGCCATGATACATTTGTTAATTACTTTGCCGAGCTTACCTTTCGGTGTGTCAATCGTGGGGTGTACTCCGAGAAGCAGCTCGTTTAAAAGAACTCCCACGGCGTAAATATCGGTAACGGGACCCGATTGGTAAATTCCGAATTGCTCCGGTGCCGCATATCCGGCAGTACCTAAATTTTTGGTGTCCGCGTACTTGCTGTCGTCTGTAAGTCTTGCTATACCGAAGTCTATGATAACCGCTTCGCCCTGCTCGGTTATTATTATGTTTGATGGCTTTATGTCGCGGTGTATTATGCCGAGGGAGTGTATAAACACAAGCCCGTTGCAAATATCGAGCGCGTATTTTACGGCAAGCTCTCGTTTGAGCGTTCCGCCGTTCACTTCCACGATATGTCTGAGCGTTGCGCCGCTTATGTATTCCTCAAGTACGGTTACGTCCTCGTCGTTTGAACACACTTCGTATATCGTTGCGGTATTTTTATTGAGTTGTCCTCTGAGACGTCGCAGAACGTGATCGTTGCGGTTTTTTTGACTTATCTTAACAATTTGCTTTGCCGAATCATTTTTTTGATACAGATAAACACTCGACTGCACAGAATCCTTAAGTGTGCTTTTTAACGTGTATTCTGTTTTTAGGTATTCGTCTATATAATTGCTTAATTCGCTCACGTTAAATAACTCCGTTTCGGTATCAGTAATTATAGTCGATGTTAACTCCGTGTCGCGTAAAATCGTCAATATCCGATTGTGACATCGGATTGCCTTCCTGCAGATGTATGGCTCTGAGATTAGGCGGACGATATGATTTTTCCGTCATTCCCGCCCACACCGTTGCCCGCGCCGGAACATACAGCTCCTCGATATACGTGTTAAGGTTGAATTGTTTTATGATGTTGTAATAATATCCCTCCGGAATATCCGGCAGGCGGTAGGCTTTATCATTCTTGGTTTGCGGATAATATGCAACAGAAACAGCCTTCGGATTTGCGGTTGTGCTTTCCTGTCGGGAGAAAAGCACGTCTCCGTCTGTCCAGTATCTTGTTTTAAACGGCTTTCCGCCTTCCGCGATAACCTTTTTTAAATGGGTATTCGACGGCAAAATATTGAAGTCGAAGTAATGCGACGGGGTAGCATTTATGCGAAGCTCCTCAAGATAAAAGCAGTCATTTATAAAAACATACCACGTCTCGTAAGGAACGGTAAAGGACTTGTCTTTTTTTGCATATGGATAAAAGTATAAGCCGTCTAAATCAGAGGAATACAATACTCCGTCCTTTGACGTCATATAAGCATATCTGCGGCTTGCGGTGTCGGCTTTTGACGGCTTCGATGTAGTTTCGATTGCCGCAAGCTTCGGGGTTCCTTCAAAAAGATAACACCAGGAATCACTATAGGAGTACAATGAATAGTCGGCTAAATAACGTCCGTATGACAATTCATACGGAAATGTGATTTTTGTAAGATTCGGCAGATTGTAAAAAACGGCTGGAGCGCAATTCGAAGAAGCCGGTAAATAGAATTGACGCTTGGAGAGGTCGTCGGCACCCTCAAATGTTATAGTCCGTATTACATCGTTGTTTTTAAACGCACCGCCTGCGATATATGTTACCGGAATGTCATGTATGAATGCGGGCACAAGCACATTTGCGCTGTGTCCCTCGTAGCCGACTATTTTAATGTATGAGCCGTTTGCTGTGGCTATCGTCTCGTATTTCAGCCCCTCCGATGACGGCGGAGAATTATCTGTAATGTTCTCTTCGGTTTTGCTGCTCCCCGTATTGCTGCCGACGGTTCCCGAACCCGTATTTCCGGTCGAATAAACGGAGTCCTCGGCTTTGTCCTGCACCGCTTCGCCTTGGCTGCCGTTTTCGGCGTATGTATTGTCGGTGCCTTCGGCGTCGTCTTTGTTATGCGTAAAACTGCCGAAAAGCTTTCCGAAAAAGCCTTTTTCCTCTTGCGGTACTTCAACATATTCGTAAACATTGTCGCCGTTTTCATCGGTGACGGCTTCCCCGTTTTCGTCGGTAACGAGAACCGCCATGGTTTCGGGCTCACCTAAAGCTGCGGTGCGTATTTGTTTTCTTGTGAGTACGGCAAGAATACCGCACAGCAGAAAGGTGCATACAAGAACCGCCGCCGCAAATATTTTTCGCCGCGCTTTTTTGTTGACGAGCGGTAAAGCATTTTCCGCTTTAGGCTTGCTTATATGCTTTTTGGTATGCTTGTGTGTCGGCTTTTCATCGTGATTGCCGTTTTTTGCGCCGCAGCTTTCCGGTGATGCCTCTGTGCCGAGTGCCGAGAAACAGTTAAGGCAGAAATTAGCCTCATCAGGCATCTCTTTCTGACAAAACGGACATCTTTTTGCCATTTTTTCCCCGTCCTTTAAAAAATGTTATTTTAAATCTTCTTCTCCAAATGATAGAAGCTTGTCCGAAACCTCGTATATGCTGAGTTTTCGGTTGATGCCGTGGATTATAATACTGTCGCGCTTTATCCGTGGGTAAAGCTGTGATCTTCCGCAAAATTTAAGGGCAGTTTGACACTCGTCAAGCGAAAGACCGAGTGCCAAGGCAAGACGAATTATCTTATCGCGCGACGGAATTTTTCTGCCGTTAATCACATCGTAAAAATACACGTAGCTGAAGTCCGATTTGTTGATAATATCGGTTTTTGTCATTCCCGATTTATTTATCAGTTCTTTCCAAAAATTACTCAAATCGATATTGATGAAAGAGTCTGAATTGCTTTGAATATAGTTTTCTATCGGAACCTTACCGTCGTTTAATTCCTCCATAAGGTCATTTGTGTTTTTTTCTGAGGCTTTTACCCCGGACGCCGTCATTTGAAATACCCCTTTCGTGCTGTTTTGCCGCAATAAAAATACTTTTTTAAATACAAAAGTAATTTAAAAAAGTATACAAACCGCAACAAATTGTCTATATATAAGATACTCAAAAAACGGCGGTTTGTCAATAGAAACGGCGATTTATCGCGCTTTTTGGCAGGAATACAAGTCGGATGCTGCAAAAAGAAATTTTGATTTTGTACTCAAACGGAGAATAGCTTTTGCACAAAACCCCGTGTAAAATTTTAAATTGTGTTTTTTATTGCATAAAAACGGTTTTTGATACAATTTTTATGTTTGCAAGACGCACTTTTATTATATGAAAACAAAAGGGGTATTTTTTTGATTAACATTGCGATTTGTGACAGTAATGATTTACAGCGAGAGCATATTGCCGCGCTTGCGGATATAATTTTAAGCAAATGCTCGGTAGAGCATAAGATATTTTCATTTGCGAACGGAAAAGAGATGTCGGATTTTGTTTTTACAAGGGGCAACGTCTGCGATATAGTTTTTCTCGGTATAGACTCCGACAGTGAAAACAGACTTGAGCTCTCTTTGAGGTTTACCGACGCTTTCCCCGATGCTCAGGTGATATTAGTTTCCGCATATGCGGAAAATGCGCGGAATATTTGTGCCGTGAAGTATGCTGATTTTCTTGTGGAACCGATAAATGCCGATGATTTGCAGCTTGTTCTCATACGTGCTTTGCAAAATGTCATTAAGGCGCAGCCCGCATACATCACGTTGAGTTATGACAATGCCGTTACGGTGCTGAACACAAATGAAATCAAATACTGCGAAAGCAACGGGCGAAAACTGATTTTTCACACTCTTTCCGGAACATATACGGCATATATTAAAATAAGCGAAGCGACCGATAAATTGCCGCCGAATTTCGTTCGACTGCACAAGAGTTTCGTTGTCAATTTTGATTATATTGCCGCGATATATCCGTATGCCGCAAGACTTCGTGACGGAACCGAAATTTCGATTCCTCAAAAAAAGTATAAGACCGTTAAGGAAATGTTTATTTCATATGCCGATGCCGGGTGAGCTGTTCAGCCGCCGCTAGTAAAAAATTCTGTACATTATTTTTTCTTTTTGTTTGCCAAATCGTTTTTCTGTGGTATACTACTGTTGTTTCCGCGCGGGCGCGAGGGTCATCGCTTCCGCTTGGTTTAAAGCTATAAAAAAGAAGGCGAAAAGCGGCATATGAAAGAAATAAAAAGAACTGATAAAGCTGATTTCAAAAATAGCGGTGGCGTTGGCCGTGTTTGTTTTTGTGCTTATAAACTATAAAGAGCTTGTAAATATAGATGTACGTGAAATTGTTTCGGCGGCTCCGTCGCTTTTGCCGGCCGTATTGTCGGTTCTTGCGATATATTGTGTAAAGGGGCTTGTGCTTGTTATTCCGGCGTCACTCGTCTATATTTCAGTCGGTATGGCATTTTCCCCTTTGACGGCGGTGCTTGTGAATATCGCCGGAATACTTGTTGAATTTACGGCGTCATACCTCTTCGGGCTTTTCCTCGGCGGCGATTATATAAATAAGATGATGCAAAAGCAAAAGTACGGTAAAAAGATACTTGAAATGCAGGAAAATAAAAAGGACGCGTCCGTTTTCCTTATGCGCTTTATAACCGTGTTTCCGCTTGATTTTGTAAGCCTGTTTCTCGGCAGCAGTAAGTATAATTTCGGAAAGTACATTTTGTTTTCGTTCCTGGGGCTTGCTCCGAGAGTAATATTGTTTACGATTCTCGGTGACAAAATATATGATTATATCCCAATGAAGCTCATAATGACCATATGTCTTTTTGCCATTCCGGTTGCGGTTATAGCGATAATAATTAAAGCCGCGGTTGACAAAAAGCGCAAAAAGAACGAAAGTAACGAAAATACGGCCGATAAAGCCGAGATGAAATGATATGATTTGACAAATTGCGCTTGCGGAAGTATAATATCCGAGATATAAAAAAAGCGTTGATGAGAAACAGTAGATAGTATTTGTCGCTTCAGAGAGCGGGCGGTCGGTGAAAGCCCTGCGGCGTTATTATCGAACCCGTCTTTGAGCTCCGCGCAGAACGCGGCGGGCGTCCCGTTACAGACAAATGAGAGCGGATTTTCCGAATACAGGTGGTACCGCAGGCTATTTTGTTAGTTTGTCCTGAATGAAGCTATGGCTTCGTTCGGGATTTATTTTTTGTTGAACCGGAGGATTATGTATGAAACTTGATAAGCTCGTAGGCGAGAGATTCAAAGAAAAGCCGTCCGACTGCGTTATTGACAGCCACGCACTGATGCTGCGCGGCGGATATATGAAGGGCGTCGCTAACGGTATTTATTCGCAGTATACACCGCTTAACCGTATATGCCGTAAAATCGAGGATATACTTCGCGACGAGATGGATAAGGTAGGCGGCCAGGAGGTTAAATTCCCGGTAGTGCTTCCCGCAAGTCTTTGGGACGAATCGGGCAGATATGAGAGCGTCGGCAGCGAGCTTATGCGCTTTACCGACCGTAATAACGCTCGTCTTGTCCTCGGTATGACTCATGAGGAGGCGTCGGTGCAGCTTGTTCGCGAGTATGCAAATTCATATACAAAATACCCGTTTATGATATATCAGATTCAGACGAAGTTCCGCGACGAGGCAAGACCGCGCGCAGGGCTTATCCGTGTTCGTGAATTTACCATGAAGGACGCATATTCCTTCCATACTTCGCAGGAGGATCTTGAGGAGTACTACGCTGAGGTCTACGAAGCATATAACCGCATTTTTGCACGTGCCGGCTTGCCGGAGGTAGTTGCCGTAAAGTCGGATTCAGGTATGATGGGCGGCAGCGTTTCGCATGAATATATGCTCTTAACTCCGGTAGGCGAGGATACAATAGCATACTGCTCCGATTGTGATTACAGAGCGAACATGGAGGCAGCGGCGAGCATTACGGAAAACAAAAAGGACGGTGACGACGAGGAGCTGAAGCTTGTCGAAACACCGAATATCCATACAATAGAGGATATCTGCACCTTCCTCGGAACACCGCTTGAAAAGTCATGTAAGGCCGTTGTGTACCAGCAGAATTCGGATGACAAATTTGTTGTCGTATTTATAAGAGGCGATCTCGACGTAAACGAAACCAAGCTTACTAATTATCTTTGCGAAAATATCCACCCCGGAGTTATTACGGAGGAGTGCGGTCTTAAAGCCGGATTTATCGGTCCGTGTAATTTAAGCGGCGACTTCAGAGTTGTTTATGACAGCTCGCTTAAGGGCACAAACAACCTCTCGTGCGGCGCAAATAAAGAGGGCTATCACTATACAGGCCTTTGTATGGAGCGCGACGTTCCCGATGCCGAATATGTTGATGTAGCCAAAATAACCGCCGGCGGCATTTGCCCGAATTGCGGCAAGCATACCATAAAAATTTCACGCGGCATCGAGGTAGGAAACATATTCCAGCTCGGAACAAAATACACAAAGAGTATGAATATGACATACCTCGATAAGGACGGCAACGCGCAGTACCCCATAATGGGCTGCTACGGTATAGGCGTCGGCAGACTTGCTGCGTCGGTATGTGAAGCTCACCATGATGAATACGGTCCTATTTGGCCTATGTCAATAGCACCGTGGCAGGTTCATCTTTGCTGCCTTCGCTCCGACGATGAAAACGCCAAGAGCTTTGCCGACTCCCTTTACAAGGATTTGCAGAATGACGGAGTTGAGGTCATATATGACGACAGAAACGTGCGTCCGGGCGTAATGTTCTCCGACGCCGACTTGCTCGGTGTTCCCGTAAGAGTAATAGTGAGCCCCAGAAATATGGCTGAAAATGTCTGCGAGGTTGTTACAAGAGACAAATCCGTCAGCAAGAAGGTCGGTTTCCGAGGTTAAGGAAACGGTTGAGCAGATGGTTCGCGATATGCTCAAAAAATATATTGTCACCCAAGACTGATTTTTTGGTTGACAATCAAAACGGTTAATGTTATACTCCTTTAAGTTTCAGCTTAAAGGAGTATTTTTATGGCGGAAAAGGAAATTAAAGCTAAAAGAAGCAACAGGCAAAAAACGCTTGATATGGTATACATAGCGATATTTGCCGTAATAATTGCCGTTTGTTCGTGGATCTCGGTGCCCATGGTAGTGCCGTTTACGCTTCAGACCTTCGGTGTTTTCTGCGCCGTCGGCTTGCTCGGCGGTAAAGGGGAACCTTGTCCGTTCTCATATATGTATTACTCGGAGCTGTCGGAGTCCCGGTATTCGCGGGATTTTCAAGCGGCATAGGCACGCTGTTCGGTGTGACCGGCGGATATATAATGGGATTTATATTCACCGCACTTATCTATTGGCTCATAACGGCGATTTTCGGAAAAAAGCTTTGGGCGATAATCCTCGGAATGGTTCTCGGACTTTTGGCTTGCTATGCCTTCGGTACGATTTGGTTTATGGTCGTTTATGCGCAAAAAGCGGCACCGATAGGACTTGCGGCCGCCCTTATGAAATGTGTTGTTCCGTTTTTGATACCGGACGCGTTTAAAATCGCCCTCGCCGTAGTTATAACAAAGACGGTGCCGAAATATGTCAAAATTTTTGATTAGACCGCATCACCTTTTGTGTATGCGCTATTTTCAAGGCTGCGGCTATTCGGATGAATTTACCGAAAATATGCGGTATGTAATATCAAATCTGAAAAACGGCAGCGAGGTTCTTTTGACTCGCGGCTGTGATGACATCTGCCGCAAATGCCCCAATAACAGAAAAAATATGTGTTGCGACGGTGAAAAGGTTAAAAGCTACGACAGTGCTGTAATAAGCTCGTGCAATCTCGATTTTGACAAGGTGTATGAGTACGGCTGTCTTTATTCGGTTGTCGAAAATAATATCATAAAAAAAGATATGCTCCGCTTTGTATGCGGCGACTGCCAATGGTTTCATATATGCGGCATAGCACGGGTGTGACAAAAACTTCGATTGAACATTAAAAAACTGCTGTAAAGGCTTATTCTTTACAGCAGTTTTTTGCGTTTTGCACGGCGTATTGTTATTTCTTAACGGTAAAGTACATAGGACTTGTAAATCCTATCATATACCTTTGACCGTTTATCTTTCCCCAAAGCTCGGCTATATACCAGCCGGGCTCACAGTTTAAGGTAAAGGACAGAGCGTCGCCGCCGTATTTTGACTCGAACACGGTCTGGCGTCCGTTTCTTATTAACCTTACCGATTCCAAGGTGATGTTGAATTTCTCCCAATGCTCTTTTCGTGTATTCGGAAAAACTTCTATTTTAATTTTTGCTTTGCCCTCCTCCAAAACATCGCCTACGTTATATTCAGCATCGTTTCGCTGTGCCGTAAGTGTTATCAAAGGACCCATGGTAATTGACGTTCTTCCGTTTTGCACGGCTTTTTTATTTCCGCACCGGTGAGCGTTTCGCTTTCGGTGCCTATGTAAGTGCAGCCGTATGGCTCCGTTTCGTCGGATTTCTTGTGCCAGTCCTTGCCGTAGGTTGCGGCAAGGTGATACCCCTTGTCAAGAAGACCCGTCCAAAGCGAAAAGGCGCGCTCGTTTTGCCGATTTTTGACGGCGGAAACGGCTTTGACCATACCTCGATATAGTCCACATTTTCCCATTTTTTTACGTGATAGTCCCAAAAGCAACCGGTGCACATCGGGCTTCCGAGCTCATACGGATGTGCTATACCTACCATACCGCCGTCGCTTTTTGACCTCGGCGATTTTTTCGTCTATGTTGTCGGGAACGGCGTCGCGCCAGTCCACAAATTCCTTGCAGTCGGTGACAAGCATATGGCCGAAAAAGGTAGTCCATTCTATTCCCTTCAAAACGGAAACGTATTTCTTTTCTCTTTCCTCGGTAATTTCGTCCCAGCCCGAAACGGTGTTGTGGTCTGTAAGGGCTATACCCGAGAGCCCGTATTCCTTAGCTGTTTGCATAAGCGACTCCACGGTGAATTTGCCGTCGCTGTGCAGGGTGTGACAGTGCATTTCGCACGGGAACCATTTAAGCATTGCTTTTCACCTCGCCGAAAACTTTTATATTAAACGTACATTCGTCGGTAACAAGCGCGTGTACGTTTATTGTTATTCTGTAAAGGCCGCTCGGAAGCCTCGTTTTTATAAATCCGCGAGAGCTTTCCGTTTCCGAAATAATGTGCGTTTGGCGGCTGTCCTGCCTGTGAGCGCAGCCGATATAGCCGTCCGGACTGTCAAGCGATACCGTGAGCAGATTTTTAACCGGCAGGTATTCGTACCAAGGCTTATATCCCTTTCTGTACGGCTCCGGAGCATACTTTTCAAATCCGTCGTCTATGTATTTGTGCGCCTTTTCTTCATCGTCGAGGTTTTTCGGCGAATACGAGAATTCAATTTTCATTTTTTCAAGCTCCTCCGCAACATAAAATTGCAGCGGAACGTTGGTTTTTGTGTCATTGGGCGTCAGCGTTTTCGTCTCTTCAAATATCAGACTCATCTTTTCCCTCCGTATTGGTGTTAATGACCTTTTCGGCAAGAGCCTCGGTCAAAAAGTCAAATATGATTATGCCGAACGGTTTATCGGGCAGAGAATATTCCGAAAACATTTTGTTTATATATTCGGCATTTTCTCTCGGGTTGCCTCTTGTGCTCAAAAAGTTTAACGCCATAATATTTTTGTGCGGTCGGTAATCGCCGAGCATGGTTGTGACGGCAGACTGCCATTTTTCCTCTTTTTTAAGGGCGTATCGGTCCTGTATTATTGCCTTTTCGTTTTTTTCGTTTCCGAACCAACACGGCAGCGGCAGGGGACTGTCCGTCCCTTTCTGATCCTCCCAATACGAAAAATCAAGTCCGTTGTCAACAGAGGAGAGGTCGTTTGTGCCGAGCATACAGCGCCTCATAAGCACTATTTTGCCGCGAACCGCTCCGAGCTTCGGTATCTTGTTTTCCGTGTGCCAAAGGTCTTTTTGCGAATCTATGTATCGGCTTCTGAAGCTTTTGTAAAAATCCTTTACGTTAACGCCGAAATCCATTTTTATGCTCACGATAACGGTTTCGGTCGGGTTTTCCTTTAAAAACTCGGCTGTGTCGCAAAGTATGTCGTCAAAAAGCAGCGTTCCGCTTGACAGCTCTTTTTCTTTTGCGGCATCTTATAAAAAAATGTACCGCTTTGAATTTGTTATGACTCAATATAAGCCGTATATCGAGGAACCTCGCTCCGGACAACAGCTGATTTTTTACGGACATATCCTGGCAGCAAAATATCCGAGGTGTCGGAGCGGTTGTGAATCTTGCCGCGCTGTCGTGAGTTCCGGGAATACTTATCATTGACAGCGGTGTTTCGTCGGGAATGTTTTTCATCCATTTTTCGGTGCGCATAAATCACCTCTTTCTATGCTATTGTATACCATAAATTGCCGGAGTGCAACTAAAGGCTTAATATAGTCATCTTCAGCATTACAGTCAACAAACATATAGACTTTTAAGCGCTTTTATGCTATTATTTTTCCTGTGAAAAGTATGAAAAGGGGTGCTTCTTGTGGCGAAAGCAAAGAAAAGGGTTTAAAATATTCTGTATTGTTCTTTCGGTAATTCTTGTTTTTATAATTGCGGTTGCGGCAATAGAGTTTTGGTATTATCCGAAATATAAGAAACCGAAAACAGCCGTTTGATATATCCTCAAAGGCGGAGACGGACGAGATAACCGTTATGAGTGCCAATGTGCGCTGCATCAGCCCCACCGATATAGGCAAAAAGAGCTGGTGTTACCGCGCGGGTCTCATAATTGAAAACGTGGCCTCGGTTATGCCGGATGTTATAGGCTTTCAAGAGGTTACAAAGATCCATTACGCATATTTGCAAGATACGCTTAAAGGATATGACAGCGTTATAGAGTATCGAGATAATACATATCTCTCGGAGGGCTGCCCCATATTTTACAGCACCGAAAAATTCGAGCTTGAGGATAAAGGCTCATTTTGGCTTTCCGAAACGCCCGAGGTTATGAGTAAGGATTGGGGCGCAGCGTGTTACAGAGTTTGCAGCTATGTTATACTTAAAGAAAAACAGACAGGTAAAGATTTTGTTGTGTTTAACACTCACCTTGACCATATCAGCGACGAGGCGCGCATAAACGGAATTCGCGTTGTGCTTGACAAAATTGCACAGTTCGGAGGCAAGCCGTCGATAATTATGGGCGATTTTAATGCTAAAGAGAACAGCGAAACATATAAAATGGCAACCGAAAACTTTAACGACGCCAAGTACCTTACGGATAACCCCGACAACTCCTGTACATATCAGAATTTCGGCAAGGCACTTGACAGAAGCTGTATAGACTATTTTATGGTTTCAAAGACGGGTGTTACGGCGCAGAGCTTTGAGATTGTGAAAAACACATATGACGGAGTATATCCGAGCGACCATTTCCCGATTGCCGTTACACTTATGCTTACAGACTGATACCGTATTTAATGAAAGGATAAAAATATGACCGG
>ENA-OQMX01000189-OQMX01000189.1-human-gut-metagenome-genome-assembly--contig:-NODE-189-length-15990-cov-3.464792_pt1 | contig 15990 bp, 10 predicted proteins | sample MGYA00242622_ERZ504866 | MGnify/ENA primary metagenome ERZ504866 (study PRJEB26092, sample SAMD00036422) | human gut metagenome | host: Homo sapiens | study: EMG produced TPA metagenomics assembly of...
GGAGACACCCGGACACCGAAGGTACGGTGGGCGCCGCCCACCGGTCAGCGGCCAGAGCATGGGGGGCACGCCCGGTCCCGTTCCGAACCCGGAAGCTAAGCCCCATCGCGCCGAGAGTACTGCGGGGTCAGCCCGTGGGAGGCCAGGGCGCCGCTGACCGGTGGACGGCACCGAGCCGCCATTGGGAATGTAGAAGGGGGAGGCCTCGCGGCCTCCCCCTTTTTTTGCGTTATATACAAGCTGTCCCTTGTGAACGGGCCCTTCTTTTGACTCTCTTACTGTTTGGCTGTTTTTTTGAACTGTCGCTTTGTATTTGCGCGATAATATCTCGCATTGACGTTAGGGAGGGCTTGATGTTACCGTTTTTGTTTTAGGCAATATTGCTTCGGGTAAATCGACTGCCTGCCGCTATCTGGAATCTCGCGGAGCCCTGCTTATCGATTTAGACGTTCTTGCCAAATCGCTGTACGTGCCGGGGTCGGATATCGTCAATGCTCTTGCTGAAGAGTTTGGCTGGGATATTTTGGACGAGGAGGGCGGCGTTCGAAGTAACATCCTCGCTTCTCGAGCTTTTGCCTCTCCTGATGCGGTTGCAAGGCTCAATAGCATTGTGCACCCCGTTCTCATTGAGCAGCTTTCGCTGAGGATTCTCGATCCTGTCTGCTGTACGGTTTCGACTCCTCGCTATCCCTTTGCGGCGGTCGAAGTATCTGCTCCAGCTGGCTTTGAGGACGCCTTTGGCCTTGCGGATGAAATTATGGTTGTTAGCGCTCCTTTGGAGGTCCGTCGCGAACGCGCTATTCACCGTGGTATGGAGGCATCCGATTTTGATGCTCGCTGTGCTTGCCAGCCCGATGAGTCTTCGCTTTGCAGTCTAGCCACTACCGTGATTGATAACGCGGCGGGCGATAGCTCGCTCTTTGTACAACTGGACGCATGGCTTGCCCGCCATGGCCTTATGGACGCTACGGATAAGGGGACGACAGATGCCTAAGACGCGCTTCTTTACGTGGTATCGCCTTGTGCCCCTGACTGTCGTTTTCGTCTTTGGCCTTATCTCGCTCGTTTACTCGTGTGCTCCCGCCGCTTTCTTTAAACCGTTCTATCCGATTGACTATGAGGCGTATGTAAAGCAGTCCAGCATTTCGCATAATCTCGATCCGTATCTGGTATGTGCCGTCATCAAGTCGGAATCAAACTGGGATCCCGAGGCGGAATCAAACCAGGGCGCCCAAGGTCTCATGCAACTTATGCCCGAAACCGCTCAGGATATGATCGCCAAGGGCCTTGTCGACGGGGACGAGTATTCTGCCGATAACCTGAATGACCCCGCTTCGAATATTGAATTTGGGTGCGCATATCTCTCGTACCTGCTGACATATTTCAATGGCTCGACGGATAGCGCTATTGCTGCTTACAATGCCGGAATGGGCAATGTCGATGGGTGGGCGCAGCAAAACACATCGCTCCATAACGCGATTACCTTCCCCGAGACGCAAGCTTATTTGATTCGTGTCAATAATGCCTGGGTTCGCTATAAGACCCTCTATCCCGACCGGTTCGTATAGGACTATGCCTGCCGCCTGCGTATACTGCAGATGTATGAGTTAGGAGTATCCATGGCGGATTTTGAAGTTGAGCGTGTTGGCGGAGAGCTCAAACGCTTTGGCGTTGAGGGCTCTGAGGTGCCGTTTGAGGTCGTGTCTCCCTATGAGCCTGCAGGTTCCCAGCCAAAGGCCATTGAGTCGCTTGTGCAGGGTGTGAGGGACGGAGACCGCTATCAGGTTTTGCTGGGCGTAACCGGCTCGGGCAAGACCTTTACCATGGCCAAGACCATCGAAGCTCTCGGTAAGCCAACGCTGGTCATGGCCCCCAACAAAACCCTCGCCGCCCAGCTCGCGAGCGAGCTCAAAGAATTCTTTCCCAACAACGCCGTGGTCTACTTCGTCTCGTACTACGACTACTATCAGCCCGAGGCATATGTACCGCAGAGTGATACGTATATCGAGAAAGACTCCTCGATTAACGAGGAGGTCGAGATGCTGCGCCATCAGGCGACGGCATCGCTGCTTTCTCGACGGGATGTGATTGTCGTCGCATCGGTCTCGTGCATCTATGGCATCGGTTCTCCCGAGGACTATGCGGGCCTGGCGCCGAACGTCGATAAGAAGGTGCCGCTCGAGCGCGACGACTTCATCCATGTGCTCATTGACATTCAATACGACCGCAATGACTATGACCTGGCACGTGGCACCTTCCGCGTGCGCGGCGATGTTGTCGACGTATATCCGCCCTATGCCGAGCATCCGTTGCGCTTTGAGTTCTTTGGCGACGAGGTCGAGCTGATTGCCGAGATCGATGAGGTCACCGGCGAAATGCTACGTGAGTACGAAGCGATTCCCGTGTGGCCGGCTTCGCACTACGTGACCGAGAAGCCAAAGGTCAAGGCGGACCCTGAAATCAATCAGCGAAGAGTGCGAGAAGCGCGTGGCGGAGCTCAAGGCGACCGACAAGTTGCTCGAGGCGCAACGTCTGCAGCAGCGGACCGATTATGACCTCGAGATGCTCGAGACGATGGGCTTTTGCAACGGCATCGAAAACTACTCGCGCCATCTGGATGGACGTAAGCCGGGTGAACCGCCGTTTACCTTGATTGACTACTTCCCCAAGGATATGCTTTGCATCATCGACGAGAGCCATGTGACGGTGCCGCAGATTCGCGGTATGCACGAAGGCGACCGTTCGCGCAAAGTTACGCTTGTTGAGCATGGTTTTCGTCTTCCGTCGGCGCTCGATAACCGCCCGCTTCGTTTCGATGAGTTTGAGGCGAGGATTCCGCAGTTCATTTACGTCTCGGCCACGCCAGGCGACTATGAGTTGCGTGTGAGTCAAAACGATGTTGAACAGATCATTCGACCGACCGGCCTGCTCGATCCCAAAATCGACGTTCGTCCGGTCCGAGGCCAGATTGACGATCTTGAGGACGAGATTCGCGAGCGCGTGGCCCGTAAGGAGCGCGTGCTGGTGACCACGCTGACCAAGCGCATGGCCGAGGATCTGACCGATCACCTGCTCGATGCCGGCATTAAGGTCAACTACATGCACTCCGATACAGCGACGATGGACCGTGTCGAGATCCTGCGAACGCTGCGCGAGGGAAAGATTGATGTTCTCGTTGGCATCAACCTGCTCCGCGAGGGTCTGGATCTCCCCGAGGTCTCGCTGGTGGCAATTCTCGACGCTGACAAGGAAGGCTTCTTGCGCAATCGCCGTTCGTTGATTCAGACGATTGGCCGTGCGGCCCGTAATGCCGACGGCGAGGTCATCATGTATGCAGACGTTGTGACCGATTCGATGAAAGAAGCCATCGAGGAGACGCAGCGCCGTCGCGAGATTCAGATGGCATATAACGAAGAGCATGGCATTGTGCCCAAGACGGTCCGCAAGGCCATTAACGACATTTCGAGCTTTATTGCCGAGGCCGAAAAGACTGTGGGTTCCAAGGGGCGCTCGAAGGGCGACTCCCTTGGCCATGGCGCATTCTATACGCCCGATGAGTCGGGCGAGGGCGGCGTGCCGGAAACGGTGGCACCCGAGCAGACACTTGCGGAGCAGTTGGAAGAACTGCCGCATGACGAGCTTGTGCGGATCGTCGAAACCATGGAAGAGGATATGCGCAACGCTTCTGCCGCCATGGACTTTGAGGAGGCGGCGCGCCTGCGCGATGCTGTCGTTCAGATTCGGGCGATGCTCGAGGGTGCGTCTGAGGACGAGACGATCGAGCGCTTACGTTCGCAGGCCCGCAAGGGTTCCACGTTCGCATCGGGCAGAAAACGCCAGGGTGCACGGTTTAAGAAATAGCGAACAGGCCCCGAGTTCCCTGTGGAGCTCGGGGCCTGTGTCTTTTGCGTGCTGGAATTCGTGCGCTAGAGGTCTGCGATCAGGGCTTCGGCGCAACGGATGCCATCGGTAGCTGCGCTCATGATTCCTCCGGCATATCCGGCCCCCTCGCCGCAAGGGTAGAGCCCCGGGGTCGATACAGCGTGGCATTGACGGTCTCGAGTAACGGTGACCGGAGAGCTCGAGCGTGTCTCAACACCGGTGAGGACGGCATCGGGATGGTCGTAGCCACGCAGTTTTTTGCCGAGTAAGGGAATTCCCAGACGAAGCGACTCGATGATATGTTGCGGCAATGACTCATCGATTGCTGTCCAAGTCACGCCGAGCGGATAGGTGGGCTTTACCTTGCCGCATGTCGTGCTGGCGCGTTCTGCAAGGAAATCGCCGACGAGCTGTGCCGGTGCGTTCCAGTTGGAGCCGCCAAGGCGATAGGCAGCCCGCTCGCAAATGCGCTGGAGTTCTACGCCTGCAAGAGGATCGTCGCTGGGGAGATCGTCGGGCGTGACGTTAACGAGGAGAGCGGCGTTTGCGTTGCGGCCGGCGCGGGCGTTGAGACTGGCGCCGTTGACGCACAGATGGCCGGGCTCTGAAGAGGCTGCGACAACCTGTCCGCCAGGACACATGCAGAATGAGAATACGCTGCGGCCGTTGGGAAGATGGGTAACGAGCTTATAGGGGGCTGCTCCGAGCGCGGGATGACCCGCCGCGGGGCCATATTGCGCCCGATCGATATCACACTGCGGGTGTTCGATGCGAACGCCCATGGCAAACGTCTTTTGAGCGAGGGCGACATCATGGGTTTTGAGAACCTCGAATACGTCGCGGGCAGAATGACCGCAAGCAAGGATGAGATGCTTTGTGTTGATTGACTCGCTTGTCGCGTCGTGGGACGACTGGATGTCGATACCGACAATGGCGCCAGATGTGTCAGTGTGAATGTCAACGAGTTTCGTTCGATAGCGAACGGTTCCTCCGAGCTGTTCAATGCGCTGGGAGATGCTGGTAACGACGGCGGGGAGGATGTCGGAGCCAATATGCGGTTTTGCATCCCATAGAATATCGCGGGGAGCGCCCGCTTCGACGAAGGTCTCGAGGATAAGGCGATGGGCGGGATTTTTGGTTCCCGTATTGAGCTTGCCGTCCGAGAAGGTCCCCGCGCCGCCCAGACCAAACTGGATATTGCTCTCGGGGTCGAGGATGCGCTCCTTTAGAAAGAGGTCGATCGCATGTGAGCGGCGAAATGCCGGGTCGCCGCGCTCGATGAGCAGGGGTTTAAGGCCCGCTTCGGCAAGGGTCAGGGCGGCGAAGAGACCGGCGCAACCGGCGCCGACAACGACGGGACGCCCCTTGGGTGCATTCGGGACGGGGTTGGGGAATGAAGGAGCCTCGCCGTCAACCATGCGGATGCGCGAGCGGTTGCGCTCGGCGACGCGGTCGACCACTTCCTGTTCGAGTCGGGAGCTTGTCAGCTCAACTCGAAAGCTCAAAATAAAATGAACATCTCGCTTTTTACGGGCGTCGATTGACTTGCGATGGAGCTCAATGGCTTTAATCTGGGAATCCTCGCATCGCAGGGCTCGTTTGACGGCGCGTCTGCCAATAGCAAGGCAGGCGTTTTCGTCGCCGGCCTCATCGAGCGTCGCGTTGACTTGGGTGATTTCGATCATCGAGGTCTCCTTAGAGGCAAGAAAGAGGCCGTCCGGTATCCCAGACGGCCCGAATGCGTTTTTGATTATAGACTGCGCGGCTACAGGCTGCTTGCAGCGCGAATACCCGAGATCCAGGCCCACGCAAGGTTAAAGCCTCCGCAATCGGCGTCGATGTCGAGCGCTTCTCCGCAGACGTAAAGCGGGGCGCCTGTGGTGCTGTTCACGTAAAGATTGGGTGTCGAGACGCACTCGATAGATATGCCGCCACGCGTGACCTGTGCTGAGCGCTCCTCTGCCGTCCCTTCGACGGACAGTTTAAAGTGCTTGAGGATTGAGACCAGGTGGATGACATCGCGCGAGCCGGGATGGCACCGCTCGAATGCCGTACAGACGACGTGTGAGAGCTGCGGGGCGAGCATGCCGTCAAGCCAGTGGGAGTTTCGGGGCGAAAAATCGCCGAGCACGTTGACACGCTGCTCGAGCGTATCGAGCAGCTCATCTTTGGAGAAATCTGGAAAGAAGTCGATCAGAACAGTGTCGCCCTGGTTGATACGGCGAGAGAGATTGAAGGCGGCGACGCCTGAGATGCCGAAGGCACGGAACAGCACTTCGCCATCTTCTCGCCAGAGCTCTTCGTGGCTGCGCGAGAGCGTTAAGCGGGCTCGGACGCGCAGACCATCCAGAGTTCCGAGTGCCGTCCGGTCGCCGACGACTGATGCCGATACGGGGCACAGGACGGGGCGCAGGGGCGTCAAGGGAAGGCTAAACACCTCGGCGATGCCGGTGGGGTTGCCGCCCGTAGCGATAACCACGGCCCTTGCCTGCAGGGCATCGCTCGTGCGAGGAGTATCGGCTAACGCCTTTCGAAGCGAACGGAGCTCCGTCTTTCGGTCGCCGTGCTTTTGGGTTTGAGTACATGAGCGGGACGGTCGATCTGAAGCGTCCAGCCTTCGGAAGCCTTATGAGCCGCAATGACGTTAGTTCCGCAGAGTAGGGTGATGCCCAAACGCTCGCATGCATTGAGGAGTGCATCGCGAACCGACTCGGCGCGAAGGGAGCGCGGGTATAGGCGGCCTTCCTCACGGATCGTCATGATGCCCAGCGAGGAGAAAAAACTCTCGAGATCTTGCTCGGGTTGGGGGCCCATGATGGATTCGACAAAGGCGGGGCGGTTATATCGCCGAATGTCGATGGATTCGTTTGAGAGGTTGCAGCGGCCGTTTCCGGTTGCGAGCAGCTTGAGACCGCAGGCGACGTCGCGCTCGACGACGCAGACCCTTTTGTCGACACGCGCCGCCGTAATGGCGGCGGCGAGGCCCGAGGCCCCGCCGCCGATCACCAAGACGTCATAGAAGGCGCTTGCGTTCACTTAGGCCTCGTCTGTCTTGTGCGGGGCGATGGCCTCAACGGCGGAGACGGCCTTGGGCAGCATGTCATCGGGCAGTGCGGTCTCGACTTCACCCTTATCGCAGGCCTCGGCGAGTGACGGATTGATGGGAAGCTGACCCAAGATGTCGAGGTTGTAGCGCTCGGCGACTTCGGGGAGCTTGCTCTTACCAAAGACCTCGATCTTCTTGCCGCAGTCGGGGCACTCGATATAGCTCATGTTCTCGACAATGCCCAGAATAGGGACGTTCATCTTCTCGGCCATGTTGACTGCCTTGGCGACGATCATCGAGACCAAGTCTTGCGGGCTCGTGACGATGACGATGCCATCGACGGGCAGCGATTGGAAAACGGTGAGCGCGACGTCACCCGTTCCCGGAGGCATATCGACCAGCAGGTAGTCGATGGGGCCCCACGAGGTCTCGCTCCAGAATTGCCTGATGGCGCCCGCGATAACCGGGCCACGCCAAAGGACGGGATCGGTTTCGTTTTGGAGCAACAGGTTGGAGCTCATGACCTTGACGCCGTGCTCGGAGATCTCGGGCAGCATGAGGTTGCCGAGGGCATGGACATGGCGTCCGCTCATGCCGAACATTTTGGGGATGGAGGGGCCGGTGATGTCGGCGTCGAGAATGCCAACCTTGTTGCCGCGGCGGGCGAGCTCGGTTGCGATGGCGCCCGTCACAAACGACTTGCCGACGCCTCCCTTGCCGGAAAGCACAGCGATAACGCGCTTGACCTCCGACAGCGTATTCTCTTCAAATTGCGACGGCGTTGATTGTCCGCCGGCTGCTTGTGCGTGCTCGCAACCCATGTATGACTCCTTTGTATATGTTGGGGCCGGAGCCCCGCGGTGTGACACGAGCGTCATTGTACCCTCGTTTGCGAGCGGGAGTCATTTGCGATGCATTTGGGCCGAGCGTGCTTGCAATACGATGGGTCCAAGCGAATGGGCGGGCTTACTGAACTTTGCTGGCGAACTCGAGGTATTGCATGCGCTGCAGCTTGTCGATCGTCGAGGCGTATGGGCTGTCTTCAGATTCCAAGTCGTAGCGCAGCCCGTCGGCACCAATATAGCCGGCGACATTGATGGTGGGCACATCTGACCTTGTTGCAAGCAGGGCCTTTTGATAGTCAGTGAGCGGGGCGCCGATCTTATTAAGGGTAATAGCTGCAATCTCGTTTGCCCCGACGGTGTCGTAGACGTTGAGCTCGGTATTGCCGGCGATTTCATAGTTGGCCCAGACGAAATAGGTCGACTGATAGATACGGAAAGCGTGGCTTGCCGTATCTTCCTGAGGGTACAGCTCGTCGTTGAGAGTCGTTGCGGCGCTCGGCTGATGGTCGCCAAAAAAGACAAGAACAACCGGTCTGCCGATATTGCGGAGCTCATTGATAAAGTACTCGAGGTCCCGGTCGGATGCATTGATGCAGGTGAGATAGGTATTGAGCGCGCTATTGGCGCCCTCGCTGGCTCCCTCGACCCAATAGTTTGTCAGCTCTTCGGCGGGAACGGTGCCATAGTCGTAGCCGCCGTGATTTTGCATCGTGACGTCAAAGATGAACTGCGGGGCTTCGTCGGTTCTGAGCAGGTCGAGTATCTTGTCGTAGGTGGCGTAGTCGCATACGCCGGCATGGTAATAGGGCGCACCTTCGAAATCGCCGATTGAAAGAAAGTCTCCAAAACCCAGCTGCTGATAGATTTTATCTCGATGGTAGTTGACGGGGTTTTGCGGGTGCATAGCAGTAGTAGTATACCCAAGCTCTTTAAGGTCCTTTGCCAGGCTGTTGACACTATTCATCTGATACAGCTGATAGGGGATTTTGCCTAATCCGACAAAGGCCGTTGTCGCTCCGGTCAAAAATTCGAATTCGGAGTTCGCCGTTCCGCCACCGGTGACCGAAGCGAGCATGGTGCCGCGAACAAGTGTGTCGGGAAGCGAGTTGTAGAATGCGGGACCGGTGTACCCGGCCGCCTGGAGCTGCTCAAAGCACGAAAGGTCGCTAAAACTCTCGTTCATGACGGCAACAATCGTCGGCTTGATTTCATTGAACTGGGCAACGGCCGCCGCGCGCTGCTCGCTCGAGCCATACGTGCTGTCGTAGGCGGCGGCGAGCTCCTGTTCGATGCTCTGCGCCTCATCGGGCGTATAGTCTTCGGGCTTTTCAATGGGCAACTCGTTGACCATTTCGGTGAACGAAGTGATAAAACCCTGAGACGCATACGTGGTGATGGGCTGCCAACGGTCAAATCCAAAATCCAGCGACTGCTCCAAGTCGATGTTGGAAAAGCCCAAGAGCCCCACAACGGTCACTAGCAGAAAAGCGCAGAGGTTAGCGGCGATTGCGGGGAAGACATGGGCGGGCGTACGGAGCTTTCGCGGTCGGATAAGCGAAAGAAGCCCCAGGGAAATCTCCAGCAGGGCGAGTGAGGTTACGATTCCTGCAGTGAAGGTGAACTCATATCCCTCACTTACTTCCATTGCGGTGCCCAATGCCAAAATGTCGCTCGGCAGGATGGCCTCGCCTTTAAACGTTATGACGAAGTGCTCGGCAATGCCAAGGGTGCAACAGACGACGGGCACGAGGGCCATGACGCCTCCATGACGCTGTCCCAGCAAATAAAGGGAGAGCAGAACCGTCGCGAGCAGCCCAACGGAAAACCCGAATGAGTTGGCGGGAATGCGATAGAACGTTTCGTTGCAGGCAATTTCGAGTGAAACGAACGAGAGCGCTGAAACAGCGGCGACGACAAGGATGTCGCGGCAAATACAGGCAACCGTTCCCGTCGCAAGATCGGTTTGGTCGATAAGTCCCGAAACCAAGGGCTCGACAAGAAGTATGACGGCGGCAGCACCGAGCGCCGAATAAGAAAGGACCCATAGGGAACAGTCCTCATTTACGAGCAATTGATTCGTAATCCATGCAGCTACCATGCCGAGCGGGATGAGGAGCATCGCGCACCAAAAGACGCGGGCAATGGGCGGTTTTTCGTTGTGTCTGATTGAAAAATACACGCGCACGACGACGGCGGCCACGATAAGGACGGCGATGAATATGGGCAGATTGGCCATGCCACTCGAAGTGATTTCAAGGGGGATATCTTCGGTCATGGACGTTCCTCTGTTACAGCAAATTAAGTTCAGTTTTAGATTACTCTAACCTTTCCACGGCATTTCGAGAAACAAAGCACCCGACACGCAAAGCAAAAGGTCTGCGAATCTTGTATTACGAACATCTGTGCGCGTTGAGTGCGTTAAACTCATCGACAGTGTGATTTGAGGTTATAGGAGGCAAGGAGCTTCCATGTCTGATTCTTCTATCGTTATCCGTGGTGCGCGCGAACACAACCTGCGCAATATCGATGTTTCCATCCCGCGCGACGAGCTCGTGGTCATTACCGGTCTTTCGGGCTCGGGCAAGAGCTCGCTGGCGTTTGACACGATCTATGCCGAGGGTCAGCGTCGCTACGTGGAAAGCCTGTCGAGTTATGCGCGCCAGTTTTTAGGCCAGATGGACAAGCCCGATCTAGACTCGATCGACGGCCTTTCGCCGGCCGTCTCGATCGATCAGAAGACGACGTCCAAGAATCCGCGCTCGACGGTGGGTACTGTAACTGAGATTTATGACTACCTTCGCTTGCTTTTTGCACGCGTGGGCACGCCACACTGCCCCGAGTGCGGTCGCGTTATCGAACGCCAGACCACCGACCAGGTCGCCGATAAGGTCCTGGCAGCGGGAGAGGGTCGTCGTGCGTTTGTGCTGGCACCGGTGGTGCGCGGGCGCAAAGGCGAGTACGCAAAATTGTTCGAGGATCTTCGGGCTGAGGGCTTTAGCCGCGTGCGTGTCGACGGCGAAGTACGCTCGCTCGACGACCCCATCGATCTGGACAAAAAGTTCAAGCACGATATCGAGGTCGTAGTCGACCGCATCGTGATTCGGGAAAACTCTCTGGGCCGTATCGCCGAGTCGGTTGAACAGGCGACTGCCTTGGCACACGGCAATGTGAACGTGTACATGCTGCCCGATCGCGATGCTCCCGAGGGAACCGAGGGCGAGCTGCTGGAGTATTCGTTGGCTCTGGCGTGCCCGGAGCACGGGCACTCCATCGACGACCTACAACCCCGCGACTTTTCGTTCAACGCGCCCTATGGTGCGTGTCCCGAGTGCGATGGTCTGGGCTTTAAGAAAACGGTCGATGCCGAGGCGCTGATTGAGGACCCGTCGAAGTCGATTGCCGATGGGGTCTTTGGAAGCCTGTTCGGCAATTCGAACTACTACCCCCAGATCTTCGCCGCGGTCTGTAAGCACTTTAAGGTGAGCGCGGATACACCGTGGGAAGACCTACCTCCGCGAGTGCGCCGTGCATTTTTGGATGGCATGGGCGACAAGAAGATTTCGGTGGACTATCAAAAGCTCGACGGTCGTCGCAGCCAGTGGGACACCAAGTTTTCGGGCGTGCGCAATATCCTGTACGAGCGCTATACCGAGACGACCAACGAGAACACTAAGGCGCGCCTGGAGAAGTACATTCGCGAGGAGCCGTGTTCGAGCTGCCATGGTGCTCGCCTGCGCCCCGAGATGCTCGCCGTCACCGTGGGTGGCAAGTCCATTTATGAGGTTTGTTGCCTGTCGTGCCGCGAGTCGCTCGAGTTTTTTGAGGACCTTGAGCTCACCGAGCGTCAACAATTCATCGGCGGTCGTATCGTCAAGGAAATCCTGGAACGCTTGCGTTTTCTGGTTGATGTCGGCCTTGATTATCTGACGCTCGATCGTGCTTCGGCGACGCTTTCCGGCGGTGAGGCGCAGCGCATTCGCCTGGCTACGCAGATCGGTGCGGGCCTCATGGGCGTTCTCTATATTCTGGACGAGCCTTCGATTGGTCTTCACCAGCGCGACAACGAGCGGCTGATTAAGACACTCGAGCGCCTGCGCGATATCGGCAACACCGTTATCGTCGTTGAACACGATGAGGACACGATTCGCGCTGCCGACTATGTGATCGATATGGGGCCAGGCGCGGGCGTCAACGGCGGGCACGTGGTCGCCGCGGGAACGCCTGCCGATATCATGGCGTGCCCCGATTCCATGACGGGTGCTTATTTGACCGGCAAGCGGATGATCCGCGTGCCAGACGAGCGCCGCAAGCCCGGCCGCGGCTGCCTTAAGATCACGGGCGCCCGCGCCAACAACCTCAAAAACGTTACCGCCAAGATTGAGTTCGGTACGCTCACAGTCGTTACCGGTGTTTCGGGATCGGGCAAGAGCTCCCTGGTCACCGATACGATTGCGCCCGCGCTTACGAATGCCATCCACCGTTCGACGCGTCCCGTGGGTCCGTACAAGAAGATTGAGGGCATCGAGTGCATCGATAAGGTGATCGACATTGACCAGTCGCCGATCGGTCGCACGCCGCGTTCGAACCCTGCGACCTATATTGGCCTGTGGGATGATCTGCGCGCGCTGTTTGCGAGCACGCCGGAGTCGAAGGCGCGTGGCTACTCGCCGGGACGCTTCTCCTTTAATGTGAGCGGCGGACGCTGCGAGGCGTGCAAGGGCGACGGCCAGATCAAGATTGAGATGCACTTTCTTCCCGATATTTATGTTCCCTGCGAGGCTTGTGGCGGCAAGCGCTATAACCGCGAGACGCTCGAGGTTACCTATCGTGGCAAGACTATCTCGGACGTACTTGACATGAGCGTGGCCGAGGCACTGGCTTTCTTTGGGAATATTCCGCAGATCAAGCGAAAGCTTCAAACCCTGTATGACGTCGGCCTAGGTTATGTGAGCTTGGGCCAGCCCGCCACGACGCTCTCGGGTGGTGAGGCGCAGCGCGTAAAGCTCGCCAAGGAGCTTCATCGCCGTCAGACGGGTAAGACGTTCTATATTTTGGACGAGCCTACGACCGGTCTTCATTTTGAGGACGTTCGCCAGTTACTTGATGTGTTGCAGCGTCTAGTCGATGCGGGCAATACGGTGTTGGTGATCGAGCACAACCTCGATGTCATCAAGGTCGCCCTGATACACTGGCTTTCTCCGAAGGCTGATGTCCTTTGCGGCTTTGGCTGCTTCCGGGGTCTTGACCTTTGTGCGCAGCAGGGTGCTCAATGTCGTGAGCATGGCATTCTGTGCTGCGATACCAGACGCAAAAGTATCATCAAAATACTGCGCTATGCGGTAAGTAAGCTCTGCAAAGCGGGCGTTTTCCAGCAGCAGATTGACCACCTCTGTATTGACACGCCCTGTGTAGAGGTTCTTTGCAGCTTCTACGGACAAGCCCAGTTCGGCAATGTCGTAATTTTTGCGGTCGGGGATGTTGGTTTCTCCCAGCAGAAAATCCGTGGACACGTTGAACAGCCTTGCAATCTTCAGCACCTGCTCATGGGTCAGGGTTCCCTTTGCACCGCTGATAAAGCGGCTGATGGTGCTCTTGGAGCAGCCGATTTCCTTGGCAAGCTCCGGTTGGCTGATGTTGTGCTCTTTCATCAAGTCCGCAAGACGGACGTTGGATGGTGCGGGCAGATATTCCTGTGCCATGTGGTCGGCCCTCCTTTTGGCGTTTTTTCTCATTATAATACGCTCTGCCGTTTTGTTCAATATACGGTTTTCTCTCCGCCCTTGCTGTTGCAACTCTGCAACCAGTAAGGGCTTTTTTCTTTTCCGTTGCAGTTTTGCCGCTTTTTTGCCTTTCCTCCAAAATTTTCCGTATATTCAGGCAGGAAGCAAAAAACACCAGAGTTCCCACACGGGGATACTCTGGTGCAACACATAACACCGCCCTGCCCGGTGGCCGCAGGGTGCGGGGTTTTGTCGGCATCGAACCGCTTGTCCCCCCCTGCCCGTAAAAAGTGCATTTTTTCACGGAAGAAGTTCGTACAACCTGTACGGTCTGTACTTGTACGCACCTGTACGGCAAATTGAGGTAAATTTGAACGTTTTATCGTTTGTATTTTATTTTTCCGTACACCGTACAGACCGTACGGGTTATTTGAAGTCCGTACAGATTTTTTGTACACAAAAAAGGAGCGTGATCTATGAAAGCCCAATACGGCATTTTACGATTCAAAAAGTACAAGGGGCCTGCCATCAGCCCCATCGAAGCCCACAACGAGCGCACCAAGGAGCAGTACGCCAGCAACCCGGATATTGATGTGAGCCGGAGCCGATACAACTTCTATCTGGTGCAACCGCAGGGCAAGTACCGGGCAGAAGCCGCCCGCCAAATCGCAATGGCTAATTGCCGTGTCCGCAAGGACAGTGTGCGGGTGGTGGAAGCTCTTGTCACTGCCAGCCCGGAGTTTTTCAAGGGCAAGTCGCGCAGCGAAGTCAAGGCGTACTTTGAGTATGCCTTGAAATTCCTGGAGAGCAAGCAAAGCCCGGATACCTTTCTTTCTGCGGTCGTCCACATGGACGAGAAAACGCCCCACCTGCACCTCTGCTTTGTGCCCCTGACCGCTGATGGACGGCTGAGTGCCAAGGAGATCATCGGCAACCGCAAGAACCTTGTGAAGTGGCAGGACGAGTTCTGGCAGCACATGGTCAAGCAGTACCCGGAGCTGGAGCGGGGCGAGAGTGCCAGCCAGACCGGGCGGGAGCACATCCCGCCCCGGCTGTTCAAGGAAATGACCCAACTGACCAAGCAGAAGGAGCAGTTGGATGCCCTGCTGGTGGGCATCAACCCCTTCAACGGCAAGAGCCGTGCGGCGGAGATCAGCAAGGTGCTGGATAGCTATATCCCCAACGTGGCACGGATGAAGGATCAGTTGCGAAAGTACAACATTGCCTTTAGCCCGACCGTGAGCGAGAACAAGTCGCTCAAAAAGAAAAATGCTGCACTTTCAGCAGCGGTAGATAAAGCACAGGAAACCAGCATCCTGAAACAGCTGGCAGATGCGCAGCTTCGGCGGGATTATGAAGCTGCTGTCCAAACCTTAGACCGAATCCCGAAGGATGTACTTGACTTCTATTGTCAGGCGGAAAAGCGAGAGGGGGATGATCGACAGAATGCCCATGCTCGATGAGTGGAGTGCATTGGCAACATTTCTGGCAGATATGATTGAAAAATACGCAGATGTTTTGGAGGTGGATAAAATGGAAACTGCATCGAGAGTTTCTGAAGGAAAGGTTCCGGCACCGAAAAGCGAAAATCAGCAGAATCCGGTTGAGAAATACTGTGCTGCATGATATAATAAGGACGTGAGAAATACGTCCAAACTTCCACAGGGGAATAACACTCCCTTGTGGAGATACATACTCCACTCAAAATCACAGCCAAGGAGGTGCGACCTATGAGGGAAGATAAAATCAAAGTCTACACATATACCCGTGTATCTACCGCTATGCAAATTGACGGATACTCGCTGGATGCCCAGAAAGCCCGGATGAAGGCATACGCTGACTTCAATGATTACCAGATCGTTGGTGAGTATGAGGATGCAGGTAAATCGGGCAAATCCATTGAGGGCCGTGCATCCTTCTGCCGGATGATGGATGACATCAAGTCGGGCAAGGATGGAGTTTCCTATGTTCTGGTGTTCAAGCTGTCCCGCTTTGGCCGCAATGCCGCTGACGTGTTATCCACCTTACAGGTCATGCAGGATTTTGGCGTGAACCTGATCTGTGTGGAAGATGGCATTGATTCCTCCAAGGATGCAGGCAAGCTGATGATCTCCGTGCTGTCTGCAGTGGCCGAGATCGAGCGTGAAAATATCCGTGTTCAGACGATGGAAGGCCGCATCCAGAAAGCGCGGGAAGGCCGCTGGAACGGCGGATTTGCGCTACCCTATGGTTATCGGCTGGTCGATGGCAGACTGGAGATCAACGAAGAAGAAGCTTCCGGCTATTCGGACGATTTTTGACCAGTACGTCAATACGAATATGGGCGCAACGGGCCTTAGCCAAATATCTGGAAAATCACGGCATCCACAAGATCCAGCGTCAGAATGGTAAGAATCCGCTGTTTGCAGCCAGCACGATCCAGAAGATTCTAAAGAATCCGGTCTATTGTGGCAAAATCGCTTTTGGGCGGCGACAGGACCGGAGAAGGTGAAAGGCA
>ENA-OQMX01000190-OQMX01000190.1-human-gut-metagenome-genome-assembly--contig:-NODE-190-length-15970-cov-3.270340_pt1 | contig 15970 bp, 11 predicted proteins | sample MGYA00242622_ERZ504866 | MGnify/ENA primary metagenome ERZ504866 (study PRJEB26092, sample SAMD00036422) | human gut metagenome | host: Homo sapiens | study: EMG produced TPA metagenomics assembly of...
GAATCCGAATTATTGCGGATGCAGAATTTGCATTTGCACGGACAGGAATTTGTGATGTTAAGGTATACGCTGACCCTCAAAGGTGTAAACTATGTCAGTCCATTTAAAAAGACTCCCTTTAGGATAATTTGTTTTGAATTTAACTTTATCAAGCGCCGGAGCGGCAATATAGTAGATTATTGCACTGCCGACTGCCTGAATAATCGAGAACGGAACGGAGGTTAATGCCGTGGGGAACGAATATAAAAGTCCCTCCGCAAGAAGATAACCGAAGATTGTTATAAGACCGGAAACAAGAGGCATAAACGCGGTGGTCTTATTAAGAATTTTGTTGGGGCTCTTCGTTGCGTGGCAGGTATAAACGAGTGCAAACGGCAGAGCGTTAAGAGCCTTAATTACTGCCGTAAACGGAGCCCAAGCGGCAGCACCGGCAAGTATATCGGCACAAAAACCGCCTATTGCCGCAGCCGCCATTGCGTACGGAAGCGGAAGAATACATGCGGCAAGGTAAATCATACTGTCGCCGAAGTGGAGATAACCGTCGTTTATACCGGTGTTAAATTTGATGTATGCCGTCATTACGGCAATAAGAGCGGCAAAAACCGCAGCTTTAACAAGGTTTAAAAGCGCTGTCATTGATTTTGATTTTGTGTTCATAGTGGTCACCATATTCTTTCGTAGTGAAATATCCGAGAAGCTCGCGGTGCCGGATTGCAGGGCGCAATACGGCTCTTTGTGAGATGCTTTACATAAGCTTCCCCAAATATTTTTCAAAATTTACCCCGAAATTACGATCCGTGTTTTCTTCGTAAGAATCCCTTATGGCGCCTTCAAGGAATTCTACGGCTTTTTCGGTGGCACATAGCGGAGCTTCGCCTTTTACGGTAAGTCCCGCAACAGCCGCGGCAAACAGATCACCCGTACCGGAAAAGCTTCCGCCGTATTTTTTGGATGAAACAGTTTTAAAACCGCTTTTATCGGCGACAACGTTTAAAACGGTGTCGTCTTTTTTTATGCCGGTAACAATGACCGTGCTCAGAGTATCGTTTAAAAGGGACGATGCGGCTTTTGCTATATCGTCCGGTTCCGATGAAGAGAGAGCTTCGTAGCTTTCCCCCGTCAGAACACACAGCTCCGTGAGATTCGGAGATATAATGTCAGCCCTTTTTGCGAGACGCGTTACGGCGTCGCACATAGCCTTGTCGTATATATCGTAAATTTTTCCGTCATCCGCCATAACGGGATCACAGAAAAAAACGGTGTCGTCATTTTGAAATTCGTCAAGAAAACGAAATATTTTTTCCGCCTGACGGTGCGACGCTATAAAGCCTGTAAGAATGCCGTCAAAGCGAACGCCGAGCTTTTTCCACTCGCTCGTGAAAAAATCCATTTTATCGGTAAAATCATCGCAGTAAAAGCTCTCAAAGCCTGTTTGATTTGACAGTACCGCCGTCGGCATCGGGCAGCATTCAAGCCCAAGAGCCGATATAACCGGTATAGCCGCCGTGAGAGAGCATTTGCCGAAGCCGGAAAGGTCGTTTATAACGGCTATTTTTTTCATGGTTTTTAACACCCTTCCGTTTTTTCGAGATGATTTTTTGCCGAAATACGAGTCGGTATTTAATACTTGCCCAACTCCTGATTTTAATATATAATATACCCGATTGTGTCATTATTTGAAACTACACAAAAACTAAAATTTTTTAGGGGACAGTTTATGGAGAATACTGTGGTATTCCGGACTGAATAAGGAAAACATTTCCGCTGTATATGCGAGTTTACGAATTATTTATAAAGACCTAATCACCGAGGGCAAGCTGTCTCCGGGCGCAAGGCTTCCGTCAATACGGCGGTGTGAAAAGGAGCTGTCGGTAAGCCGCACTACGGCTGAGGCGGCGTATTTTCAGCTTGCGGCGGACGGATATGTTGTATCAAAGCCGCAGAGCGGGTACTTTGTGACGGATGTTGCGCGGCGTGAAAAAAAAGACGGCACGGTAAGAGGGATAAAAGAACTTGAGCCGAAAACCGACTATGATTTCACTTCTCTCTCGGCAGACAGGGAGAGCTTTGATTTCACGCTGTGGCGAAGATACATCAAAAGTGCTTTGAGGCAGGATGAAAGACTGCTGTCCTACGGCGAGGCGCAGGGAGAACGCGAGCTTAGGGAGGCTCTTTGCAAATACATCACGGAGCACAGAAATGCGGTCTGCTCACCAGATAACATAGTCATAGGCGCGGGCGTGCAAAGCCTTTTACATATAATATGCGCCGTGCTGCCGCGTTCGCAAAAGGTCTTTTTCGGAGAGTCGGAATTTGAACAGGGCGCAGCGGTGTTTTCCGACCACGGCTTTAAATCATGCCGTACAAAAGAAGAGGCCGATATAATTTATGTGAGTCCGTCGCATATAAACCGCCTCGGCGACGTTATGCCGACAAGTGAAAGACTTCGTCTTATCCGTCTTGCAGACAGAGAAAACAAGCTTATAATCGAGGATGATTACGACAGTGAGTTTGGATATTTCAATCGCCCCACACCATCGCTTCAGGGACTTGACTGCGGCAGAAATGTAATTTATATCGGTACGTTTTCAAAGCTGCTTTTACCGTCTATCAGACTCAGCTTTATGATACTTCCGGACGCGCTGCTCGGCGAATACGAAAAAAAGGCGGAGCTGTATAACCAAACCGCCTCAAAGACCGAACAGATAGCATTGTGCAGCTTTATCCGCGACGGAAATCTGTCAATAAGAATAAGAAAAATCAAAAGACTGTATACCCAAAAAATGAAGCTGCTGACATCAGCCCTGAAAGAGGTTTTCGGCGATAAAGCCAATATCTATATCGGCGAAACGGGCTTTGTTTTAAGACTCGAAATAAAGTGCGCCATGTCGGAAAAAGAAATCGCGGAGCGAGCCCTTATAAGCGGCGTGGCGGTAAAGGAGAGCGGCACGGGGAAAAAATATCCGCAGATTTTGCTCTTGTGCTCGTCCGTGGCGTCTGAAGATTTTTTGCCGGCTGCAAAAAGACTTTACGGCAGTATATTCGGAGCATAAAAAACGTTAGTAAAACGCTGTTTGTATGTTGTATTACGCGTTTTACTGTGATAAAATATCAGCAATAAAAAGCAATATCGGGAGGCAAATATGCAGACAGACTTTTATGAGGACAGGCTCAGGGTGTTCCTTGAGGAGTTCAAAAAAAATACCGTGGCTTACAGCGAAAAAATCGAAGGCTTTTTATATAAGCCGTGCGAATATAAAGTCGGTAACGAATTGCCCGTTGTTGATGAGAGCTTTAAGAGTTTTGAAAAAAATGACCGCTGGGGCGGAAAATATGATGCACACGCATGGTTTTATAAAAAACTGATTGTTCCGAAAGAACTGACAGGCAAAAATCTCGAGCTTACCGTCTCCACTCAGCTTGATGGCTGGGACGCGGTAAATCCTCAGTTTATAGCGTATGTTGACGGCAAATTGCAGCAAGGGCTTGATGTGAATCACCGCGAAATATTCCTTGATAATGCAAAGGACGAATATGATATCTTCCTTTACGCCTATTCCGGCAGAAACGACTGCTTGCTTGATTTTAACGTGACTCTCAACGCGTATTACGAGAACGCACGCCGCCTCTATTATAAAATCGCCGTGCCGTATGAGGTTACGCTTTATCACGAGCCGTATGAAAAGGTCTATGTCGATATCGAAAACTACGTTGTCGGCGCAATAAATCTCATTGATATGCGCGTGCCGGGTTCAAAAGAATTTCTTGACTCCGTCGATACTGCCGAAGCATATCTTGACAGGGAATTCTACGGCAAATACTGCAAAAAAGAAGACGTAAACGCCGTCTGCATAGGCCATACGCATATAGACGTAGCTTGGCTCTGGACTCTTGCACAGACGAGGGAAAAGGTGTTGCGCTCTTTTTCGACCGTACTTGAGCTTATGAAAAAATATCCCGAATACAAGTTTATGTCGAGTCAGGCGCAGCTCTATAAATTCCTGAAAGAGGAAAGCCCCGAGCTTTACGCCGAGGTAAAAGAAATGGTACGCCTCGGCAGATGGGAGGTCGAGGGCGCCATGTGGGTCGAGGCGGACTGCAATCTGTCGTCGGGCGAGAGCCTTGTAAGGCAGATATTATACGGCAAGAGCTTCTTCAAAAACGAATTCGGCGTTGATTCAAAGGTGCTTTGGCTCCCCGATGTATTCGGTTATTCCGCGGCCCTGCCGCAAATCCTCCGCAAAAGCGGCGTTGATAAATTCGTGACCTCCAAAATCGGCTGGAGCGAGACCGATAAAATGCCGTATGACACTTTTTCTGGAAGGGGATAGACGGTACCGATATATTCACGTATTTTATGACCGCGCAGGATAAGGTCAGAGGTAAAAAGCCGGCGACAAACGTCACTTACAACGCAAAACTCAACCCTTGTCAGCTCATAGGCGGATACGACCGCTATCAGCAAAAGGATATAAACAACGAAGTGATGATAACCTTCGGTTACGGCGACGGCGGCGGCGGACCTATAAGAAAAGACCTTGAATATTACGATGTGCTGAAAAAGGGCGTTTCGGGAGTACCGTGCGCTAAAATGGAATTTGCCGGCTCATTCCTTGAGCGAATTAAAAAGAGAGCCGAAAAAAATCCGAAAACTCCTTGTTGGCAAGGCGAACTGTATCTTGAATATCACCGCGGAACCTATACCTCCATGGCGCAGAATAAAAAGCTGAACCGCCGAAGCGAATTCCTTTATGAAAATGCCGAAATGCTGTCCGTGACGGCGCAAAAACTACTCGGCAAAGAGTACCCGAGGGAGGCTCTTCACGATGGCTGGGAGACAATACTTTTAAATCAGTTCCACGACATAATACCCGGCTCATCAATAAAGGAAGTATATGAGGTATCGCATCGGCAGTATGAGAAAATCTGCGAAGCGGGCAAAAGAATCAAAAACGACGCCGAAACCGCCGTCGCGGAAAATATAAACACACGCGGCGGAGTGCTCGTTTTTAATCCGAACTCCTTTGAGGCGAGCGGCGAAACAAAGCTTGACGGCAAAACCGTGTACGTTAAAAATATACCTCCGAAGGGATATAAGGTTGTAACGGACGTCTGCAATACAAATTCCGTAAAGGTTACCGATAAATTCCTTGAAAACAGGTTCTTTAAAATAAAGCTTGATAAGACCGGAGCTTTTTCTTCTCTGTTCGATAAGAAAAATAAACGCGAGGTGCTCAAAAAGGGCGAGCGCGGAAATGTGCTTACTGCATACGAAGATATTCCGCGTGACTACGACAACTGGGAGATAAGCAATTACTATACCGACAAGTCTTGGGAAGTTGATTCCGTAGTTTCAATAAAACCGCTGTCGGACGGTGTCAGAGCCGGCATCGAGATAACAAGAAGATTTCTCTCAAGCACCATAGTACAGCGCATATGGCTCTATGAAAACACGCCGAAAATCGACTTCGAAAACGATATTGACTGGAAAGAAAGCCATATACTTCTCAAAACCGCCTTCCCCACGGAAATAAATGCCGACAAGGCAACATACGACATACAATTCGGAACGGTTGAAAGACCGACTCACAAAAACACAAGCTGGGACGCGGCAAAATTTGAGGTGTGCGCGCATAAATTCGCCGACCTTTCAGAATACGGCTACGGCGTAAGCCTTTTAAACGACTGCAAGTACGGCTATGATATTCACGACTCGGTTATTCGCCTTACGCTGATTAAGTGCGGAAACTATCCCAATCCCGACGCCGATAAATGCAGGCACGAGTTTACATATTCGCTGTTCCCGCACAGCGGTGATTTCAGGGAGGCAGGTACGGTAAAGCTCGCTTATCTGCTCAATTCTCCGCTTGAGGCAAAAAAAATCGAAAGTCAAAACGGTACTCTTCCCGAAGAATATTCCCTTTTGTCGATTGATTCGGAAAATGTCATATGCGAGACAGTGAAAAATGCAGAGGACGGCGACGGCGTAATCGTGAGATTGTACGAGTGCTGTAATTCACGCGCAAATGTAAATCTCACGCTCGGATTTGATTTTGACGATGTGTACTTGACCGACCTTCTCGAAAATGAAGAGAGAAAGCTTCAAAAACACGGCAGAACGGTAAATCTTACGTTGAAACCGTTTGAAATAGTAACTTTAAAGCTGAAATAAAACAGATTGCTTTTTTTTCGAAAGGATAGGTGCTTAAAATGAAAAAAATTTATGGACGACGACTTTTTGCTGTCAACCGATACCGCAAAGGATCTCTTCAGGGCGGCGAAAGAAATGCCTGTATTCGATTGGCATTGCCACCTGTCGCCGAAGGAGATATACGATAACAAAAACCCCGACGATATAGCTGAGCTGTGGCTTTCTTATGACCACTACAAGTGGCGCGCCATGCGTTCGTTCGGCATTGACGAAAAATATATCACGGGCGACGCCGACGGCTATGATAAGTTTAAGGCGTGGGCTAAAACAATGCCCTATCTTATAGGTAATCCGCTTTATCATTGGACTCATCTGGAGCTTCAAAGATATTTCGGAATTTATAAAACGCTGTCTCCCGAAACGTGCGATGAGATATGGGAAAAATGCAACGCAAAAATCAAAAAAAGGCGGCTTTTCTCCGCGCGAGCTTATAGAAAAATCGGGTGTTGTGTGCGTCTGCACAACAGACGACCCGGCCGATACACTTGAATACCATAAGCTTTTGGCTAAGGATAAGAGCTTTTCATGCCGCGTGCTTCCGGCGTTCAGACCGGAAAAGGCTCTCGGTATAGAATTGCCGTCGTTTCCGGAGTGGCTTTCCCGTATGGAAAAAACGGCGGGCGTGAAAATAGATTCTTATAAGACGTTAAAAGAAGTCCTTAAAGAAAGAATACGTTATTTCGATTCCGTAGGCTGCCTTGCCTGTGATCATTCTTTTTCATATATACCATATGAAAAATGCGGCGAGGATGAGCTCGAAGAGATATTCAGAAAGGGTGCGGCAGGCGAAAAACCGACAGAATTTGAGTGCGACTGCTACAAAACCGACCTTTTAACCGAGCTTGCAAAAGAATACGCGGCACACGATTGGGTCATGGAGCTGCACGTAGGTGCTCTTCGCAACAACAACACAAGAATGTTTAAGGAAATCGGTGCCGATTCGGGCTTCGATTCGATAGATGATTGTAACACGGCTTCGGGACTTTCAAAATTCCTCGACTCGCTTGACAGCCAAAACGCTCTCCCCAAAACGGTCATTTTCAATCTTAACCCGCGTGACAATTTTGTCTACGGCTCTATGATAGGTAATTTCCAGGGCAGCGGCAATTATTCAAAAATACAGTACGGAGCGGCTTGGTGGTTCAACGACAATTACGACGGAATGAGAAAGCAGATTGCGACGCTCGCAAATCTCGGATGTCTCGGCAAATTTATCGGTATGGTGACGGATTCGAGAAGCTTTTTGTCATATCCGCGCCACGAGTATTTCAGACGTATTCTCTGCGAATATATAGGCGACCTCGTCGAGGAGGGAAAATATCCGCGCGATATGGAATTTCTTAAAAATATCGCGGAGGATATATCGTATAACAATGCCGCGGCTTACTTTGGCATTTGACAAGCCGAGGTTAATATAATAAAATACATAGAGTGAGCAGCCCGAGCAGTTGCGGAGCGCTTTGCGCGATGAGGAAAGTCCGAGCATCACACAGCAGGGTAACGGCTAACGGCCGCCGAGGGTGACCTCCGGGACAGTGCATAGAAATATACCGCCGCTTTTGCGGTAAGGGTGGAATGGCGAGGTAAGAGCTCACCGGAATGTCGGTAACGGCATTGCCAGGCAAACCCTACCCGATGCAACATCGACAGAAGTTGTCAGCTGGGCAAATACTTCGAAGGATGGCTTGAGCGTGCCGGCAACGGTACGCCTAGACAGATAACTGCTTTAAACGACAGAACTCGGCTTACAAGGCTGCTCACTCTTTTATTTCCGCCTCATATGATGATATGGGGTGGTTTTAATGTTAGAGGGCTTTTTCGGCGCGGTTTTTGTGGGACTTATAATATTGGGCGTCTTTGCCGTAGTATATGCTGTGCTGTTAAAACTGCTGCTGAAAGCAAAATACGAATACTATGTACTTATCCCGTCTAAGCATTGCGGGAAAAATGTGTCTGCGGCAGTATACGCCGCGAGAATGAAAATGAATCTCATAGGCGATGAGGATTACGGTAAAGTCATAGTGCTTGACACGGGAATGACCGAAAAAGAAAAGCTCGGCTGCCAAAATATTTGCCGTGAAACAAACGGCATATATCTTTTTACCGCCGAGGATTTAGAGGAATATTTGAAATGAGCGAAACTCGCGAAAAAGAAATAATAGAGGGTACGGTAGAGGACATAAGGTTCAGAAATGAGCAAAACGGATATACCGTGCTTTCCGTCGGCTGTGATGATGACCTTATCACGGCCGTCGGTGTATTTTCCGATATTTCCGTCGGCGAAACCGTAAAGCTTCAGGGTGAATGGACTTATCACACAACCTTCGGCAGGCAATTTAAGGTGGAGGCGTTTGAACGCAATATGCCGGCAACAACCGAACAGCTTTATAATTATCTTGCCGCAGGCGCAATAAAAGGATAGGCAGGGCTACGGCAGAGCGTATTGTGGATATGTTCGGCGAAAAAGCATTCGATTATCTCGAAAGCAATCCCGAGATGCTCTCAAAGGTCAAGGGCATTTCGCCGGAAAAGGCAGAAAAAATCTGCGCGTCATATCGCAGCCAGTTTGCGATACGCAGCATTACCATGACGCTCGAATCGTACGGTATACGGTCCGCCGCGAGTGCCTTGCCGCATATAAAGCGTTCGGCGGTGATGTGGTGGGCAAGGTCACGGAAAACCCGTACGTTCTCTGTTTGCCCGAGGTCGGCGTACCGTTTGACCGAGTTGAGACAATAGCTGACAATCTTCCGCACAGACCAAATGATTCATACAGGATAAAGGCGGGCGTAGAGCATATTTTAAGACATAATTTATATGTCGACGGACACACCTGCATACCGCGTGATAAGCTTTTGCGCGTGGCTGCCGAATTTCTTAATACAAATGCAGATACCGTAGATATAATGACGGACGAGCTTTGTCATGAAAACCGACTTGTCTCAAAGGTGTTTACCGACAAGGAGTACGTCTTTTTAATTCAGGCGTTTCGCGATGAAAAGAGTATAAGCGACCGCATAAAGGTGCTTTTGAATTTTCCGCCGGCAGGCCATTCGGCACTTGACAGCGAAATAGAGAAAATCGAAAAAGCCGATAATATATCGTATGCCGAAAAGCAAAAGCTCGCCATAAAGACAGCGGTGAACAAGGGCATACTGATTTTGACCGGCGGTCCCGGAACAGGTAAAACCACCACGCTCAAGGGCATACTTCGTCTCTTTCAAAGCGAGGGGCTGGACATAAGCCTTGCGGCACCCACGGGAAGAGCGGCAAAAAGAATGACCGAGCTTACCGGCAAGGAGGCTAAGACCATTCACCGGCTTTTGGAGGTTGAGTGGGACGAGCATGACAGACCTACATTTAAACGAAATATCCGCAATCCGCTTGAGTGTGAAGCTCTTATACTTGATGAGCTCTCCATGGTGGATATAAGCCTTTTTGCGAGCCTTTTAAACGCATTGCCTCTCGGTTGTCGCCTTATTATGCTCGGTGACTCCGATCAGCTGCCGCCGGTCGGTGCAGGCAATGTGCTTCACGATTTAATTGAATCGCGCCTTTTGCCTGTGGTTGAGTTGAAGGAGGTTTTCCGTCAGTCCATGGGCAGCCTCATAGTCACTAACGCACACCGTATAGTGAACGGTGAAAAAATCGTGACAGACCGAAAGGACGGCGACTTCTTTTTGATGGAACGGCAGACCCCGGCTCTTGCTGCGAAAACGATAGCGGAGCTTTATGCCGAGAGACTGCCGCGTGCATATTCGTATTCTCCGCTTAGAGATATACAGGTGCTTTGCCCGTCGAAAAAGGGCGAGGCCGGCACGGTAAATCTCAACAAAATACTCCAGTCTCTTGTGAATCCGCCGTCGGATAATAAAAACGAGCTGAATTCGGGCTTCCGTCTTTTCCGCGAGGGCGACAAGGTAATGCAGATAAAAAACAATTACGATATCCATTGGGACAGCGATAAGGAGTCCGGCGAGGGAATTTTTAACGGAGACATCGGAATAATCGAAAAAATAGACTTAAAGAGCGAGACTGCGTTTATAAGCTTTGACGACAGAACCGCACAGTACGCAAAGGAGCAGATGACCGAGCTTGAGCTTGCATATGCCGTTACCGTGCATAAAAGTCAGGGCAGCGAATTTAAAGCCGTTATAATGCCCGTCGTAAATGTAATACCGCAGCTCTGTTACAGAAATCTGCTTTATACCGCCGTAACAAGGGCGAAGGAGCTTATGATAATTGTCGGCACTAAAGACGAGGTTATGAAAATGGCGGCTAACGATAAAAAAACACGCCGCTATTCGGCACTGAAAAAGCTGCTGCTTAATGATGCCGCTCCCGCAATTCTCGGTACAACGGGTATTTAAAAGAGCTGAACCGATTTTTTAAGAGCAAACAAAGACACCCCTTTGGCACTTTAAGTGCTCAAGGGGTGCTTTTTTTCTTGGATTATATCAGGCTTCTTCTCTTTCTTTTTGATTATCACGCCTGCCGTGGCAGCCGCCGTAATAACGGCAAATGACGATAACGCAATACCGCGTTTTGCGCTTCCGGTTTTGGGAATTTTGGATGAGACCTTATTTTCGCCGCCTGAAAGTCTTACTTCGGCGCGCTCTTCGATATTCTCCGAAGTGTTTTCCGTTGTATCCGCCGGAGCTGTTTCGGTTACGGGTGTAGGCTCGTTTTCGCCGATTATAAGCTTTGAGGCGTCATTTATGAACGGATAATCCTTAATTTCATCGTCGCTTAAGTGCGTAAAGGTAAATGTTTTTTCCTTTATGAGCCTTTGCGGACTGTTGAGACGGTATCTGACCTTTATGCTGATGGGCTGAGTGCTTTTGGCAAAGCAGTGGTCGGTCATGGAAATTACCTCGGTACTGCCGGCGCCTATTCCGGAATATGAATTGTACTCAGGGAAAAGGTTGAAGCCCTTAGCCGAAATGTCGAGAATATCTATTGTGTATTGCTCCGAGAGATTTGTAAATACAAGTGCCGTGTCCTCCGACGTGTGAAAGCCGGAGTTTGTATTGTCAAATCTCATATAGAGACCGTCCGCCGGATTCTGGGCAAGCTCAAATTGCGGATATTTAGGATTTGAGTATATATCCTTTATACTGTCGCCGAACATAAACTCGAGTATAAACTCGCGAGAGTATGAGTCCCAGTTGCTTTGACCGTGGAACTGCCCCTTTATAAACCATGTGTTTTCCGGAAGATAGGAGCAGGTGGCGTCTATATCCCTGTCGGGAGAGATGTGCCAATGCTTTTTGTTGTTACACTGTGTTCCGACGGGAGCGTAATCCTCCGGAAACTGCTCTCCGAACGGAGCGCAGGCAGAGCCCGACGAAGTGTGCACGTCTATTATATAGTCGGAGTTTTTGTATGTACCGGTAACGCCGTTTATGCCCGTATTGGACATTATGGCTATCTGAGTGCCGGCTTTTTGTGCTCTTTTAAGACCCTCGCTCATATTTGCGAGCGCGTTGTAGTGAAATTCGTCCGAGGCTGCTATCAGCGGAGCGGCCGCGACGGGGTCTACGTATCCGTCTTTTATAAGACGGGCTTTCACTTCATCGTATACGTTAAGAGGGATAAAGTCCCATATACTGCCGAATTTGTCAATGTAATCCACAATGTATTTCTGCGCGACGAGATTGACTATTTTGTTGAGGTTTTGGTAACCGCCTGTAAGAGATGACAGGAACTCGAGTATCCATTCCCACTCGTTTTCGGAGCGGAAACCGATTTCGACAAACTGCAATATCGTCGGGAAGTCAAGCGTTATATCGTTGCCGAGCAACGGGTCGCCTACCATATTGGTTCCGCCTATTGCCGGAACGTTGAGACAGGCTTTGTGAACCTTTGCTTTTTCGCCGTAATAATAGAGATACGAGGCACCGCATTGACCGCCGAAGCTAAGGCCGTATATATCCACCTTGTCGGAACATGTCAAGGCTCTTACTTCATCGATATATGCGTCAATGTCCTTTGCGTATTGCGCCTGACCCTTACGCCAATCGTTGGTGTAAATGAATATGTAGTCGGCGGCATTTTCAACGCCCTGCTGTGTAAGTTTTTCCACGAAGCCGGTCATTATGGGCTTTTCGCCGATATACTCCTCCTGACCGTTTGCAATAAGTGTGGACATTCGCGTGGCCTCGGCGCCCTTCGGGAAGGTATCGAGGTTGTATTTCGATGAACCGTCCGCATTGCAGGCTATCGGGTCCATCACGTCGAGAAGAATCGTGCCGAGTGTGTCCACAAGCGGATCGGGGTTGCCTTTTGCATATTCCTTCGCGCCGTTTGCAAGCTCTTTGCCGTAGTCGTTTAAAACGTGCTCCTTGACCTTGTCAAAGTCAAGACCCCAGGCTTTTTCACCGGTGTCCTGATTAAAGAGCTTCGGACCGCTGTATCCCTGCAAGAGAATGACCGGATAAACTTTTCTTTTTTTGCCGTCTGCCGCAAAGGCCGTCACAAAGAGCGAGCCTGCTGCCAGTATCAGCGACAAAAGTACCGCTAAAAACCTTTTCATTTTTTTACTCCTCCAAGCTTTGTGCATTTTATACACAAATTATTATTGATTATAACATTTTTAATTCAAATTGTAAATAAAATATTTTTCGTTCCGTATAACCCCTGTTTGTGTTAAGCAAAATTCGGCTTTTCGCTCTTTTTTATTGACTTTAATACGCTTTGGTGTTAACATAACAAGGATATGCCAATCCGCAGGAGGGAATTTTATGAATATTTCAAGCTCACTTGCATCGCTTATAAGTGTGCCGTCGGATAATATTATATATGCCGTTATCTTGTTTGTTATAGGCCTTGTGCTTATAGTTAAGGGCGGCGATGTTTTTGTTGACGCCGCTACATGGATAGCCGAAGCTACGGGAATTCCGAAATTCATAATCGGCGCTACGGTAGTCAGCTTTGCCACGACGCTTCCGGAACTTCTTGTTTCGTCAATAGCGGCGGCAAAGGGGCAAAACGATATGGCAATAGGCAATGCCGTAGGCTCGGTAACCGCCAATATCGGACTTATAATGAGCATTTCCGTTTTGTGTATGCCGGCCGTCATTAAACGCAGCTCCGTTGCAATAAAGGGCTCGCTTATGATTCTCGCGGTTGCCGCGCTTTTTGCATTTTCTTATGACCTTGATTTAAATCTTTGGCAGAGCATTATAATGATAGCGATATTTGCCGTCTTTATGATAGAAAATATCATTTCCGGCAAAAAATCTCTCTCCGCCGATTCCGGCGAGGTTGAGAAAACGGAACACACCGGGAAGCAGATGGCACTCAATATAGTTAAGTTCTTGATAGGTGCCGCGGCCGTTGTTGTGGGAGCCGATTTGCTCGTTGACGACGGTACCGTGATAGCTCGCCATTTAGGCGTGTCCGAGGCGATAATCGGCGTTACCATAATAGCGATAGGCACATCCTTGCCCGAGCTTGTAACAACTCTTACCGCCGTTGCCAAAAAGCAGTCGGAGCTTTCCATAGGCAACATTATTGGCGCAAATATCATTGATTTGACTCTCATTCTTCCGATATGCGCGTTTTTATCGGGCGGAACTCTTACGGTCGGCAAGCAGTCGGCGTTTCTTGATATGCCGGTTTGTTTGCTCGTCATAGCGATAGCCATAATACCTACGTTGATTTTCAAAAAGCTCAGCCGTTGGCAGGGCGCTTTGATGGTTTGTATTTATATCGGCTATGTGGCGGTGCTTGTCACGAATTCGTCCATGCATTATCTTCCGTTTTAAATGATAGGGGCTGTATTTTTTACAGCTCCTTTTTTTTGAAATTTTTAAAGGCCGTTTTTATTTTTATGTTTAATATTTGTATTGAAATAGAACCCGAAATATGATAAAATTTTCAATTAAGTAAAAGCATTTGTTTGAAAGGTCGGTGTATTGTTTGAAAGCGTATTTGATGCTTGAAGACGGTTCCGTATATGAGGGAACCGCAAGGGGCGATTTTAAAGAAACTGCCTGCGAAATAGTGTTTAACACTTCCATGACCGGATATGTTGAAATCCTTACTGACCCGTCGTATGCGGGGCAGGGAGTTGTTATGACCTATCCCATGATAGGCAATTACGGTATAAGCCGAGAGGATTTTGAGAGCGAAAGGCTTCAGCCGAGTGCCTTTATAGTCCATGAGCTCAGCTCCGACCCGTCAAATTTCAGATGCACCGATACAATAGAGAATCTTTTAAAGGAATACAACATCCCGTGCATATCGGGCGTTGATACGCGTGCCGTTGTAAAGAAACTGCGCGAGAGCGGAACCATGCGCGGCGTACTCACTTCGGATATCGGCGACAGGGAAAGGCTTATGGATGTCATTAAGTCCTTCCGCCAAATTGACCTTGTCGGCAGCGTTACCGCAAAGCAGACAAAGGTATACGGCGAAGAAAACACCGGTGCTGAAATAGCACTTATGGATTTCGGAACAAAGCGGAATATAATAAATAATCTCGTGAAGAGAAACTGCATTGTAACGGTTTATCCGTCATTTACGTCGGCAGATGAAATAATAAAGACATCGCCCGACGGCATTATGCTTTCAAACGGCCCCGGCGATCCGTCGGAATGCGTCGATATAATCAAAGAGATAAAGAAGCTTTACGATTACGGTATACCGACCTTTGCAATCTGCCTCGGTCATCAGCTTATGGCACTTGCCAACGGCGGCGAGACCGAAAGAATGAAGTACGGTCACAGGGGCGCAAATCACCCGGTCAAATTTCTTAATGAAGACAGGACCTACCTCTCGTCACAGAACCACGGCTATATGGTAAACGGCAAGGGGCTGCCGGATAACGCCGAAATCAACTGCGTAAACGTAAACGATAAGACCGTTGAGGGAATAGTTTATCACGGAAAGCCCGTGTTCACCGTGCAGTTCCACCCGGAGGCCAACGCAGGTCCGCGCGATACGGCGTTTTTGTTTGACAGATTTTTGAAGATGGCAGCGGAGGGCAGATACGATGATTGATAAGACGATAAAAAAGGTACTTGTTATCGGCTCCGGTCCTATTATCATAGGTCAGGCTGCCGAATTTGACTACGCCGGAACTCAGGCGTGCCGCTCTCTGAAGGAAGAGGGGATAGAGGTTGTACTTGTAAACTCAAACCCCGCTACAATAATGACCGACGGCGATATAGCGGATAAGGTGTATATCGAGCCGTTGAATGTTCCCACGCTCACCAAGATAATAGAAAAAGAAAAACCCGATTCGATTCTTCCAACGCTCGGCGGTCAGACAGGACTCAACCTTGCTATGGAGCTTGACGAAAAAGGCGTTTTAAAGGCCAACGGCGTGCGCCTTATCGGTATCAAGGCGTCCTCTATCAAAAAGGCTGAGGACAGGCAGGAATTTAAGGATACCATGGAAAAAATCGGCGAGCCGTGTATCGAGTCGCTCGTTGTACACGACGTTGAGGCTGCGGTTGAATTTTCCGATAAGATAGGCTATCCCGTAATAGTCCGCCCGGCATATACGCTCGGCGGTACGGGCGGCGGAATTGCCGACGATGAGGAGGAGCTTCGCGAGATATGTTCAAACGGACTTCGCCTGTCGCGCGTAAACGAGGTCCTTATCGAGAAATGTATTGCCGGCTGGAAAGAGATAGAGTATGAGGTAATGCGTGACGGCAAGGGCAACTGCATTACCGTATGTAATATGGAAAACCTCGACCCCGTAGGAGTTCATACCGGAGACTCGATAGTTGTCGCACCGTCTCAGAC
>ENA-OQMX01000192-OQMX01000192.1-human-gut-metagenome-genome-assembly--contig:-NODE-192-length-15904-cov-4.142676_pt1 | contig 15904 bp, 14 predicted proteins | sample MGYA00242622_ERZ504866 | MGnify/ENA primary metagenome ERZ504866 (study PRJEB26092, sample SAMD00036422) | human gut metagenome | host: Homo sapiens | study: EMG produced TPA metagenomics assembly of...
TCCTACATAGTCGAAATAATCGTATAGGTGTTTTTCTTCAGAATGCTTATTATAAATTGCTCCGGCTTTGACGACGCGGTGGCTGTTTTCACGCCGCAGTCTCGCAGCTTTTTCAAAAGCTCAGGTATACCGTCGTAAGCCCTTGATTCCCAAAGGCCCTTTTCGCGGTATCTCTCGCGGTACTTTTCCACCATAAAATCTATTTTTTCATCGTCGTAGGAATAAAAGCTCTTAAAGCTGTCATATATAGGCGGTCCTATAAAACGGCGAAGCTCCTCGTCCGTCGGCTCCGGTTTATTATCCGCCCGAAAAGCATATTTAAGACTTTTGAATATTCCCTCCGACGAGTCAAAAAGAGTTCCGTCGAAGTCAAAAAGCACTGTGCCGAAGTTAAGTTTCATAAAATCCTCGCTTATTTCACCTTTGATACATCGGCAACGACATTTATATAAGCGCCGTTTGCGTCAATCGTATAGAAGGTAACTGTATCATTTGAAGAAAATCTGAGATTGTAATGAGCGGCATAATTACTCTCGGTATACACCTTATAGCCCTTTGTCTCGGTATTGAACACATACATACGGTAATCCATGGCATTTGTCACCGTACCGAGCATTACAACATATTTCCCGTCGGGACTTACGGTGAAAAGAAGCGGATTCATTTTAAGCCTACCGTCTCTATTACCGTGTTATCCTCGGTATTAAACAGTCTACCGTCCTCTTTCGAAGAATCCAATCGCGCTTCTGACATAAGAGCTGCCGTATGTTCCGTAGAACATATTTATTACACTCGACTGACCGTTAAGATACTTCATTAGTATTAAAACCGTTGTCGGTTTCTTTAATATACACAAAGCCGCCGTCCGACGTGGGCTTCGCATATGTATCGAGCACATCTGTTACCGCGTCAACATCTTTATTGTTGCCGTTTTTGATGTAAATATCCTTCGGGGTGCTGCCGTCCTCCTGCTCCTCGTAGTTTCTGCACGAGAAGAACGGTATTACGGAGGTAGTAGATTTAAGTTCCGTATCGGTTATCATACAGAAGTCCGGACGAACCGCTCCGTTTATGTTTACGGTACGGTTGTTCTCATTGAGAAATCTCGTTGAGGTGCCGTCGTTACGATTGAGAATATACGCTTCCTCCCAGACAACATTGTCGGTATACACCTTTTGAGCGTCTGTATGAAGAAGGAGCAAGCACTTACCGTCCGCAGCGTAAGCCGATGGAAGATTTGCCACCCTGAACATAACGAAATCGTATATATACACGGGAGTCTGCGCACTCTGCGCCGTGTACACGCCGTAGCCGGTCAAAACACCGTCGCGCTCAACATAATAGATTTTTGCAGGTATCTGCTGACCGCTGAGAGAAACCGTAACGTCCATGGTGCCGGTGGGGTCTATCGGGTCATAACTCTTGCCCTTGAACTCATAGAACTGAACGGTTCCGGCGGTGTCCACGGTATAAACGACGGAAGAAATATCCGTTTTCATATACGGTATTTGAATTTCCTTTTGAGAGAGCGTTATTGCGGAGAGCTCGGCCTTTTCTTCACTCTTTGCCGAGCCCTGAGAAGAGCCGTCAGCAGTTGATTTAAGGTACAGTGCGCCGCCGAGCATCAAGAGCGCAAGCACCGCAACTATTACGGTAAAAACGGTTTTACCCTTTGTCGGAGCTTTTTTGTCATTGCCTGCATTAGGCTTTTGCATTTCTTTTTCAACCGGAGTGCCGTCATTTTTGGCTTTTCGTTTTATCCATAAACGGAATACCACCTTTATTATAGTTTGCACTTTTTTATACAGTTTTATATTATACTATGAGGCGACAAAAAAAACAAGCCGCGAAGACTTATTGTGTAACGGCACTTATTATAATCCGCAACAAAAACTTATCGGTTTTTGTCGTTTTTTTGCCGTGTGATATTGCATTTTTTCAAAAAACTACATTATAATAATTTGTGTCACACTTAAGACGGTTGTGATACCGACCGTTTGAGGTGTGTTTTTTTATGTTTGAATAACGCCGCAGGCGAAAAACAAAAAAGGCTGATCCGCAGCCGTTTACAGGAGAAAAAAGTGAAAAAAGGATTTGACAACGACAAGTATCTAAGTCTCCAATCGGAGCAAATCAGAAGCCGCATCGATGAATTCGGAGGTAAGCTCTATCTTGAATTCGGCGGAAAAATTTTTGACGATTATCACGCTTCGCGCGTGCTGCCGGGATTTTTGCCGGACAGCAAAATGAAAATGCTCATAGAGCTTAAAGACGAAGCGGAAATGATAATCGCAATAAACGCAAACGACATCGAAAAAAGCAAGGTGCGCGGTGATATAGGTATAACCTACGACCTCGACGTGCTGAGACTTATCGACATATACTCGTCCTTCGGGCTTGTTGTCAGAAGCGTGGTTTTAACGCAGTACAACTCTCAGCCGCTTGCAAAGGCTTTTTCCGAAAAGCTGAACTCACTCGGCATTGACGTTTATCGTCACTATGCCATTGACAACTACCCTACCGACGTAAAGCTCGTAGTCAGCGATGACGGCTACGGCAAAAATGATTTTATCAAGACCGAAAAATCGCTCGTCGTGGTAACGGCGCCGGGTCCGGGCAGCGGTAAAATGGCTGTTTGCCTGTCTCAGCTATATCATGAGAACAAGCACGGCGTTAAGGCAGGATACGCAAAATTCGAGACTTTTCCCATTTGGAATCTCCCGTTAAAGCACCCCGTCAACCTCGCATATGAGGCGGCAACGACCGATCTCAACGACGTTAACATGATAGACCCGTTTCATCTTGAAGCGTACGGGAAAACCACCGTAAATTACAACCGCGACATAGAGGTATTCCCTGTGCTCAACACTATTTTCGAGCGTATTTACGGAAGCTCGCCCTACCGCTCACCCACCGATATGGGCGTTAATATGGCAGGCTTTTGTATAACCGACGACAAGGTCGTATGCGACGCCGCAAAGCAAGAGGTTATAAGACGTTATTACAAAGCCCTCGTAAGAGAGAAAAACGGCGAAAAGGTTTCGGGCGAAATTTTCAAGCTCGACCTTTTGATGAAGCAGCTTGAGGTCTCGGTTTCGGACAGAAAATGCGTAGAGCCTGCAATAGAAGTGAGCAAAAAGACTAACGCTCCGGCAACGGCGGCATTGCTTCCCGACGGGCAGATTGTAACCGGCAAAACCTCATCTCTTCTCGGCGCAACCTCGGCAATGCTTTTAAACGCGTTGAAAACAATAGCCGGTATAGATGATTCGGTAAAGCTCATCTCGCCATCCGTCATAAGTCCCATACAGCACCTTAAAACAGAGCATTTCGGCAGTAAAAATCCGAGGCTTCATACGAACGAGGTGCTTTTGGCGCTTTCGATTTCCGCTGCAACCGACGAAAATGCACAAAAAGCTATGGACGCTTTACAATATCTTCGCGGATGCGAGGTCCACTCTACCGTAATACTCTCTTCGGTAGACTCCGACACACTCTCAAAGCTCGGCATAAACGTCACATGTGAGCCCGAGCGCGAGACAAGAAATCTTTTCAACAGATAAAACACGGTGCTGCACCGGGCGTGACGCACGGCATACCGCAGCACAGTCTTTATATATAACTAAATCACGCGGGAAACCGCTCTCATAAGGAGAGAAATTTTATGGCAGCAAAGTATATTTTCGTAACAGGCGGCGTTGTTTCCGGTCTCGGCAAGGGAATTACCGCGGCTTCTCTCGGCAGACTTTTAAAGGACAGAGGTCTTAAGGTCACCGTAATGAAGCTTGACCCGTATCTCAATGTTGACCCCGGCACAATGAATCCCATACAACACGGCGAGGTATTTGTAACGGATGACGGAGCGGAAACGGATCTTGACCTCGGACATTATGAGAGATTCATTGACGAAAGCCTCACCAAAAACAGCTCATGCACATCCGGCAGCGTTTATTTTAACGTGCTTTCAAATGAGCGCAAGGGTGTTTACGGTGGGCAAACCGTTCAGATAATTCCTCACATAACAAACGAAATCAAGAGAAGAATCGCTCTTAACGAAACAGAAAATACCGACATAGTTATGGTGGAAATCGGAGGTACCGTAGGCGATATCGAAAGCCTTCCGTTCCTTGAGGCCATACGTCAGTTCGCTCAGGAAAGAGCCGGCAGATGTATGTTTATTCACGTGACGTTGGTACCCTTCCTCGGGGCATCAATGGAGCTTAAAACAAAGCCCACGCAGCACTCGGTAAAAGAACTGCTCGGCATCGGCATAAGGCCGAATGTTATAGTCCTCCGCACCGAGCATCACATAGACCGCGACATAAAGGAAAAAATCGCTCTCTTCTGCAATGTTCCATGTGAAAACGTAATAGAAAATATCGATCTCCCCACTCTTTATGAAATTCCGCTTGCACTTGAAAAAGAGGGACTTGACAAAATAGTTGTAAACACCTTAAAGCTTGACTGCAAAGAGCCCGACCACACCGATTGGATGAATATGATAGACAAAAATTCGCATTTGTCAAAGGAGGTCAACATTGCGCTCGTCGGCAAATATGTTGAGCTTCACGACTCATACCTCAGCGTAAACGAGGCATTAAAGCACGGCGGACTCGACCACGACGCGCACGTCAACATCGATTGGGTCGATTCCGAATCAATAACCGAAGAAAATGTTGCGGAACGTCTTAAAAATGCCGACGGCATACTTGTCCCCGGCGGTTTCGGCACACGCGGAATAGAGGGAAAGATCGCCGCAGCAAAATATGCGCGCGAAAACAAGGTTCCGTATCTCGGCATTTGCCTCGGACTTCAGATAGCAATTATCGAATTCGCGAGAAACGTACTCGGTCTCAAGGATGCAAACACAACGGAAATTGATCCCAATACGGAAAACCCCGTAATTTATCTTATGCCCGACCAGCACAACGTAACCGATATGGGCGGCACCATGAGACTCGGCGCATACCCGTGTATGCTTGACGAGGGCTCAAAAGCATACAAAGCATACGGCAAGCAGCTCATTTCCGAGCGTCACCGTCACCGTTACGAGGTAAACAACGATTACAGAGACCTGCTTGAGAAAAACGGTATGCACATATGCGGACTCTCCCCCGACAAGCATATTGTTGAAATGGTAGAGCTCAAGGATCACCCGTGGTTTGTCGCAAGCCAGGCACATCCCGAATTTAAATCGCGTCCGACAAAACCGCATCCCCTTTTCAGCGGACTTATAGGCGCCGCTCTCGATTACAGAGAAAGCAAATAAGACTTCAAAAAGTAAAGGCTGTAAAAACTCTAGTTTTTACAGCCTTTTTTATTGCTTTTAAATTTTATATAAGTTCTCTGCCCATAAGCACGCCCATAACGCTTGCCATCATAAGGCCGCGAGTCCAACCGCTTGAATCGCCGAGGCAATGAAGCCCCTCAATATTCGTATTGAACTTCTCATCCATCTTTACCTTATTGGAATAGAACTTGATTTCGGGGCCGTAAAGCAGCGTTTCCTCGCTTGCAAAGCCGGGTACCACCTTATCTACAGCCTCTATGAATTTGATTATATTCATAAGAGTTCTGTACGGCATTGCGGCTGTAAGGTCACCTGCCACCGCGTCCGGAAGGGTCGGACGAACGTTACTGCGCGTCAAATCCTCCTGCCATGTGCGCTTACCTGCCAAAATATCACCGTATCTCTGAACGAGGATGTGACCGTCGGCAAGCATATTCACAAGTTCGCCGACTTTCTTTGCATACGGTATAGGCTCATCAAACGGCGGACGGAAATTGTGGCTGCAAAGAATAGCGAGGTTCGTATTGTCGCTCTTTGTATTTTTATAGCTGTGCCCGTTTACCACGGCAAGCGAATTGTTGTCGTAATTCTCCTGGCTGACAAAGCCGCCGGGATTTTGGCAGAATGTACGCACCTTATTTGTGAACGGTTCGGGATAGCCTATAAGCTTTGACTCATACAGAGCCTCATTTACGTCCTCCATTACCTCGTTTCTGACCTCGACTCTGACGCCGATGTCAACGGTTCCGGGAAGATGCTCGATATTATGCTTTTTGCACATATCCTCAAGCCAGTCGGCACCCTTTCTGCCCGTTGCTATGACTACGTTGTCGGCGGAAACGGAAAATTTTTCGCTCTCCGGCTTACCGCACGGAAGGAATACCGCGCCTTTTGCTCTGCCGTCCTCGACAATCAAATCCACGCATTCCGTTTTAAAGATAATCTCAACGCCGTTGTCGGTAAGATGCTTTTCGATTTTCCCGTAAAGCTCCTGTGCCATTTCTGTGCCGAGATGACGTATGGGACAATCCACAAGCTTCAATCCTGCCTGTATCGCACGCAGTCTTATCGCCTTGATTTTTTCGTCGTGACCTACGCCCTCGACCTTTTTATCTGCACCGAACGAAAGATATATTCCGTCCGTATACTCTATCATCTGCTGAGCGAACTCATGCCCGATAAGGTCCGGCAAATTTCCGCCGACCTCGCAGCTGAGCGAAAGCTTGCCGTCTGAGAATGCACCCGCACCGGAAAAGCCCGTAGTGATATTGCAGTCGGGCTTACAGTTTACGCATTTACCCGTCTTGGCTTTGGGGCAATGCCTCTTTTCCACGGGCAAGCCTTTTTCAACGATCATTATTTTTTTCTTTGAACCGTTTTTCAGCATCTCAAGAGCGGTAAAAATACCCGATGGGCCTGCGCCGATGATCAATACGTCCGTTTTCAAATTACTCATTCCTTTACATAAAAAAACCGTAAATACCGACTTACGTTTTCCGGCTATTTACGGTAATCAGTTACTACTAATTACATATTATATTAGCACGACTCAGCCGTAATGTCAAGCGGACAAAAAAAGCGCCGCGCAAAGCTGAGCGTTGTGCGGCGCAGATATGAATTTTGCATAGGTTTTATCAGTTGGGTGTGTAGAGATTTGCATACGGACGCGAAGTAGTGGGAACAAGCTTTGTGAACGGCACGGACATAATTTCATCAAAGCTCTTGCCGAACTTTTCACAGTAAGCGCGCACATGTCTTTGAAGCTCATCCGTATCGCGGCTGTCAAGCTCTTTTACGGCGGTTATATGCTCAGATATATTCTCCTGCGGCACCTCACCGCGTATGAATATTCTGCCGCCGTGCATACCGGTGGCACAATGCGGTCCGACAATCGGCAGCTTTTCCGAATTGTCGAGTCCGAGGACTATGAGTATTCCGCCGGCCATATATTCGCCGAGGAATGCACCTGCGACGCCGCCTATGACCACCACCGGCAAAAGCTCGTGAAACTCTTTCATATGAATTCCCGCTCTTGAGCCCGCGCGTTTTTCGACAAAAATATCGCCGTCGCGCATGGCGTAGCCGAGAGTATCGCCGACATGACCGTGTATTGTAACTGAGCCGCCGCCCATGGTATTGCCGACAGCCTCCTGACCGTTTCCGTACACCTCGATATTGCCGCCGTTTAAATACGCGCCCATATCGTTGCCGGGCGTTCCGTGTATTTCAATGGTTTTGCCCTTATCGAGTGCTGCGCCTATATACCTTTGGCCGTTTACGTCCTCGACGCGTATCATATCTTCACTTAAAAGCATTCCGCGTATTTCATTATTTAATTCCTGAAAGCTGCGTTTTCCGGCTGTTATTATCATTTCGGACACCTCCGGTTAATTTCTGATTTGCTTATTCGCCCGCATGGCGAATTCCGAGTATTTCAAGTTCTTTGTCATTAAGACCGATACCTCGCAACATAAGTCTGTTGCCCCTTAAAGAATCTATCGAGTTAAGCCCCATGCCGCCGAGCATCTCTTTTATCTCGTGATTCCATGCATTCACGAGATTTACCACGCGCGGAGTCATTTCGTCCGGGTCAAGTCTTTTCGTAAGCTCGGGCCGCTGAGTTGCGATACCCCAATTACACTTGCCGGTGTGGCATTGCTGGCACATATGGCAGCCCATGGCAATCAAAGGTGCGGTTGCGACATATACCGCGTCCGCTCCGAGGGCTATGGCCTTGACAACATCAGCAGAATTTCTGAAAGAGCCCGATACGACAAGCGAAACCGAATTTCTTATGCTCTCATCCCTGAGCCTTTGGTCTACCGCCGCCAAGGCGAGTTCTATCGGTATACCGACATTATCCCTTATCCTCGTGGGAGCCGCTCCGGTTCCGCCGCGGAAACCGTCCATAACTATTATATCGGCACCTGCGCGCGCAACGCCTGAAACTATCGCCGAGCAGTTGTGTACGGCGGCTATTTTCACCGCAACGGGTTTTTTATACTGGGTGGCCTCCTTTAAAGACCAAATGAGCTGGCGCAAATCCTCTATCGAATATATATCGTGGTGCGGAGCGGGAGATATGGCATCCGAACCGGACGGTATCATACGCGCATTGCTTACCTCCACGGTAACCTTTTCGCCCGGAAGATGTCCGCCTATGCCGGGCTTTGCGCCCTGCCCTATCTTGATTTCGATAAACCGACAGTTATTTAAATACTGCTTGTGAACGCCGAATCTGCCCGATGCAACCTGTACTGCGGCATAATCGGTAAAATCGGTAAGACCCGGGTGAAGTCCGCCCTCACCGGTATTAAAAATCGTTCCGAGCTCTTTGGCTGCCATAGCGAGCGTTTTTTGAGCATTGAACGAAATCGAACCGAAGGACATTGCCGAAAACATAATCGGGGTTTCGAGCTTTACCTGCGGCGGCATAACCGTCTTGAGCCTTCCGTCCTCGGTGAACTCTATCTTGTCGGGCTTTCTGCCGAGGAAGGTTCTTATCTCCATAGGCTCTCTCAAGGGGTCTATGGACGGGTTTGTTACCTGACTCGCGTTTAAAAGCATTTTATCCCAATAAATCGGATACGGCTTATTGTTTGACATACCCGAGAGCAAAACGCCGCCGGTAGTCGCCTGCTTTATAATTTCTTTCTGCGCCGTCGGAGTCCAGTTAGCGTGGTCGCGATACGCCATATCGTATTTTACGATTTTTATCGCGTGCGACGGGCAAATCACGGCACAGCGATGGCACGCCACACACTTTCTCTCATCAGCCAAAACGGCTTTTTTATCCTTCGAGAAAAAATGCACCTTGTACGAGCATTCCTTGACGCATGCACCGCAAAGCGTACAGCGGTCGCGGTTTCTCTCTATATCAAATTCGGGAACGGTAAAATCCATTATCTGTCGCCCTCCCTTGCAAACGGAATAAATATCGGAGTGCCGCCGTCAACCGCGGCTATTTTTTCGGGATCGGGGCAAATTATGCGTATAGCCGATTCCTCTGACGCAAAATATGTTTTGTTACCCTTTTCCGCAGTGATAAGCGAACGCAGTTTAAGCCTGTCATTAAGAGCGAGCAAGCCGTGCTTTGAGCCTACCAATATCGAGAACGGACCGTTTATCAGCGCGCTTGAATACGCAGTCCTGAGAACGGTGTATACCTTCTGCTTTTCCTCGGGCATACGGTCTATAACGTCCCATTCGGGTGCCGCCAATATCTGCGCCGCCGTATCAAGTCTTAAGCCCTGACGCCTTACAAGCAAATCAAAAAGATAGGTTATAACCTCGGTATCGGTCTGTAAATTACAGCGATAGCCGAATTGCTCAACGTAACGTCGATTTGCGTCATAGCTTGAAATCTCGCCGTTATGGACTATTGACCAGTCAAGCAGCGTAAACGGGTGCGCGCCGCCCCACCAGCCGGGAGTGTTCGTGGGAAATCTGCCGTGAGCGGTCCACGTGTGAGCCTTGTAGTTTTCAAGCATATAATATTCGCCGACATCCTCGGGGTAGCCGACGGCTTTAAACGCGCCCATATTTTTTCCGCTTGAAAAAACGAACGCACCGTCTATCTCGTTATTTATTTTGATAACGCAGCGAGCCGTGTACTCGTCCTCGTCAAAGTCGTTCTTTTTGATTTTACTGGCCGGTACGGCTCCGAAATAACGCCATATAAGCGGCGCGTGGTGTATTGACTTTACCTTGCGCGTAGGTATCTGCTCAAAATTCTCTATGTCAAAGTGTCTGAATAAAAACTCCTCGGTTTTAATTCGTGCATCATTGTCGTCATAGAAAATATGGAAAGCAAACAAATCCTCATAGTCGGGATAAATCCCGTAAGCCGCAAAGCCGCCGCCGAGACCGTTTGAGCGGTCATGCATCAGCGCAATGCAGTCTATTATATCCGTGCCGTCAAAGCGTTCGCCCGTTCTGTCGATTATCGCCGCGATGGCACAGCCGGACGGTATACGCACTTCGCCTTCTTTTTTGAGCATAAAAACATCTCCGGTTTTAATTTATTGCTTATTGCAAAATGAAAGTTTTACATCAGCAACTTTCACTTTGATATAAATATGGGAAATATTTTATATCGGATTTTAATTTTTTCAAGTGAATTATCCCTTGTTTTTCAACAATTACACAGAAAAAGCAGATTGCAAGAACACTGTTTTTGATTTTTGCGTTTTTTATATAATTTGACTAAATATTTTTCGTAAAATTCATTTTTGCAGCATTCAAGTGAATTCAAACTCACCGAACAGCACAAAATGGGGCGAACGACAACGCTCTCAAAAACGTCGAATTTCGCTGTATTCTTTGATTTTTTCGCCGTAATGTGATTTAATATTTACTGTGCGCAACGCGGAATGATGCAGCGCTGTTAACGTTTTTAATCGGAGGAATGAATTATGATGGGAATAGTTGATGTAGGCGGAGGTATGCGCGGCGTTTTCGGCTGCGGCGTCACCGATTTTCTTTTGGATAACGATATAACCTTTGACTACTGCCTGGGCGTATCCGCCGGGAGTGCCAATTTAGCGTCCTATGTATCAAGGCAGCGCGGCAGAAATTACAGATACTACACCAAATACTCGCTGCGTCCCGAATATATGAGCGCGTTCAACTTTGTAACAAAGCACTCGTTTTTTGATCTCGACTATGTCTATTCCGTGCTATCCGATTCCGACGGTGAGGACCCATTGGATTACAAAACTCTTTCGCAGTCAAATCAAATCTACAAGGCTGTTGCCACCAACGGCGAAACGGGAGAGCCGCATTACTTTACAAAGGACGATTTCCGTCAGGACTTCTATGAGCCGTTAAAGGCCTCGAGCGCAATACCCGGCGTTTGCAAACCCGTAAGCATAGACGGCACCGACTACTTCGACGGCGGGGTTTCCGACCCGATCCCCGTTGAAAAGGCACTTGCGGACGGCTGCGACCACGTATTTCTCATATTGACAAAGCCGATAGATTTCGTCAAAAAGCCCGAAATGTTCAAGAGCGCATACACAAAGGTATTGAAAAAATATCCCGCCGTTATCAAAAAGCTGAATATACGCCACGAAACATATAATAACGAAATCAAAAAAGCACTTGAATTATCAAAAGAGGGTAAGGTCACGATTATAGCTCCGGATGACGGATATTCCGTCACCGCATTTACAAGAAATCTACGAGAATTAAATCACCTTTACAACGAGGGCTATATAAAGGCGGGAGAAATCCTTAAAAATAAGGGTTATCTGTGATTTTTTGTCTATATCGCTGAAATAATCGTTACTTATCTTATTACTGTTGAAATTTGCTTAATATTAGTATAGTATAGACAAAGAGAAGTTTTAAAAAACGCATTTTTTCTCAATATATTTGGAGGTTTTGTATGAATTATTCACTTTCCAAGAAGAAAGCAAAAGAGCTCGTCGAAGCAAAACTTTCTCACTTTATGGGAGTTTCTCCCGAGGAGGCTACCGACGAGCAATACTATAAAGCTATTGCTCTTATCGTCCGCGACATGATGAGTCAGGGTAGAACCGAATTTTCGGAAAAGGCCGCAAAGGCGGGAACGAAAAAGGTTTACTATCTCTGCATGGAATTCCTCATGGGACGTTCTCTTAAAAACAATCTTTACAATTTAAATCTCACAGACGTTTTCGCGAGTGTTCTCGCCGACTACGGAGTTAAGCTTGAAAACCTTTATGAGTGCGAACCGGACGCAGGACTCGGCAACGGCGGCCTCGGCAGACTTGCCGCCTGCTATCTTGACGCGCTCGCAACCGACGGATACCCTGCAAGAGGATATTCCATACTTTATGAATGCGGAATTTTCAAGCAGAAGCTTGTTGACGGCTGGCAGACCGAGCTTCCGGACTTTTGGCTTCCGGGCGGCGAAGTTTGGCTTGTCCCCCACGAAGAGAGCGCGACTTGAGGTTCGCTTTGAGGGCAACGTAAACGAATCGTGGGACGGCGGTTTCCACCATGTAGACATTGAGAATTACAAACCCGTACAGGCGGTTCCGTATGATATGTATGTTGCGGGTAAAGACGGAAAGGGAATTTCCGTGCTTCGCCTTTGGGCCGCTAAAGCACCGGCTCTTGATATGACCCTCTTTAATCAAGGCGACTATATGCGTGCTATGGAGCAAAACGCCATGGCCGAAGTCATTTCAAAGGTTCTCTACCCTGCCGACAACCACCCCGAGGGCAAGAGTCTTCGTCTTCGCCAGCAGTATTTCCTTGTATCGGCGTCAATTCAGGATATAGTTCACAGACATCTGCGCGTATTCGGCACAATGGATAACTTCCCCGAAAAGGTTGCCATCCACATAAACGACACTCACCCGACGCTCGCAATACCCGAACTTATGAGAATACTCCTCGACGAATGCGGCTACGGCTGGGACGATGCATGGAAGATAGTCACAAAATCCGTGGCTTACACCAACCATACCGTTATGAAAGAGGCTCTCGAATGCTGGCCGGAGGATATTTACAGCCGCCTGCTTCCGAGAATTTATCAGATAACAAAAGAGATAGACAATCGTCTGCGCTCCTTTGTATGGCAGGCAACAAACAATGCCGATCAGGTTGAGAGAATGGCTGTTGTTTCAAACGGCGTTATACGAATGGCTAATCTCTGTGTTGCATCTTCACACAGCGTAAACGGCGTTTCGGCGCTCCACAGCGAAATTCTTAAGGAAACCGTATTCCACGATTTCTACGTTCTCACGCCCGACAAATTCAAAAATGTCACAAACGGTATTGCCCACAGACGTTGGCTCTGCCAATCGAACCCCGAGCTTACCGCACTTCTCACCGAGCTTATCGGCGGCGGCTTTGTGTATGACGCAAACGAGCTTTTAAAGCTCCGTGAATTCAAGGACGATGAAAAGGTTCTCGAAAAGCTGCGTGAAATCAAGACGCACAACAAGGAGCATTTTGCCGCACTCGTTAAGAAAAATACCGGCATAGAGCTTGATCCGACCTCAATTTTTGACGTGCAGGTAAAGAGACTTCACGAGTACAAGCGTCAGCATCTCAACGCGCTCAATATTCTTGCCGATTACCTAATGATTAAGGCAAATCCGAGTATTGATTACACTCCGCACACCTACATCTTTGGCGCAAAGGCAGCCGCAGGCTACTATATGGCGAAGAAAATAATCAGCTTTATATATGCTCTCGGCGAGATGATAAACAACGACCCCGACGTAAACGGCAGACTCAAGGTTGTTTACATTGAGGATTATAACGTAACAATGGCCGAAAAGCTTATGCCGGCCGCCGACATTTCGGAGCAGATTTCTCTTGCCGGCACAGAGGCGAGCGGTACGGGCAATATGAAGCTTATGCTCAACGGCGCCATAACCCTCGGCACAATGGACGGTGCAAACATTGAAATCCATGACGCCGTAGGCAGCGACAACATCTTTATTTTCGGCATGAAAACTCCGGAGGTAAACGAGCTCAAGCGCCGCGGCTACAACCCGATGAATTACTACAACAACAATCAAGAGCTGCATAACGTCATTGACTTCATCGCGAAAAATGATATTGCAGGAAAGCGTTTCCCCGAAATTGCCAACATCATCAACAATGACCCGTATATGGTTCTTGCCGATTTTGCCGATTACAGACGTATGCAGCAGTACGCCGCTTCCGTTTGGGCGGATAAGAAAAAGTGGCAGCAGATGTCGCTTATGAACATCTCCGGTGCAGGCATCTTCTCGGCAGACAGGGCAATACATGAATATGCCGATAACATTTGGCATACAAAATCCGCATTCAACGGCGAGACATACCCGATAGCTGAGCCTGCAAAGGTAAAAAAAGAAGGCAGCCGAACAAATCACAGAGAAAAAAGCTGCAGAGGCGAAAGCCCCTGAAAAAAAAGCCGAAAAAAAGCCGACAGAAAAAAAGCCGGCAGAAAAAAAGGCAGCTGCAAAAACAGCCGCTTCCGCAGGCAAAAAAGCTAAGAAAAAGAAAAAATAAAATCGCAGCAGCATAAACGTAAAGGCGTCATCAAAATTTTGATGACGCCTTTTTATTATATAATACATTGCGGCTTTTCAGAGGCTTATTTGCCTTCGTGAGCCTTGGCCTCCTTCAGCGCGCAGACAAGCTGGTCGGGACAAGATGTGTTTTTAAACCCACACTTGATTCCCCGAGAAAGCCTTTTCAACCTCTTCCACGGTTTTACCGCGCACTATCGCCGAAATACCCTGAAGATTTCCGTTACATCCGCCGTAGAACTTAACGTCCTTGATAACATCTCCGTCAAGCTCCACATCTATTTGCCTTGAGCAGGTTCCCTTGGTTTTATAGCTATACATCATTTCAGCTCCTTTCCTATTTCATCCGAGAGCCGTGAAAGCTCCTCCATTGAGAGCTTTTCCGCTCTCACCGTAGGCGACAGCCCTGCACGCTCTATTGCCGCCGCCGCTGCCTCCTTTGATATGCAAAGTCCGCCCGACAAGCCGTTTACGGCTGTTTTGCGACGCATTGAAAATGCCGCCTTGACCGTATTGAAAAATACTTTTTCGCTCTTAGGAGTCACCCTTTTGCCGTCAAGAAGCGTCAATTCAATCACCGCGCTGTCAACCTTCGGACTCGGTATAAAGCTCTCTCTCGGGACGGGAAACAAAAGCCTTGCATCGGCATAATAATTCACGCCTACCGTTACCGCGCCGGAATTTTTACCGCCGACCTCGGCACAGAATCTGTCTGCCGCCTCTTTTTGAACCATCACCACTATTTTTTTTAAGCGGCAGCTGCTCGGACAGCAGCTTCATAATTACGGGTGAAGTGATATAATACGGCAAATTTGCACACACCGTCACTTCGCTGCAATCGGCAAGCTTCTCGGATATAAGCTTTTTTAAATCAAGCTTTAAAATATCGTCGTTTACTATTTCCACATTATTGCAGTCACAAAGCGTTTCGTGAAGCACCGGCAAGAGCCGCTTGTCAAGCTCTACCGAAACGACCTTTTTAGCGCGCTTTGAAAGCTCGCTCGTCAGCACCCCTATGCCGGGTCCAACTTCAAGCACTCCGTAAGACTTGTCTGTTGCCGCGGCGTCTGCCATACGCGGACAAACGCTGCTGTCGATTAAAAAGTTTTGCCCGAGAGATTTGGAAAACGCAAAGCCGTGCCGTGCGAGAACAGATTTTACTAATATTTATATCAGCTAAATCAACAGACTATCTTTTTTAACCTTTTTCGTAGTCTTTTCCATACCGAGTACGATATTTTCATCTGAGGGTGTGGTGTAATTCATACGGAAGCAATTAGTGGTGTCGCCGTCCTCCACCATAAATGCAGTACCGGGAACAACAGCCACCTTTTCCTTAATAGCTCGCTTTACAAAGTCAAGCATATCGATTTTTTCGGGAAGCTCGCACCAGACGAACATTCCGCCCTCGGGGCGTACATACGATACAAGGTCGCCGAGCTTTTCATCTATAAGGTCACACATAAGAGTCATCTTACGGCGGTAAATATCGCGGATTTTGCCTATATGCGCTTCAAAATCGGTAGTGCTCATCCACTCGTATACAAGCATCTGATTAAACATTGCCGTGTGAACATCCTGCCCCTGCTTGCAGACT
>ENA-OQMX01000194-OQMX01000194.1-human-gut-metagenome-genome-assembly--contig:-NODE-194-length-15781-cov-6.721669_pt1 | contig 15781 bp, 18 predicted proteins | sample MGYA00242622_ERZ504866 | MGnify/ENA primary metagenome ERZ504866 (study PRJEB26092, sample SAMD00036422) | human gut metagenome | host: Homo sapiens | study: EMG produced TPA metagenomics assembly of...
GCTCCTCATCTGAAAACAGATGGGGAGTTTTTATAAAATATATTAAATGGTCTCAACTGCCGGATATAGCTCCGCTTCCCCTGAGAAGATGACTCTTCCCGAGTTATGAGGGTTGTGATATGTATCACAGCATTGAAAAACCAATAGACTCACTTCCACTAATCTTCAATACTATTATGTCTTTCTGCCTGCTGCATACGAAATGCAAACCGAGCTGTTTGAAGCAAATTATATATCATATACCATTCTGCTTGCCTGAAAGCCACCTTTTAAGTTCTTAAATCGTCTCGTTCTTCTTAATCTCTACTTAAGAGATACAGAATCGCGCTGCAAAAATACAAATTTTATTGTAAATAAGCGAATTATGCCTGTTAAATTTTTGATTTCGTTCAGCAAAAAGCAACTTTTTTTTGAGTTGATTTTGGATGAAATCTGATAAGTCTCTGATTGAAAGGAAGTTCTCCGTTTTTCTGTATCTCTTAAGTAGAGATTCAGAAAAATGGTTCAAATTGGTTCATTTTATCCTGGAATAGTTTTTCTTCTCTTTTTAAATTATAGGGCGGCTAGGTTTCTGGCGGTGGTATCATCTACTTCTATCATATTGTTTTTCTAAAATCATCCTTCAATAGTCTTTACGACCCTTTCGATTCCCCTTACAGGGGACAGAAACCTTCTTTACCATTAAAGAAGGAGTTTTTCTACCTCTCCGTCTCTCCTGCAAGGAGAGCTCCACTTTCTCCCCAAGCCCCTCTTCCTCAGGAAGCGGGGATGTAACCGCCCTACTCGGTGCTCGGAACCGCTTCGCTCTAAGGTTGGCGGACCATCAAAGGTCTGCGCCAGATTTTGCGGGATGGGACCGCCTTGATGCAATGCTTTCTATACCTAATCTTAAGCCTAATTTACATGAATCAGCAAAAAGCAAAGACTAGTTATAAATATGATATTATCTCCTCATTAACTTGGCTGCAAATTCAAAGAAATCAGCAACGTTCTTGAAATTATTAAACTGCTGACAATAATCTTATTTTATCCATAGCAACATTTATTCAATTTCACGGACATGTCATCTAGTTGAGATGCTAATAATCGTGAAACTTCCTCCTTCTTTTTTATCTATGCCCAATAAGGTATCTGAAGTAATTCGGAGGAACCTTGTTCTATACTTATCAATGTACCATAAGCTTGCTCTTTCAAATCATCATAAAATAGCAGCAGTAATTGGTCGTATAAATCATTGTCTTTCTTGATACGAATTGAAAAAGATGATTTAATAGAATCTATACAAGCATGGGAGTCGTCAAGGACTACACTACCAATCTTCACACAATTGGCATTTATACCAAATAGAGTTTTGCCATTATATAGGTACCGCCATACGGGCTAACGGTGATTTACGTTTAAAATCTTGCTATTCCATTTCTAAAATGAATGGAATATTGAAGAGAAGAGGCCTTAGTCTTAAAACTCACTAAGGTCTTTCTCCGTTTTATAATCTTCTATCTTACTAACCGGGAATCTGGCATTATTGACCTTTATTGCATCCATTATAAACTGGTTGCATTGATCTATGTCCCAATGTCCCTTTCTCTTTGCAATTAAAAGAATGTCCAACGTCCCGATATATTCAATGCCATTCGCTTCACAATATGGAGCTACATCACGGAAGTTGCTACTTGCAATTGCCTCTTTCTCAAAACGAGCCATCGCCATACATGCGCACTCGCCATCACCAAGAAGTTTATAGTCACGCTTCAACTTGAAGAACTCAGCCATTATTTTTCGATTCAGTTTTGGAAAACTAATTCTGCAAGCCTTACTCTTCTTCAACCACTCATCAATCTTGTTCTTACGCTCCTTGTCAGAAGGGTGGTAAGTTGCCTCCTTATAGACGTTGTCTACTATATATAATTGGTGTGGTGATAATATCTCATTTAGCTCATAGATGTGGTCTGTAGCTATGAAATGGGAGATAACATCTGCATCAACCAATATTACTTTCGCCCTTGCCATCGGAAACCTCCTTTTCTAAATCTATACCCATGTCATAGAGCAAACTAAAATACTTGGCTTGAGAAATCATGCCTCTGTCATACAGTTGGCGAGCCTTCACATTGTAGTCGCCCACTAATTCTTTCGTATAAGTAGGCTTATACAATGATACAGGATAGCCATACTCTGCCGCACTTTTGATCACATCATGTAAATAGACATTATATACGATGTCGGTAATAAAGCCCATTTCCTTCAAACGATACAGCAAGCATGAACGAGAGCAACGGAAAGTCTGCTCCAACTTGAGTATCGTTGCCAAACTGATGGTATCTTTCTTGCACTCTGATACTGGCACAAGAGCAACAACACCTTCCTTTGGTAAAAGCAAGCAACGAGCAAAATAATCAGCTGCCTGTTCTTCAATCTCCTTACCCTCCCCATCATCATTCGTATCATAGGATACCGTGAAATTATCTTGATACAGAAGGTGATAAAGCTCATGACAGGCTGTAAAACGTTGGCGGCTGTAATTACTGCTCGTATTAATCAGCATGAAAAGCTTTTTTTCCATTGCCTGATTGACTAGCTTGATTGCCATGCCCTCAAAGCCTTGTGACAAAGGTTGAAAACTAGCAATGATGTTGTTGTTGCGTAGCATTTGATGGACACTCACTGGTTCCGTAACCTTAACACCTTGTTCTTGTCTGAACATAAATGCCAAGTTATCCAAAAGTATCTTATCGGTCTTTTTCAAGTTCATCACTCATCATTATATAGTTCTTTACTATCTGCTGAAAGTGCGCCACTTCTTCCAAATTAGCCATTCCGTCACGACGGAAAGCGTAGGCAAAGTTTGCACGTTCCATGTTGCCCTCCATGATATCATACTCATCCATGCCGTAGAGACGAGCCAGTTTCTCCAATCCTTCCATAGAGACCTCTGTATCACCCATCTCATATTTAAGATAAGCAGGTTGGCTGATACCAAGATACTGGCTGACCTCCTCTTGTGTGTACTTAAATTTCTCTCGAAGTACTCGCAAGATTGATTTCTTATCCGTAGTTGCCATAACTCAATTGATGTTAAATGGAATGTTATTGTTATATTACGCTAAATTTTGGTGCAAAGATAAGCAATAATTTTGTAATTTGCAAATTATTTAGTTATATTTTGCAGATATTTATCGAAACACCTGCAAAATTATAACTTAGCTAGTCCTTCAAACTCTCCTGATTTTACTCTTGTTTTAATTCATCTTCTCCGTGTTGCGGCATAACCGCCAATCACAGCATAACATACAAGCGGTATCAAAAAAGCAACAGCCATGCTACCTGTGGTATCAGCTATATATCCCATCAGTACCGGAGCTATCGCTCCTCCCACTATCGTCATAATGAGCAAGGAAGAGGCTAACTTAGTCTGGGTACCCGCATCTCTCAATGCTAAAGAGAAAATCGTTGGGAACATGATGCTCTCACCCAAATACAAGGCGAAGAATGCGATGAGGGATAAGGTTCCACTACATACCACCACTATCAATGTGGCGATAAATGTAAGGATGGCACAGGCTAGAAGTACCAGCTTCGGCTGGATATAATTCATCGCCACACCACCAGCCAGTCTTCCGACAAAGAATAATCCCATTCCACCAAAAGCGAGATAGAGACTGGCGGTCTGCTTCTCTATATGAATGCTCTCTTCCGCATAGTTGATGAAGAAACTGTTCACGCCCGTCTGAGCTGCCACATAGAGGAAGAGGGTGAGCATGCCGAAAGCGAATGCCATCGCCTTCATCGGCTTCTCCTCTATCTTCTCATTCGTATCTGCCTCATGCGCTCTCCTTGGGTCAGGCAATGTTATTCTTGACAGAATCAATGCCACTGAAAGCACGAAGATACCCACCAGAGCGTATGGAATGGCTATGTTGACACCAGAAAACAGCAGTTGTCCGCCAACCAGTGGTCCCACTATCCAACCTATGCCATTGAGCGATTGCGACAGGTTGATTCTACTCTCCGCCTTATCGGGATGTCCCAATACCGTGGTATAAGGATTGGCACTCGTCTCCAGACAGGTTAAGCCGCATCCTATCACAAACAAGGACAGTACGAAGAAGTAGAAGCTGTTGATTTCGCTTCCCGGGATGAACATCAGAGAACCGATGCCAAACAGAACCAGTCCGGTAATCACTCCCCTGCGGTATCCCCACTTCTGGATAATCTTTCCGGCTGGCAGTGCCATCAGGAAGTAGGCGCCATAAACGGCAGCCTGCGTCAGTGCCGACATCGTCTTGCTGATATGGAAGGATTCCTGAAAATGAGGATTCAGGACTTCCAGGATGCCATGGGCAAAGCCCCACATGAAGAAGAGGCTGCTGATAATGAGGAAGGGAACCAGATAATTATGCCCTTCGTATCTGAAGATGGATGGCTTCATCATGATTCTCTGCAAATTCCTTACTATCCTTTACAACCAGGGCAAGATAGCCACCGCCACCTGCGCCCGGCATCTTCCATGCCAGCACATCGTCCAGAGCACTGTAATGATCAATCATCGGCTGCACACTCGCCTCCGGTTCTATCACACCATCGATAGAAGGATTCACCATACCTGGGAACATGGCTATCTGGGCTTCGAAGGATGCCTTGTATGCTGCTACAAAAGCATCAAGATTGTGCGCAAGAATAGCATTCCAACATGCATCGGCAGCATCGGCTAAAGCCTTCACCTTTTCAGGAGTGATATCCTTGCCTTCTACCACACTGCATCCCGGACGTCGTGGCTGCATCGGTATCATCACGAGGTGGTCTTCGAGGAAACGGAGGGTCATCTCATCCTGAGTGCTCTCTATCTTCTCTGGCCAGAAGTTGTTGTCATAATAATGTCGAGCCAGACCTGGTACGCAGATTCCGATGGAATCCTGGGCACCGGAAATGATGCCGTCGTGACGCTCCGGATTGTTCTCGAAGCAGAAGACCAGACGGGCGAGCATCTCGGGATCCATCTTTGGGAGCTTCACCGGCCATATCTTCTTGATCATGTTACGGGTGGATGTGGAGAGACCACATCTGTCTCGAACCTCAAAGGTTGGATCCAGGGAAATGGTGATTGCCCAACCTGGGTGATGCATGCTGACGTATGGCTGATCAATCCAGGTTCCGGCAAGATCCAGACGGGTTGGGATGCCCGCATTTTGTGTCGTATTATCAGAAGCTGTCGATAAAGCCTTCTTCAAATCGGATGAAGAACGTGCCTTCAAGCCTTCATGGGGTGTGCGCTGAAGTTCGACATACTCGATGCCTCGTTCGGCACAGATCTTTCGCTTCTCATCAGAACCGCCTTCTGCATTTACGACGAAGACGTCTGGTTTTACTTTATCAAGTGTTGGGAGAAAGTCGATAACTCCGCTTCCCTCATTGATATACGCATCCTTTACTGCCTTGATGTTCTTGACCATGAAGAGTCGTTCTTCCTGTGGGAACATCGGTTTGCGATGTTTGTACTCTAAATAGGTGGCATCGGAGCCGATGCCGACGTAGAGGTCGCCATAATGTGAGGCCTGCTGGAAGAACTCAACATGCCCGGAGTGGAGTAAGTCGTAACATCCACTTACAAATACTTTTTTTGCCATAAACTTTATGATATGATAACTCTGCCAGGTATGATCCATCCTGACCTGTAATACCCGTAATAAGGGCTACTTTTCTATTATTATATTATTTTTTTCTTATTCTTTTTCGAAAACCTACCCGTCCTTCCTTATTGTTAAAGAAGGAGTTTTTTCTACCTCTCCGTCTCCCTTTAGCCAAAGGGAGCTCCACCTTTCTCACCAAGCCTCTCTTCAATAGTCTTTACGACCCCTTCGGTTCCCCTTCTAGGGGACAGAAACCTCAGGAAGCGGGGATGTAACCGCCCTCCGGTGCTCGGAACCGCTACGCTATAAGGTTGGCGGACCATCAAAGGTCTACGCCATGGTTGTGCGGGATGGGACCGCCTGGGTATAGCTTGCTGATTGGGACAGCCAGAATAGTTCCTCATTGCAGTATCGCTCTGCACTGGTCGTCGTTCGAATGAGGAATATTGTTTTTATTCTACTTTTGATAGGATTACCTCAGGAGAGGTGCCCATCAGGGTTATAGCGGAGTAATCCATATTACGTGTAACCATACGATTGCCTTCTTTTCTAACTGTTCGGAATTTCCGAACAGTTGCTGACAGCATCAATTTTCTGAAGACTTACCTATTTGTCATATTCTTCTAAAAAGCGTTTAATCATGGAAGTTACAGCTTGCGGAGACCGCTTGACATGAACAATCCCCATAATTACAACTTGCATGTTCTTCCACATAGTCTATGACTTCATCTAACTGCGTCAAAGCCAAGTCTGACCAAACTACTTCCATCCTCTTTTAGCTTTGATAAAAGACTCAACTTGCGAATTTGGAAATACGCTTCTCCATTTGTGTTATGTATTCTGCCTTTCGCTCCCTAGAAGCCTTGAAGCGACGCATGAAATCTGCTTTTTTTTCTTCTATGTTCATAACGTTATCTCCTTTATTAATTATTATATTTTTTCGACTCCCCTGTCCCCCTCTTGCGAAGAGGGAGTCCTTACCCTATACCCAAGCCCTAAATCCCTACCATAGGGATTAGGGATGTAACCGCCCTTAGTGCTATTTCTGCCCCACCTGTCCCTCCCCAGCGGGAGGGTCCTTAACCCACTCCCAAGCCCTCGCCCTTTCCAAAAGGGCAAGGGATGTAACCGCCCTCCGGTGCTCGGAACCGCTACGCTATAAGGTTGGCGGACCATCAAAGGTCTGCGCCAAATTGTGCGGGATGGGACCGCCTTCCTATTATCTTGCTAAAAGTGCTGGATACTACCCCTATTTTAAAACCACCCGGTCTTGTAATAAGTCACAAAGAGAACGTAATGTCTTTAATGTATAAGGACGAATCGTCAAGTCATCGCAGATTACCTTCTTATCCTTACCCAAGAAAAACATACCACAATGATCATTAAGACCTGCTTTAACAGGATATATTCTTAATCTATCATGTAAGTTTGCTAAATACCTTGGAGTAAAAAGAGCATAACCCACATAATGGCTTTCTGTCTTTTTAAAAACATACTTACCTTTTTTATTCAAATGCTTTTGGTCTATAAAAGACATCCTGGACAATGAAACATAAGACTCTACTTCACCATTCGTAAAACGTCGAAGATTAAATGCCGCAAAATTCAACTGATGGGTATTTTCATCATAAAAGGCTGGAGAAGACAACAATCGAGCAATCTCCTCCATATCTTTCAAAACTGGTTTCTCAAATGTTATATCACATTCCATTAGGCTATGTTCTTTAAGACTTCCAAAAATTTAGGGAGTTCCGAAAGTGGGAGGATGCCCTCTTTCTCTATCTCTCCATAATTGACATCATACACTATCCTATCACTAAGAATAGATAAACAGGCATCTCCTTTGGAGGTCTTCCATTGCATTAATATATAGCCATTGGTATTTGGGAATATTGCTAATCCCTGAAGCAATGATTCGCTACAGGATGAAACAACCTTCTGAGAATAATCACATGCTTCCGATAATATGGAAGGGGAACCTGCGTAATCCCAATTCGCTGGCAAATCTCGAAGCTCAAGAATTCGCTTCTCAAGTCGTTGCCTTAACGAAAGACTTGGCTTCTTTTTCAGCTGTTGCTTCAATAATCGCAAAGCTTCTGCCATAGCATCAGTCACACTGATGTTATTCTGCTCTGCAATTGTTGCATAGCCTTGATATAATGTATTATCGAGTACCAATGTTGCCATAATCGTAATATTCTAATTCTTGGCTGCAAATATAAGGGTTTTCTATGAAACAACCAAATTTTTAGAGGAATTTTTGCTTCTTGCCTATCATGCTCTCCAAATACCCACATAGTTCATCTTCCCTATTGCTATAGTCGCAATAGGGACTATCGTCGTTAAGCATATCTTCCATACGAGAATCACCCCCGGCTAACGTTAAAGAAAGATTTTTTCAACCTCTCCGTCTCTCCTGCAAGGAGAGCTCCACCTTTCTCACCAAGCCTCTCTTCAATAGTCTTTACGACCTCTTCGGTTCCCCCAGTTCTGGGGGACAGAAGCCTCAGGAACGAGAGGATGTAGCTGGCTGCGCTATAGCCTCCGCCAGAGTTTTGGCATCGTCAGCGGAGCCTGTGCCCACAAGGGGCTGCCGATGATTGTTTACGCAATAGAATTGCGATTGTTTGTCGGCTGGCGCATTGAGAGCATCTCATACGAAAACGCTTATAAAAAAATTCTGCTTCCTTACCGGTTCTGCGGCGATAGTCATCACGCATACGCTTCTCCATTTGTGTTATGTATTCTGCCTTTCGCTCCCTGGAAGCCTTGAAGCGACGCATAAAATCTGCTTTTTTTCTTCTGTGTTCATAACGTAATCTCCTTATTAATTATTGTTTTTTTCGACTCCCCTGTCCCCCTCTTGCGAAGAGGGGGTCCTTACCCTATACCCAAGCCCTAAATCCCTACTATAGGGATTAGGGATGTAACCGCCCTCCGGTGCTCGGGACCGCTACGCTATAAAGTTGGCGGACCAATCAAAGGTCTCGCCATATTGTGCGGGATGGGACCGCCTTCTTTGTAAAATACAGAGTACATCATAACTAAGACTTTATTTACACTCAGTTTTAATGTCTGCATAAAAAGCTTTTAAATAGATGTCAGTCTACTATTCAGAATATACTCTAAATAATCAATATAAAATGCTTTTTCTGTGCCATACCATTAAACCTGATAAAGTTTAATCATTTTTTCAAATTCTGAAATAAATTCAATACGATCTTCTTTGTACTCATTGAATAAAGGTGTGAGAACTTTGGATGCATTTATGCCCCAAGATGGCAATTCTCTCCTAAACCATGCCTTAGCCTTAACTCTATCTTCCATTATTTCCGCTAAGATATAATCTCTAAAACATACTTGTTTGCTATAGCCTTCACCAATATTATCCCATAGTCTATTGGTATCTGACAATCCATGTAAAAATGAAGCCGTCAACTGTTCTGGAGACATATCGGTTGGCAATACAAGAATATTTTTAGCCTTGGCTATAGATTTCATCTTGCTGATTTCCTTACGCACATCCCCATCCACTATTACTATAGCCTCAGGTTCAATAAAAGCAGGAACTTTCTTTGATACCAACGAGATAAGATTTGCACCCGAGAAATCAATATCTATGAACTTCAATAGAGAAGTTTTACCCCGCAGCAGATACTTGGCAAACACAATATTTTCCTTATCTTCTGTATATACAGGAATCTTGCGAACAGGCTTCACTATGCCTTGCATCACCTGTAGATTCAATGTTATATTACGGAATGAAGCTCTGTCATTAATGATTATATTTTCATCTTGACGCTTGAGATAGATCAGTTTAACCTGGTTTTTGGTTGCATCCTTTTGAGTGCATTCAACTATCAAGTCATCAATGCTCTCTAATAAGGATAGTGAATGTGTTGTAAAGAATATCTGTAACTTCAGTTTAGAAGAATACGTGCGCAGCACCTTGAGCAACTGTTTTTGCGAAGCAGGATACATGGTTGCATCCAGTTCATCTATGGCCAAGATACCACCTTTGTAATCATTTGGGTACTTTTCTTTCAACCGCCTAAAGGAAAACAATGCCAAGATTATCTTGCTTAAATTATCTTGCCCCACAGAGTTTTCATTCCAATCATATTTATCTGTAGTTATACCTATCGTCTGCTTATTGGCGCTTTCTAGAAATGAAGCAGACTCTATATTGGTTTCCGTAATCAGTATTTTATCATGGAGTTTTTTGAACTCTGTGAGTTCCTGGTCAGAAAGCAATATTGATTCTGATACATTTCCAGATTCCGCTACAGGCAAAACTCGCTTCAAACTTAAAAAGATTGTAGGGTATTGGATATATCCATCACCCTTACCTCTCATACCTTTCTGCCAAAAACGTAAGGTCTTAGAATCTGAGCGGAGACTACTCTCTATAGTATAGTCTCTTCCGTCATCAAACGACAGTGTCCACTCATGAGTGCCTGGTAGGTCAAACTTTGGAGAAAGACGAAACTTGTCGCTAAATGCAGAGCGGTAACTACCTCCACATAAAGGTTTCTCACTGCCCATAGGATTCTTGTCCTTGCCCAATGTGAACGTTTGAGTTATAATTCCCAAAAGAGTTGACTTTTGGGTTCCATTCTGTCCAGCTATAGCTGTCAGCATGGAACCTACCTCAAAATCTTGGTTATGGAAACCACGAAACTTTTCTACATGTACCTTGGTTATTAACATCGACAAAATCTTTTAAACCGCATAGATAAAACATCACAATTCTTTGGCATTAACTAAGTAAGCCAGAGAACTAGAGCATTGTATTCTATGGTCAAATATTAAAACTTCTTTTCCAACACGATTAGAAGCATATTGCGCCAATTGATATTCTATTTTTCTGAAGTTTCCATATAACTTTAGTACAAAGTCTTCGTTATCATATGAAATCATCCATCTTTTCCGATAATTTGATATCAAATCACGCAATTCTTCATGATTCTTATCAGTGAAGAAATTCATATATAAATCAGCTGCTTTTTTATAATAAGGTGGATCTAAATAAACGAAAACATCCTCATGTTTTCTGCTTATCTTTTTCAGGAACGTAAGTCCATCATCATTGGATAAATGAATTTTATTCTTAAATGTGGCAATAAGCCTAATCTTTTTGATTAATTCTGGTTTATTAAAACGAACATCCATCTTATATGTACCAGCCTGTTCTTTTCCGCCTATCGGGCCTCCTTTAATTACACCAGATATATTTGTTCGGTTCAAAAACAAAGTTGATTTTGCCAATTCAAATTCATCAACAGAATCCTGATTTCTTTGAATTTCTTTGTATTTGTTCCAATTTTCCATTGTCACTTCTACAGAATACAACCAATCACATAAGTCCTCTGTTCTTGAAAGTGCTACTTTCCAAAAAGAGTAAATAGAACGGTTTAAGTCATTTATATAAATATTATTAACCCAACCTTCTATCAACAACTTCAAGGCAAGCCCTGCACCACCAGCATAAGGTTCAGCATAAGCAATCCCCTTCATATCATTTTCCTCTATCAGATGTGAAACAAATGGGAAGATGCGACTTTTTCCACCAGGATAACGTAAAGGTGAATAAACTTTCATCATAATGTTATGCTTATAAATTAGGATTAGTATTTTCTTCTATACTCGAAGAAGATTCTCTTATGTCTAGCATCATTCTAAATAATGGAAACATAAAATCCCAAAATCCATTCACAAACTGCTTCAATTCATAATGGGTTTTGCTACTATGAACATAACCATTCAACACATCTAAAGAATATTCATTACTTGAATTGAGTAAACGTTCAATGATTGTTTTTTCTTCACATTTTGGTAATTTATCCTTTATATAAGCCAATCGTTTATGCAATGTAGCATCTTGAAAACTATTATTTATACATTTCGCTATTTCATTTTCCCAGCCTTTTTCCTCGATATAGAGTCTAACAGATATATCTAAGAATACTCTCATACAAGCACAGATACATGTAGGATATTTAGCCACCGACAATTTCTTTAACTCATTGAATAAATCAACTAGTCTCTTGTCTGTACTTTCCAAGGTATAAATGTCCAAGATAAGTTTTGGTCTATTGACATCCCTCTTCAAAACAGAAATATGGGGTACCTTAGAACTGTTAGTCTCAATTTTTCTTTCACTATTTTTTGCTATAACCGCCCCTGATTGCAATGCCAATAAATTATCTTCAGATTCTATTACTGTAGGAAGAGAAGCTATTATTTTGGGAACTTCAGTTACCGTCATACGTGTATTAACCTTAATACCTCCATCTCCTGTTATAATCCTTCTAATCAACTCAGCATAAGCTTTAAAGAAACTATTTTCCTCAGCTTTAATAACTACGTTTGTCCCATCAAAAGTAATAAACCATGCCTCTTTTACCTTTGAGTAATTGAAGAAACGCTCCAATATTGTTATTGGAAATCTATGTGAAACAGCCTTTTCATATTCTTCTTCCGACAAAATATTCTTAATCTGGGGTTGCTTTATTAAATCAATTAACTTAAAAATCCGTATATCAGCCTCGACAGTTGCTCTTTCAGCTGACGTTTCTGCCAATATAGAATCTATGTCACCATTATACTTTTGATATAATTCAAATATCCATCTCTGGTGTTGAATTCTACTCCATGGCTTTTGCAAAGCTGAAGGATTATGTCGCTCATTTATATACCATATTGTATCATCAAAAGATGGAGCTATGCAAACAAAAATCTTTTGAATATCATCAAGATTAGTGTTTGATGACAATTGTTTCACTAAAGGTCTTATGCTTTTAGGTGCTTTTTTAGGATTACGCAATATTTTTAGAGCCAAAACCCTTCGGTTTCCTTCTGCTACATAGCAATGGGTATCATCTTCATTTCTCCAAACGACAATAGGGTCAGATGGGATAAAGCCTTTCTCCGAGATAGACGTCAATAATTTCACGAAACTCTCTTTCTCACTATTATCTGATAGTAATTCTTCAACATAATCCAGCAAGTTTAAATATTTACCATCTGGATTTAATCGAGGATTTTCCGCCCATAGTTTCAAGGAATCTACCGAACGCAAATATCGCTTCACAAGCCATTCATATTTTTTCATATATAGTAGCTTTAAACGTTTATTGTATATTATCAATACAGCGTCCCCACTATATTACAAGTAGTTACACCTATCGTTTTTTGAAAAAAGTTATTTTTGTTCCCCATTGCAGTATCACTCTGCACTTGTCGTCGCTCGAATGGGGATGTTATCTTATAAATATTGTTGCACAATATTTGCTAGTTCATCAGCATAAGAGGATGTATCTGATACATATTCCTTATTTACAAGTATGTACAAAGATAAATCATTTCTTCTAAAATGCTCGAACTTGTCATCAGAAACCGTTGAAAGCACGAAACGACGATAAAGACGGAAACGACGGGATACCATTCCATCCTGATCTTTTTCGTCTTCTGCTCCAATAAAAAAGAAAGAAGCTTTTTCATCTCGCTTCAATACATCTAACATTATATGAAACATCGTATAGAGTATCGTTCTCGCCTCGAAAGTATTGGACCGAAGACTAAACTTATTTTTACTGTTGATGTTTGCCTTATCGAAGAACTTCACACAATAAGCGTGTTTCTTATAACATTCAACTCTTACGATATAGGCATGATGGGATTTGTCTGACTTAAACCGATATTGCAAGGTTTGAATCAGATACTCATCACACTCACTTTTATCTATCAGTTGAAAGATAAAAGGATAACCATCAGACATCAATCGCTCCATTAGATTAACTTTTTATAAACAGGTATTGCTACCTTATCCATTTCTTCTTTCGAAACCTTAACAACTCCGGGAGTTGCATCAAAATAATCTACAGGATAACGATACTTGCCATTTGGCATCAAAACCTTAGTTACACGGCGAAAGAGAGAGATACCCTCATCTGTAACTATCTTTGTTATCGTCTTATCAATGATCTTTCCCATAATTCTTTATTTTTATTTCAATTACGCCTGCAAATATAAGGGTTTTCTATGAAACAACCAAATTTTTGGAGGAGTTTTGCTTCTTGCCCTAATCTCCCCCAGATTAACGTATGAATCCCTCCGTCTCCCTTTAGCCAAAGGGAGCTCCACATCCTAACCAAGCCTTCCCTTCTCAGAAAGGAAGGATGTAACCGCCCTCCGGTGCTCAGAACCGCTACGCTATAAGGTTGGCGGACCATCAAAGGTCTGCGCCAGATTGTGCGGGATGGGACCGCCTGGCTATAGCTTGCTGATTGAGACAGCCAGAATTGTTCCTCATTGCAGTATCGCTCTGCACTTGTCGCCACTCGAATGAGGAATAAGTTTTATTCTACTCTTGATAGGATTACCTCTGGGGAGGTGCCCATCAGGGTTATGGCGGAAATCTTATGACCGCCATTGGCGTTTAATGAATGACCACAGTGATAGAGACTGTCTTTGCGACAGTTGGATTTTTACTATTTTCAATTGTCGCAAAATTTGCGCCTGTTGGGTCAGAAGCTAGCTCTTCATGAAGAGCATTGTTGATATGCTTACCTATAGTCTTGATATCACGACCAAGTTTGCCATAATCATACATTTTTATTGCTAATATAGCGACAAAAGTACGATTTTATTTCATCACCAATACAAGGTCACCACTATATTACTAGTAGTTACACCTTTCTATTTTTGGGAAAAAGTTATATTTTTGTTCCTCGTTGCAGTATCGCTCTGTGCTTTTTTCGACTCCCCTGTCCCCCTCTTGCGAAGAGGGGGTCCTTACCCTATACCCAAGCCCTAAATCCCTACCATAGGGATTAGGGATGTAACCGCCCTCCGGTGCTCAGAACCGCTACGCTTTAGGGGTGGCGGACCAATCAAAGGTCTCGCCAGGTTGTGCGGGATGGGACCGCATGGGGACGGCAAAAAATATAAGTTTTTTTAATTACTCCAACAGATACTTAACTATCCAAGGTTTCAACTCAGGAATGTCAACTTCTATCGTGTCCCAAAGGCTTTCGGGATCTATTGTATAATAGCCATGCACAAGGACATGCCGCATCCGTTCTATCTGACGCCAATTTACATCAGAATGAGATTCACGAAATTCTGTTGAAAGCATATAGACAGCCTCGCCTATTACTTCCACCAATTTGGTAAAGCCATAAAAGATGAGCTTATTCTTCTTGATATCTTCAAAAGTATATTGAGCATGAAACTCCTCTATACTTTCTATCGCTTCAAGAATATGCTCCAACCTTCCCCTATCTCTAACTTTTTCTCTCATAAATCAAGAATTTATCTTGGTTGGCTGTTTCTTGAGCAAAAGGGAGGAGACGATTTGCCTCTACTATATCCACCTTGCGATGAAGCAAGTCTTCCAAATTCAACATAATACCTGCTATTTTCATCAGAGAAATTCGATTATGCTGACGATCATACTCTACAAGAATGTCTATGTCACTATCAGTAGTTTCTTCTCCTCGTGAGCATGACCCAAAGAGCCAAGCCTTTGTTATTGGCTGGCTACCAAAGAAATCTTGTATCTTTGGAATCATATTTTGTACATTCTTACTAATCATAACAGCGTAATTTTATTGTTTTTAATGGAGCTTATACTCCATTTCTCTGTTCATTGTGCAAATATAAGGGTTTTCGGTGAAACTACCAAATTTTTGGGGGAAGTTTTTGCTTCTTGCTCTAATCTCCCCCAGATTAACGTATGAATCCCTCCGTTCAATGGTCTTTACACCCCCTTCATTTCCCCCGTTTGCGGGGGACAGAAACCCTTTAGCCAAAGGGAGCTCCACATCCTAACCAAGCCTTCCCTTCTCTGAAAGGAAGGATGTAACCGCCCTCCGGTGCTCAGAACCGCTACGCTTTAGGGTTGGCGGACCAATCAAAGGTCTCGCCAGGTTGTGCGGGATGGGACCGCCTTACTATAGCTTGCTGATTGGGACAGCCAGAATAGTTCATCATTGCAGGAATGGCTGAAGGAAATCGACTTCCATCTACTAGAAAATGCTCCTCATCTGAAAACAGATGGGGAGTTTTTATAAATATATTAAATGGTCTCAACTGCCGGATATAGACTCCGCTTCCCCTGAGAAGATGACTCTTCCCGAGTTATGAGGGTT
>ENA-OQMX01000195-OQMX01000195.1-human-gut-metagenome-genome-assembly--contig:-NODE-195-length-15769-cov-2.985744_pt1 | contig 15769 bp, 17 predicted proteins | sample MGYA00242622_ERZ504866 | MGnify/ENA primary metagenome ERZ504866 (study PRJEB26092, sample SAMD00036422) | human gut metagenome | host: Homo sapiens | study: EMG produced TPA metagenomics assembly of...
TAATACGCCATAGTTACAGATTCTGTCCAACCAATCTCATTGATATGGGTTCTAACTCCGGCGAAGAGCACAAAAACAATAGGGACTGCAAGGCCCATCCATCCAAGTCGTTCAAGTAGAAAGGGATTCTTATATCCAGACCAATAGGAAAGAGCGAAAACAGCAATCCATAGAATGGATAAGGATATTTGAAGCAAACCGTACTGAAAACTAACGTACCCGCTGAGGTAATAGAAGCAAGTTGGTACCAAAATTACAATACCAAACACCAATAAAAGTCCGAGCATGTCCTTGCCAAATACAAGGTCTGCACGACAAGAAAGGCGAAGCAATACGCACAATCCGACTGCGGACATTGCCATCTTCAACTGATCTCTAAAGGGAACAATTCGGCCAGCACCTGCTAGAAGATTGCCAAATGTCACATAAATCAAACCTATAAGCAGAACAAAAAAAGAACCGATAACGAACGCCTCGCAGAATTTAATCCGCGTTTATTCAAAGCAAAACTAGACATTTAATTCCCCGCAGTAAATCCCGGCAAGAATTCTCCAGCAATCTTCAAGATCAAAACCGGCTGCCTTAGCCCGGTTAGTCCTCGGCAAATCGTGAGAAATCATTGAGAGTCTTTTGATCTCATCCACCCACAAATCAGGACGATCGAGCGGCAAATAAGACACTTCGCCGCATTTTTTAAGCTCAGGCGTAATCGTTTGAGAAACAAGAAGGGGAAGCCCCGAAGCCGAAGCCTCAACGCCAACAACCGGAAAACCCTCATACAGAGAAGTCAACATAAACGCGTCAAACGCCTGATACAACCTTGCGGTATCAGATCGTCTTCCAAGGAGCTTAAATCGATCGCCGCATCCACATGCCTCAATCGCAGAGGATATCTCACTCTCAAGCTCGCCGTTTCCAGCCGCAACAAATCGCACATTACAATTCTTGTCAAAAGTGCTCGCTATTTTCAGAGCAAGAGGATAATTTTTTTGTTTAGACAGTCTACCAACCATACCAACAACGAATTCCTCGTTGAACCCAAGCTCCTGACGCACGGCGCGCCTAACGGACGGATCGAATGTATATGAACCAGTATCAATGGCATTGGGCAAAAACTGCACCTTCCCCATTCGCCAACGCCATTTACCGAAAACGCGTTCACCGGCAAGCTTCCCACAGGAGATTAAGCATGTAGCATAACGGCCATTTAGAACACAGCCGGAAACCCTTCTTAAATGGTCGCGAAATGAATAACACGGTGATGTAGTGTGGGAATGCGCGATTCTAACAGGCACACCACACTTTCGAGCAACCCGAAGGGCAACGTAAGAGGTTTCATTTTCATGAACATGAACCGCATCATAGGAATTGTCCTTAAGCAGATTGGCTAAGGCTGTCTCATAGGCACCAATTCCCTCGCTCTTCGAAGGAAGTCGATATATGTGGGAACCTAGCTCACGAAAGCGCTTGGCATTAAGACCAATTTGATCTGAAGTTAATGCCAAATCAAAATGAAAGCCATGTTCTACAAGGTGTCTGTAATAATTAAGAATAACTGATGAAATGCCACCGGCATCAGCCCCATACATCACGTGTAATACATTAAACATTTATTCACCCAACGCCTCGTCGATATATCTATCCGCATCAAGGCGCGCAGCATTAAGCGCCTTGTTTACATGCGAATAATCAATGACAGGCAAAGATTGATTAGAGTCTAAAGGCTTTTTTACAAGTCGATCCGACAAACCAACTAGGCTGAGAAGCGAATCAATTCTGGAGTTAAACTCATTTCTAGGAACAACCAAAAACTGGCGTTCAAAAATCAGAGAAAATGCAAGTCCATGGAACGAGTTGGTCACAACAAAATCGGCATTGGAAAACAAGGATAGAAAATCTGCTGGGGACCTATGCGTAAACAACTTATCAACAGCCTCGGGCTTTTTCATTTCCCATGAAATCTTAACGAGCTTCAAGCCCCTCTCGTCGGCAATTTGACGAGCAATTTCCGTCGCGCCATTGTCTTCATTGTAAAGAAGCATAAGAGCCAAGTAGGGCTCCTTAACCAAACGAGGAGACGCAAGTGGTTGCCACTCCGATTTAGTAAGCTGTAGTGTTGGATCAATGACCTGCACAGCGCCCTGCACACCAAGGTCCTCCACTATTTCTACAGCAGAATCCTCACGAACAGAAATGGCAGCGTACTGACTCAAATAGAAACGCGTCTGCTCTTTTTCCCACTCGTCGAGTGCAGATTTGCCGAAACTAGACGCAAAAGAAATTTTCTTTCGACCCGAAGGAACAAAATCCAGGAAAAAGCCCCTGTCAATCCCCTCATTATATTTACTATTCCAAACCTGATCGCTTCCGCTCACATAGACATCGGCGCGGGGAGGATCTACAGCTAAATCGTCGGCGGTCACATATCGCTTTGTAAGCCGCATTGTCTTCTGTACAAATGAGCCAAAAGTGAGTTCTTTAAGTGCAAGCGAGCCAATTTTAGCAATTTGATAGACAACTCTTTTAACGCCTTTGATGCTAGGATCAGCAGGAGGTTTGAAGAAGATACGTTTTAGCGTTCGCTGCTCAGTTATATAGTCGACAATGCTCGTCTCGCAGCCATGCTTTTCGAATACCTTTTGGGTTGCATATGCCTGCAAAACAGAACCGTAGTTGTAAACCCGATGAAGCGTGACAATAGCAGCTTTCATTAGTTTCGCCTCACTTTCATATAAATGCTAAGCAGGGAAGATGTTTTCCGTACCCCCAAAAGACTCAGCGCGGTACGAGTCATTTGGGCCCTTCTTCCACCCGCATAATTCATAAGCCATCGATAGTTCGTTAAATAAGCGACGGCTTCGTCTAATTTTGAGCCCGGAATTGCACTGAGCATCCACAACATAATTGAGTACTCATACGCAACGAAGCTTAAACAGCAAGCACAATCATTATTCTTGGGCCTATAGTCAGAGTCACAAAGAACGGGAATAGCATCTTCGATAAACTGCTGGAGGCCTTGAAAATGCTTGAGACCAACTGCATCAGTGATAGAGCCCGCTCTATTTTGACGATATTCGTAATAATTCAAATCAAGTGCAGAATAAGTCTCAGCGTCAAGAAGACTATTCATTACGAAATTTAGGTCCTCTGAGACACGTCCGTCCTCAGGAAACCTAAGCCCACAGTTAAACAAAAATGCACGTCTATATATTTTCATACATGCGCTGTCAGGAAACTTAGGCAGACCAGACAAGTAGCAAAGAACTTCGCTCTTACTTTTTCGATTAATGGAACCGGGATCAATATGATAGCCGATTGATTTTTAGTTCCGTCAGGGTATAGCTTGCAGCTATCCAGAAACAAAATATCAGGCTTAGTATCTTCAAGCTCATGGAGAATAGCGGGGAGGCAGTTCTCAGTAATTAGATCGTCCGAATCAACAAACGCAACGTAATCTCCTGAAGCAGCATCTAATCCTGTATTTCGAGCAGAAGCTAAGCCACCGTTTTCCTTATGAATAACAGTTACACGATCATGTTCGCGTGCAATATCATCAGCAATTTGCGAAGACCTATCAGTCGAGCCGTCATCCACAAGAAGCACTTCACAAGTACTGTCAACCTGATTTAAGATACTTTTACAACAATCGAGGAGGTAATCCTCCACGTTATAAATAGGAACAATAAAACTCAGTTTCATAGTTTTGGTTTTCTCCAAACCTCTATTTATCTGCAATCGCTTTACTAGGCGACACCTTTTTGAGACAGTGGGAGTAATAATCCTCGAGACGTTTTGAAGCAGCAGACACATCAAAAGCCTTCAAGCCCTCTGAATCATTTTGATCAGCGTCTATCTTCCTCATGGAGATCAAATGCTCACACCATTTTTGAGGGCTAGAACTCAGCCGCTCAAACTCCATAAGGGAAGTCAATTTGATTTCAGATGTGATTGCATCCGATGCCAAGATTGGAGTTCCGCTAGCTTGGCATTCAACTCCAACAACGGGAAGTCCTTCATATTTGCTTGGAAGACAAAAGACATCAAAAGCTTGATATAAACTTGCAACATCGGATCTAATCCCTAGAAATAAGATAGAATCCGATATGCCCAAATCAATTGACATCTTTTTAACATGCTCCAGCAGTGGCCCGTTTCCCACAAGTGCGAGCACTGAATTTGGCTCATGGGAAAGAACCTCTCTAAAAACAGCTAATAGAAAGTCATGGTTCTTCTGATCGACAAACCTTCCGACGTGTCCAATAAGGAAGGTATCATCTGCAATGCCGAGCTGTTTCCTAACATGTATTCGAGTATCCGAATTAGGAGAAAACTGGCTTATATCAATGGCGTTATTCATAACAGAAAATGACGTTTTTGCGGCCAAACAGCCATTTCCCTGCAAACTCACTACAGGCAACTTTATTCGTGGGATATCGATTTGCCTGGGTTTTCAGCACGGTCTTAAGGGCGTTCTTGGCATACTCACCCTTGCCACTCGTAGAGTGGCTATGGGCGATACGCACAGGAACGCCGGCCTTCTTTGCCGCGCGAAGCGGAAAGACGGAAAGAGCGTTGATGTGACTATGCACGATCTTCCAGCCCTCTTGTCTAAAGAGACGGAGGAGCTCTCGCTGGTATTCAATTACATGCTGATAGGGCGGAATCTCGAAGACTCGGCCACCGAGCGATTCAATCTCCTCGCGGGGCACAAGAGTCGAATCGGAATCGACAAGGAAATCGAACTGCACTTTACTGCGATCGATATGACGGTAGTAATTCATAACGACGGCCTCAACGCCGCCGCCATTCATCTTTCCGACTATCTGTGCGACACGAATTGGATTAGCCATCTAACGCCCCGTCCTCTTCTTGCCGAACATGGCGCCAAAGGTGCCAGTAAAACACTTCCAATCCATGCGAAAGCAGCGATTGTGCACGTAATGAAGTTCAATTTTTTGACGCATACCGCTCTCGAACGTCGCAGCATTGCGGTCGGTTGCCTGCCATAAACCCGTGATGCCGGGCTGGACAGAAAGCAACTCAGCCTTTTCCTCGTCCGAAAAGTGCTGCTCAAGTTCGTCTCTTGTAATGGGACGCGGACCGATGACGGAAAGGTCACCGTTCAGTACGCTGAGGAACTGCGGCATCTCATCGATGGAGCACTTGCGAATGAACTGGCCCACCTTAGTAATGCGGGGGTCGTCGTCGACCTTACGCTCGACTTCCCACTGACGCAGCTGCTCAGGGCTCAAGTACTTCTGCACGTTGCCGGCATCGGCGACCATGCTGCGAAGCTTAAGAATCTTGATAGTCTTACCGCCCTTGCCGATGCGATCCTGTGCGTACAGCGGGTTGCCGGGAGATTCAAGGCAAATGAACGCACAAACAACTGCCACTGGAATTACCAGTACCACGCTCACGCAAAGACTGAAAACAAGATCAAACAGCCTCTTTAAAAAACGGTAAGCCAGCGTACCGCTCGGTTGTATCTTCTGAATAGCCAGCGTCTCCCCCATGGATGCGCCACTCTCAGTTATCTCTTTAGCAGTCAAGTTCAAATCCACGTCCCTGATTCCAGGGATCCCCAATCAATGAATTCAAAATGCGAATGAATTGCCAGTACGACATCCCCTTACGTCTTACTGAGCACGTCCAACGGAAGCAGTTCCCTAAAAGCGGAGTCGCCTTCGCCCACGTCAACCAGGCACCAGCGCTTATGACGGTCAATCTTCTTTACACGGGCCTCTTGCCCCACCAATGGCCCGTGTTCTATGTGCAACACGCCGTCTTCTATGCGCGCTACGCTGTTGCGCACCACGCCGTCGTCGTCTAGCACACTGCGGTACCAGTCCTGCGCATCGTCCGGCATGGGCATGTAAGCCCGCTCCCTACTGCCGGCGATGCGACAGCCAAAGCTCAACTGGGCCAGGGCCCTATCGAGCGCGGCAGCATCGTGCGTCGCGACGAAGAAATATTCCTTGTACATGGGTTTGGTTTGGAGCGACCAAGCGCCGTCCCGCTTAAACCAGAACTCCTTTTGCATCACAAAAGCGTCCTGCATCAGCTCGTGCGGGATAAGGCGGCGGACCTTTTCGCAGGTCTCGCGCTCTTTACCATGGGGGGTATGGACCAGATACCAGCGGACGCGGCCGCGCTGGTTGTTGGTAGTAGCGCCGTTGAATGCGCCCGGCAGCTGCTCTTGGCGCCGCATTGTCTGTTCCATGTTCTCGCCCCCTTCTCCAGCTCCGCGACGCACGCGGATGCAGGGGCGTTAAGAACAGGCTTCTCGCTCGCAGCTAGGCGCAGACGCAAAAGTACAGGTTTTTGTATCTTTCGACGTTGCTCATTATACGAGCAAACTGCTCGCGTTTTCCCAGATTGCACAAAATGCGCCGCGAATGGGCGCATCTCCATACCCCTCTACAAAAACCTGTACCTTTTTGCACAACAAAAAAGCCGCTCTAACCAGCGGCTTTTCTTCTATAGAAAACAAAAAAGGCGACCGCCCAAAAGGACGATCGCCTTTGTTAATTCTTGTATTGTTTGTGCTAGGCGCGAGTCTTGATCTCCTCAATCACCTTGGCAACAAACTCGTCAACGCTCATCTGAACAGTCTCGTTAGAGCGATCGCGGACGGAAATGTTGCCGGCCTCGACCTCCTTCTCGCCCAGGATGAGCATGTAGGGCACGCGGTCGATACTGCGGGCCTCGCGGATCTTGTAGCCGATCTTCTCGTCGCGGTCGTCGCAGACCACGCGAATGCCGGCGTCCTCCAGCTTGGCGCACACCTCGTGGGCGTAGTCGCGGCTCTTCTCGGAGACGGGAAGCGCCTTGACCTGCACGGGAGCCAGCCAAGTGGGGAACTTGCCCGCAAAGTGCTCAATCAGAATACCGATGAAGCGCTCGATGGAGCCAAAGCACACGCGATGCAGCATGATGGGGCGCTTCTTGGTGCCGTCGGCGTCAACGTACTCCAGGTCAAAGTTGAGCGGCATCTGGAAGTCGAGCTGCACAGTACCGCACTGCCAGGTACGGCCGAGCGAGTCCTCCAGATGGAAGTCGATCTTGGGGCCGTAGAAGGCGCCGTCGCCCTCGTTGACTTCGTAGTCCATGCCCAGCTTCTCCAGAGCGGTGCGCAGACCCTCCTCGGCGCGAGCCCAGTCCTCGTCCGAACCCATGGAGTCCTCGGGGCGGGTGGAAAGCTCAACGTGGTACTTAAAGCCAAACTTCTGGTACACGGAGTCGATGAGGTTGACCACACCCACGATCTCGTCGGTCAGCTGGTCGGGACGCACAAACAGGTGAGCGTCGTCCTGGTTAAAGCAGCGCACGCGGAACAGGCCGTGCAGGGCGCCGCGCAGCTCGTGGCGGTGTACCAGGCCAATCTCGCCGGCGCGGATGGGCAGTTCGCGATAGGAGTGCGGCTTGGAGGCGTACACCAGCACGCCGCCCGGGCAGTTCATGGGCTTAATGCAGTACTCTTCGTCGTCGATGACGGTGGAGTACATGTTGTCCTTGTAGTGGTCCCAGTGGCCCGAGGTCTTCCACAGCTGCTTGTTCATGATGAGCGGCGTGGAGATCTCCACGTAGCCGGCCTTGTGGTGGATCTCGCGCCAGTAGTCCAGCAGCGTGTTCTTAAGGATCATGCCGTTGGGCAGGAAGAACGGGAAGCCGGGGGCCTCGTCGCGCATCATAAAGAGGTCCATCTCGCGGCCGATCTTGCGGTGGTCGCGCTTCTTGGCCTCCTCCAGTATGTGCATGTGCTCGTCGAGCTCTTCCTTGGTGGCAAAGGCGACGCCGTTGATGCGGGTGAGCATCTTGTTGTCCTTGTCGCCCTTCCAGTAAGCGCCCGAGACGCCGGTAAGCTTAAAGGCCTTGAGCGCTTTGGTGTAGCAGATGTGGGGGCCGACGCACATGTCGATGTAGTCGCCCTGCTGGTAGAAGGTAATGCGGGCGTCGTCGTCCAGGTCACCGATGTGCTCGACCTTGTACTTCTCGCCGCGCTCCTCCATAAGGGCGATGGCCTCGGCTCGGGGCTTCTCGTACACGGAGAATTTGAGGTTCTCCTTGACGATCTTCTTCATCTCGGCCTCGATCGCGGGGAAGTCGTCCTCGCTGATCTTGACGCCCTCGGGCAGGTCGACGTCGTAGTAGAAGCCGTTGTCGGTCGCGGGGCCATAGGCAAAGTCGGCCTCGGGATAGAGGCGCTTGATGGCCTGCGCCATGATGTGCGCGGCGGAGTGGCGGATGACGTGCGTGACCTCGTCCTGCGGGAGCTCGGCCACCGAACCGTCATTGTAGAGTGCCTTCATGGGTATGTTTTCTCCTCTCGGATGCCTGGTGCAAGTGCGTGCGATGCGCTCGGCGTTTTTGACTTGCATCATTATAGGCAGGTTGCCTTGGTATACAAGCGCCCGCCGCACCTTAATGGCACGGCGGGCGATTTTCTACGCATGCTTCATCGTGTGGGGCAGGACTGCGGGGCGCGCGTGGCTTGCGGCGTGCCCGTGGCTTGCGGCCGGCCCGGCGATGAATGCGTTACTGGATACGAGTTCGGCAGTAGGGGCAGACCTTCCAGTGCGCATCGAGCGGGCGATGGCAGCTGGGGCAGACGTTGCGAACCTGGGTATCGCACACCGGGCAGACGACGAAGTCCTTCTCGATGGGTGCGCCGCACTGCGGGCAGGTGCCGTACTGGGCAAGCTGGCGCTCGCGCAGAGCCATGTCCAGCTCCTGCTCCTCGCGGTCGGAGGCGTAGGAGTGCGGGCGCAGGACCAGGTAGGCGATGAGGCCCACAAACGGGATGAGGGCAATGATGCCCCATGCCACGTAGGCGCTGGCGCCGCGGCGGCGAGCGTCGATGAACACATAGACGACTGACAGCACGTACAGGGCGATGATAAAGCCAACGAAGGCATAGATGACGCCCATAAGCTGCGGCGACATGAGCTCGGAGATGTACTTGGACATTGAGGTGTACCTTTCGGAATATTTACAGTTCGGTAAAGTTTACCACGGGGTTTGTTTATATGGGACCACGGCTGGGTACGGGGCTGGCGCGGACACAAACATCTCAATCTGTAACAGCCACTCAGCAAAAACGGTCCCAGATGTTACAGATTTAGATAAACCGTTCTCTCCCAGACTTAAATCTCGATCTGCAACATCTTGACTCCAAAATCAGTCCTTACTATTACAGATCGAGATGAACGGTGAGCCCTCCGTTAAATATCTCAATCTGTAACAATAACTCGGCAAAAACAGGTCTAACCGTTACAGATTTAGACATTCGAAACCGACTGATAGGTTCATCTAAATCTGTAACATCTAGACCCCAAAACAGTCCCCAGATGTTACAGATCGAGACAGAAGATTTCTCCCTGACTTTAAATCTCAATCTGTAACACATAGGACCGATTTTCCCCTCTTACTGTTACATATCGAGACAAACAGAGGGCCCGCCTGGCAAACGTCTCGATCTGTAACATCTGGAACCCAGTTCTTCTGTTTACCGTTACGGAACGAGACAAACCTCTGACACCAAGGGCGGCAGGCAAGATTATCGACGTTACTGAGTCTCCCCTCGCCTGCCGTTGGCGGGTGTTGCCGGGCTATTCGCCGCATTGCCGCCGCACTGGGGGCGCGCAGACCGTAGGATGGTTTTATTGACAGCCTGTCAACTTGTCTGGGAGGCACCGTGGCAGAAACGTTTGATATCGCAATTGTGGGCGCGGGTATTACCGGGTGCGCCATCGCGAGGCGGCTCGCGCGTTATGACCTATCCATTTGCGTGGTCGAGGCAGCAAACGATATCGCACTGGGCGCATCGAAGGCCAACGGCGGTCTGGTGCACGCCGGCTACGATCCGGCCCCGGGCACCGTAAAGGCGCAGGTCAACGCCCGCGGCTGCGAGCTGTATGGCACGTGGGCCCAGGAGCTCGGCTTTTTGTTTTGCCGCACCGGTTCGATGGTGCTGGGGTTTAGCGACGAGGACCGCACGCATCTAGAGAAGCTGCGCCAGAATGGCATAGCCAACGGCGTGCCCGAGCTGTCGATTATCGGCCCCGAGCGCATCCACGAGCTGGAACCGCGCGCGAGTGCCCTGGCCACGTGCGCGCTATGGTGCCCCTCGACTGGCTTTGTCGATCCCTTTGAGGTCGCCATTGCCGCGCTGGAGAACGCCGTCGCCAACGGCGTGACATTTATGCGGTCTGCGCCGGTGGAAGCGATTGAGGTTGCTGGCGGCGAGGCTACCGACGGGGCTGTGCGCTTTACGCTGGCAACGCCCGCTGGAGACGTGCACTGCCGTTACCTGATCAACGCCGCAGGCAACGGAGCCGCGGACATCTCGCATATGGCCGGTGCCGAGGAGTTTCAGATGATCTGGCGCCAGGGCAACATCGTGGTGCTGGACAAGGACCGCGTGCGCTCATGCCGCTCTACCCCGTTCCACGCCGGTGTCCAAGGGCGTTATCGTCACGGGTACCGTACACGGCAACACCGTGATTACCGCGACCGCCGCCGTGCGCGAGCCGGGCGACACGCAGACCTATGCGGGCGATGTCAACGCGCTCCTGACCGGTGCGCGCAAGCTGGTGCCCGATCTGGACACGCGCCGCGTGGTGCGCGCGTTTGCCGGCGGGCGTCCGGTCATTCAGGGTACGAACGACTTCTTTATTGGGCAGTCGGCCGTGGTGCCGGGGCTGTTCCAGGCGGCGGGCATTCAGTCGCCGGGCGTGGCGAGCGCGCCGGCCATTGCCGAGCGCATGGAGCAGGTGATGCGCGATGCCGGCGTAGCCCTGCGCGAACGTGCCGATTGGGACCCGATTCGCCGCGCGCCGGACGACTTTGACCGCGCGCCGCTTGCGCGCAAGGAAAAAGCTCATTGAGTCCGACCCCGCGTGGGGGCAGATCGTCTGCCGCTGCGAGACGGTGCCCGAGGCCGAGATTGTGGCCGCGATTCGACGCCGTCCGGGCGCGGTTTCGGTCGAGGGTGTCAAGCGCCGCTGCCGCGCCGGCATGGGTCGGTGCCAGAGTGGTTTCTGTCAAAGCCGCGTGGTGACGATTCTGGCGCGCGAGCTGGGGTGTGACCCCAGCGAGGTGCTGCTGGAGGATACCGGATCTTGGTTGGTTGAGGGACTGCTGAAGGGGGTGCGCTAGGATGGCGATGCTTGATATGCGCGACGAACGCGCGGAAGCCGGAGCCGCAGAGGTCGGAGCTGCAGCGCCCGTGCAAACGCGGGCGTTCGACGTGGTCGTTATCGGAGGCGGCCCCGCCGGCATGGCGGCCGCACTTGCCGCGCAAGAGGCCGGCGCGCGCGTGGCCATCGTGGAGCGCGAGCAGCATCTGGGCGGCATCCTGCGTCAGTGCATCCACCCCGGTTTTGGCCTTTCGCACTTTAAGCAGGAACTCACCGGCCCCGAGTACGCGCAGCGCTTTATCGACCAGGTGCGCGAGACCAACATCGCGCTGTTCTTGGACAGCATGGTGCTAGGGATTGATTCGGGCGAGGGCGAGGCCGCGGGGGATGCCGCAGTCCATACCGTCACGCTCATGAGCCCCGCCGGCATGTTGCAGCTCACCGGGCATGCCGTCGTCCTTGCCATGGGCTGTCGCGAGCGCACACGAAGCGAGATCAAGATTCCCGGTAGCCGTCCCGCCGGCGTGTTTACGGCGGGCCTGGCGCAGCGATACATCAATATCGAAAATCTCAAGCCCGGCTCGCGTGCCGTCATTTTGGGCTCGGGCGACATCGGGCTCATCATGGCACGCCGCTGCACGCTCGAGGGGATTTCCGTCGAGGGCGTGTACGAGCTCATGCCGTACGCCAACGGACTGCGCCGCAATGTTAAGAACTGCCTGGACGACTTTGGCATTCCGCTGCACCTGTCCACCACCGTCACACGCGTGATCGGGCACGACCGTGTGGAGGCCGTCGAGGTAAGCCAGGTCGACGAGCACCTGGCGCCCATTGCCGGGACGGAGCGCATCGTTCCGTGCGACACGCTGCTGCTTTCGGTAGGTCTGATTCCCGAGAACGAGCTTTCAGTTGCCGCAGGCGTGGAGCTTGACCCGCGCACACGCGGTGCCGTAGTTGACCAGAGCCTCCAGACAGGCGTGCCGGGCATCTTTGCCTGTGGCAACGTGCTGCACGTGCACGACCTGGCCGACAATGTGACGACCGAATCCGAGCGCGCCGGTGCGGCTGCGGCGGCGTGGGCGCTGGGCGGCGACGCCGGGGCGAACGCTGTGGGTACGAGCTGCGAGCTCACGGTCTCCCCTGCCGGCATCGCGGGCTACGCGCTGCCGGGACGCATCACGGCAGCGGCACTCACCAAGCTCAACTTCCGCGTACGCCGACCCGTCGATGCCGCCCGCGTGCGCATTCTGGCAGACGACGAGGAGCTGTTCGCCGGCAAGGTCCGCCCGTTTAAACCGAGCGTTATGGAAAGTTTCCCGCTACCGGCAAAGGTAATCCAGCGCGCACTCGATCTTGATGTTAGCGAGATTGTCCTGTCCGTCGATCCCGTTGAGGAGGCGTAAGGCCATGAGCACGAATGTGACCGAGACATTGCAGTTCAACTGCACCACCTGCCCATCCGAATGCCTTCTGACCGTGGAGGTGGAGCGCGACGCAGACGGCGCCGTGGCAGAGGTGCGCTCCGTGACCGGCAACAGCTGCCCGCGCGGCGACAAGTTCGCACACCAGGAACTCACCTGCCCCATGCGCGTGCTCACCACCACCGTGGCCGTATCCGGCGGCGACGAGGCGCTGCTGCCCGTGCGCACGGCCGAAGCCATCCCGCTGGCACTCCACGCCCAAGCCATGGACCTCATCCGTGGCCTGGTCGTCGAAGCCCCCATCCGCATGGGCGACGTCGTGCTGGAAGACCTCCTCGGCACCAACATCGACCTCATCGCCAGCATGGACATCAACCCAGCCTAAGCAGCTAATTTAGGACGGGCTCTTTTATCTGCTTTTGTAAGGAGTGTCCCCAGGTGCCGGCATAAAAGGAACGTCCCTATGTGCCGGGCTTGGGATACCATGGTGGCAACCTAGCGAAAGGATGTTTCATGGGACATGTCGATGACCAGCGTGTGGCGCGCGTGCTCGATGCGCTCGAGGCTCAACACCCCGGTGCACAGCTGCTTGTAAACGACCCGTGGTCGATTTACTACCTGACCGGCTTTTATGCCGATATGTTCGAGCGTTTTTGCGGCGTGCTGCTCGCGCGCAATGCCGAGCCCGTGATCCTGGTCAACGCGCTGCATCAGCTACCCGAGTATGACAATGCCCGCGTTGCCTATCATACCGACACCGACGTCGTGGCCGACGCCATCGCTCGCGAGGTCGATCCGACCAAACCGCTCGGCATCGACACCGTCATGCGTTCCGGCTTTTTGATGCCGCTCATGGAGCGCCAGGCCGCAAGCGAGTTTTTCCTGGGTGACTTTGCCGTCACCGCTGCGCGCACCCACAAGGATGCCACCGAGCAGGAGCTCATGCGCGTTTCCTCGGCCGCCAACGACGCCGTGATGGCCGATGCCATCAAACTCGTCCACGAAGGCGTGACGGAGCGCGAAATCGCCGACCAGATGCTCGGCTTGTATCGCAAGCACGGCTGCGAGGGCTTCAGCTTTCCGCCCATCGTGAGCTTTGGCGCCAACGCCGGCGACCCGCACCACGAGCCCGACGACACCGTACTCAAGCGCGGCGACGTGGTGCTGTTCGACATTGGCGGACGCCGCTGCAACTACTGCTCGGACATGACGCGCACGATCTTTTGGGGCGAGCCGGACGAGGAGACGACACGCATCTACGATATCGTGCGCCGCGCCAACGAGGCCGCCGAAGCACTCATCGCGCCGGGCGTGCGTATGTGCGACCTGGACCGTGCCGCACGCGACGTGATTGAGGATGCGGGCTATGGGCAGTACTTTACGCACCGCCTGGGACACTCGATCGGTCTGCAGGACCACGAGCCGGGCGACGTCTCGCTCGTCAACGAGCAGGTTGTCGAGCCGGGCATGACCTTCTCTATCGAGCCGGGCATCTACCTCCCCGGCCGCACCGGCGTCCGCATCGAGGACCTGGCCCTAGTTACCGAGTCCGGCGTCGAGATTCTCAACGCCTACCCCCACGACCCAGTCCGCCTAGACTAGCCTGGTCCCCAAGCCCCCAAACTAAGTTGCGGTGGAATAGTTCCTGGATGGGCTGCTAGAACCCAAATACAGGAACTATTTCACCGCAACTGATGAGGGAAAGGGCTAGCGCAGCAGCCCCGCTACTTCGCCGGCTAGGGTGATGGTGCCGGCTGCTACGAAGGGCTCGCCCGCGGCATCGAGGGCTGCGAGGGCCTCAGATACGCTGGGGTACACGCCTGCGAGCTTATCGGCGTCCACCAGGGCGGCGAGTTCCTCTGCCGGCAGGGCGCGGTCGGAATCGGTCTGCGTCACGACCACACGGGGGAACGCCGGAACAAGCACGTCGACGATGCCCGCCACGTCCTTGTCAGCCAACGCCGCGCACAGCAGCGTTGGACGATTCTCTACGCACGGATCGATCTCGTCCAGTGCGCTCACAAAGTTCTCGCAGCTCTGGGGATTATGGCAGGCGTCGATCAGCTTGAGCGGATCGGTTCCCAGCACATCAAAGCGACCCGGCGTGGGGCAGCCCATAAGCGAAGCGTCGAGCGCATCGTGGTCGAGCTCGCGGCCCAGATAGCCCTCGCACAGCATAATCGCGCACGCGGCATTCTGCGGCTGATACGCCGGCTTGACCATACTCGACGTATAGATCGCGCGCGGCGTGGTGCAGCTAAACTCCACCGTATCGCCCACGTGTGCCGGAAGTTTGGTCGTCGTATGGCTCACAATGAGCGGCACAACGCCGCACTCACGGCAACGGGCATCCATCACGCATTGAACGCTTGCCTCATGCGTGCCCTCGCCCAAAACAACCAAACGCCCAGGCTTATAACCGCAGCCTTCTCCCCCGCAATGGCCTCGAGCGTATCGCCCAAAATGCGTGTGTGATCGAGCCCAATGCCCGTAATGGCAACGGCGACGGGATCGGTCGCACTCGTGGCGTCCCAGCGGCCGCCCATGCCAACCTCGAGCACGGAAACATCCACTGCAGCCTCGGCAAACACGACAAGTGCGGCAGCCGTCAGCAGGTCAAACGGCGTGATGGCATAGGCACGCTCCCCCGCCGCCACACGGTGCGCATTCACCCGACGCCCCGCCTCGACAGCCGCCGAAACGCCACGGGCAAAGGCCTCGTCGCTCACGACGCGTCCATCGACCTCCATGCGCTCGGGATAGCGCACTAGCTGCGGCGACGTATACAGCGCAGTCTTGAGCCCCTCGCCGCGAAGAATGGCGGCCGAAAAACGCGTAGTCGAAGTCTTGCCATTGGTACCGGCGACCTGAATGCAATCAAAATACTCATCCGGACGCCCAAGCTCATCGAGCATATCGACAACCGTCTCGAGCAGAGGACCAGCATCCCCAGAAATCCGCCCCGTATCAGCAGCCAGCCCAACAGCCTCATCAAACGAAAGCAAATCAAACTCAAAAGGAACGGCATACAAGCCAGAACGCTTAGGCATTTTTAAAACCGCCATTCATAGAAAAATAAAACAGTATAGGTTGAGGATAGTCAGCGAAAAACGCCTCTGATGAGCCAAGGTGCCGTGAAACAAGGGCGCATAGGGCTTATGCCCATGCGCCCGAAGTTGAACGGCAGATGGCCATCAGAGGCGTTTG
>ENA-OQMX01000199-OQMX01000199.1-human-gut-metagenome-genome-assembly--contig:-NODE-199-length-15690-cov-2.813532_pt1 | contig 15690 bp, 15 predicted proteins | sample MGYA00242622_ERZ504866 | MGnify/ENA primary metagenome ERZ504866 (study PRJEB26092, sample SAMD00036422) | human gut metagenome | host: Homo sapiens | study: EMG produced TPA metagenomics assembly of...
ATTCGGCGGTATTTTGAGCTGACCGTTCACGATATGCTTCGGGTCAGACGGCCAAGAGTTCGGGATGATATCAACAACCCACTCATCTCTTGACGGCATTTCAAGAATTGAAAGCATCTCGGCAAAGTAATACTCAACTCGAGCGATATTCATCTCATCGAGGATTACCGCATAGATGTTTTCGTTATACGATGCCTCATACATTGCACGGAGAAGCTCGGTTTCGTTGAACTTCTTTGTAAATTCGTTGAAGTAACCGAAAAGCTCTGTTCTGTCGCGCCATGACGGCTGAACGGAAGCAACGATTGAAGGATTGTTTACAAACTTACCAAAGGCGTAAGCAAGTGAAGTTTTACCTGTACCTGAAATACCCTGAAGGATAATAAGTCTGGTAGATGCAAACGCAGCAACAAAAAGTCTGATAAGCTTAATATCGTAGTAAAGACCAAGCTGTGAACAAGCAAAGAGTCTGAAACGCTCACAGAACTCGGGAAGTGTGATATCGTTGTCATAAACCGGCGGAACATAATCTGCCCAAAGCTGATCGATTTCCGTAAGCTTGTAGAAACGGCTTTCGCCTGTGTCCTCTTCTTCGCCGTTGTTGAGCGACTCGATTTCTTCGCCTGTAAGCTCTGAAATCTCGTTGGGGTTAAGACCAATCTGTGAAACCTTCATAGAGAGAATCTTATCCTTTTCAAGGTTAAGTCTCATAACCTCTTTGTTGAGTGCCTGAACCTCTTTAACAAGAGAATCTGTATCTTTTCTTCTTCTGTGCGAACGAATAAACTTTTTTACAGCGACGACAATAAGCCATACGCAAAGTGCAAGCACAGCAACCAGAAGCACAATGGCAATAATCGCAATTACCCATGCGAGGCCGCCAAGCTCCGTGGTATAGGCATTAATAATGTTTACATAAGCGGAAAAATCAAAGGCATTGCCTACTCCGCCAAATAACCCGGTGATTATTGACCATAATGAGCCAAAAAACTGACCGAGAAATTCAAAAAGAAATTTAAATACTGTATCCACGGTACTTCGTCTCCTTAAAAAAATCTACTCTCATCTTTTGTGTAAGAACACATTTCTAAATTCCTATCTGAAATCTGTCTTAAAGGACAGATTCTTCAAGGCGGGCGGCCGATGACCGCCCCTACAGTATGTAACTGTATTTCTTTCTCAGCTCTGAGGCTGAGAAAGAATATACCGTTACGATAAACGCTATGAATGCGTTAGGGACAAATTTGTCATAACTTAATCGGAATTATCAGCGGAATTATTACCGTCAGCAGGTGTTTGTACTTCGGGCTCATTTTCCGCCTTGTCCTGATTTTCTCCGACGGAGGCAAGATATTCCTCAATAGCTCTCTTTTTCTGTTCTTCGGTAAGCTCGGCGGAATCAACCGCAAGCTTTGCCTCTTCGAGAGTTTTTTCCTTATTGTAGGCAAGCAGGTTGAGAACAACACGAACCGCTTCATAAACAAAGAAAATAATCATCGGAAGCAGAACGCAGAGGAAAAATCCAAGCTGAGTTCTGATAAAGCTTAAAAAGTTACCCACGCCGCCAATCCTCGTACCTGTGTATTTGGCAACAATAGTTGAAGAGGTTTGAAGATCCTTATCGGGCTCCGGGTTGGTTTTCCTGTTGTCACCCTGTGTTCTGTAGTAGGTAATGTTTTCATCCTTAACAACCTCTACAATTCGGTGAGTGTTAAGAACGGACTCGCCGTTGACTGTGATTGGGAAGGTAACAATGTCACCTTTTTCATATTCATACGAGGGATCATTTGTAACCTCGCAGAGGATCATATCACCTGTGTTGATTGTGTCCTCCATTGAACTTGACAAAACGCTGAGGGGCGCAACACCGAAAACATTGGGAACCCCTGATGATTTGGAAGTTAGTGACAATGTAACGATTAAAATCGACACCGCCAGAATCAAAATCACAATAATGTCAATTATTATGTTTACTATTCTTTTTACAACTTTTTTCATAAGGGGTCTCCATTGCATTTAGATTTTTGCGAAATTAATTAGCAGAAATATTAAATATTACTATCATTACTGCTGTGCAGCTGTATCACCTGTTACCGAGAACTGAACTTCCGGCATCTTATTACCTGCAAAAGCATCCTGACAATTTGTGTCCTGACCCTCAAACCATGCATAGATATTATAGTATGCTGTACATGAAGACTCATCAGCCTTATTATATGCACCAAGGTCACCTACAGGAATAGTAACACCCTTAGATGCATCGCTTGCTTTAATCGTAGCAGTAGCAATCGGATCCTCATCAATTGAAGAAATAGCGTCTGCTGAATCTTCACCAGCAGCGTAAACAGATTTAGCAAAGTTAGCAGCATAAGTTGGATCAGATTTGTCGCCTTTACTATTTACCTTCACAAGAGCAATACGGAGATACTTGTTAGCTGTATCAGAATCGTTAGCATCAGTTTCTTTCAGAGTAAAATTAATTTTAACTTTTTCAACAGCTGCACCGCCCTGATTCTGAATATTCAGCTCGTCTACAATAGCAAAATTCTTCACATTAGCAGATTCTACTTTTTCTGCCAACGCTTTTGTTGTAGCATAAGAATCCTTCTTAGCAGCTACAGCAGTGAACCAATTTATACCATCTACTGTTGAAACCGGCTTCAATACTTTATCTTTATATCCATAGTTCAATGTATCGGTCCAATCTATGGATTCACTTGAAAGTTTAAGTTCTGATGCCTTAACAGTTTTTGCACTAAATTCGTTTGCCGTAGCTGATGTGTTCTGTGTGAACCAAGCGAATGTTGCTGTACCAAGTGCGAGCATTGCTACGAGGAGCATTGCTACGGAAGAGATTAATAATCTCTTTCTTGATGTTGTTTTCATAGAGAAATTCCTCCTAAATAAAATAATTTTTTGTCCCTAAAACACCATAGGGATTTTTTGCTATATCAGTGCCGAGGCACATAATACCAAGTTGATGTAATACTGTACCGAAAATTACGGTTTTGCTGTGGATTCTTCATCGTCACGAACCGAGAACAGCATTCTCATTCTTACATGACCGTTTCGGATATCGTCGATACATTCGGGGTCGTTACCCTCAATCCAGATTACGATTGTGTATTTGTCAATATCGCCAACCTTGAATTTTTCGGTTGATGTTTTATAAACTTCCTTATCGCTTACAAACTTTGTGCAATCGGTTTCGGCTTTGCTTCTGTCTTTGTACTGACCTTTGCCGTAAATTGAGCTCTTGCCGTTTTTGTAAATCATAACTCGGGTTGCTTCATCTGCCGACTTAGCCGCACCTGTGATTTCAAGCACAGCATCATAGTCAAGCTCAACCTCTCCGTTATTTTTACAATAGAATGTATAAGCAACATAGTTTTTGCCGTTGTGCGCACCGTCCTTGCTTGTGTCAAGATCAACAGGAAGCCATGAATATGTAATGTTTGTAACATCCTTAACCTGCTCCGCAGTAAGTGAAGCACACTGAGTTTTGAAGTCAGCGTCTTCGCTGAGCACGATACCTTTTTTTACGGCAGGAGAATCAATGCTGATAATCAAGTCGCCCCATTGCGTTACAAGCGTTGAAACAATGAACAAAATAAGAAGAATGATTATGCAGACCGAAAGGATAATACTCAAAAGCCGTCTGCGCTTTTTGTATTTTACAATCTCGATTGAATCATTTTTCACATGAAAATGTTCAATCTCGGCATCTGCCATTTTCTTATCATTTAAGCGACTTAACTCCTCGGGAGTAATCGGTTGTTCAATTTTTGGTTCTTTTTCCGAACAAGTTTTTCTCTCCCCTCAAAGTTGTATCCGTTTAATTGTCGGATTGTGCGTATTTCATTAACCCATAATTTTTCTCCTGTCTGAAATCTGCGTTGAATGACAGCTTCTCCAGGGCGGGCGGCCGATGACCGCCCCTACGGGATCTTGTTTAATTATGATATTGGTTTATTGTCCTTATCGCATCCGACAAAGCCAAGCTGTACAGAAAGCTGTGCATCCTGAACATCGTCATCACACTCGGGGTCGTTACCCTCAATCCAAAGACGAACTGTTACCTTAACAGGTTCGAGCTGATTAAGATGGAAAAGTCTTGTGTTGTTTGAGTAAACCATTGAACCTGACGGCAAATCAAAGGTTGTCTGTCCGTTTACGGGAGTGCTTCTGTTCGGCTCATAAATTGTTGTGCCGTTGCCTGTTCCCTCGGCTGTGAAATCAACTCTTGTACAATTTACTACATCAGCCTTTGCACCGGTTGACTCTGTTGACACCTTTGTACCGTCATCAGCGCCTGCTTTTGTGCTTTCGGTTGTGAGATGAAACCCACATTTCCTCGGTTGACGATGAAGTAGCATTCAAACTCAAGGTAGCTGCGCTTGTTAGGCTCTCTGACTGTGCCGCGCTGATTGGTGAACTCTGTACCCTCTCTTGTTGTGACAGGGTCAAGCACCGTATCTTCAAGGCTTGAACCGTGCTTTTTAAGGTAATCGTCAATCATTTCATTTGTGATTACCTTGCCGTATTTTTCAAGGTCTTTGCCGTGGTTTTCCATACTTACTTTGAGCTGAGCGGCAAGGCTGATATTGAGGTCAAGCCTGTCCACACCTGCAAACGTGTTTACCGAGAACCACGCAACCGTTGCTGTTGTCATTGAAAGAAGGGTTATGATTGCAACAAAAACAATCAGCCTTTTTCTCTTTTTAAATGGAACTTTGTCGCTGACCATCTTATCAATAATCCTGTTAAAAAGGCCCACAAAAACCCTCTCCTCTTAAAAAATAATGCACTAAAATGGTGCACTGCTGTACAAAATATAATAATATTCTATACCTTCAACGCACATTTTGCAATATTTATTTGTCCTCTGTCATTTTTTTTGGATGAATTCACAAGATTTTCACATTACATTTGTGCATTCCTCTAAACTTTTCTTTTTCGATTATATTTTAATGGTCTTAATCTGCTTGTCTTTTATTCATATTCTAACCTTTAAAATGATATAAAAAAACAAAAAATCCCCTTTAATTAAGGGGATTTTAGGTTTACAATAATAACAAACGACATTTAATTAAATTTGAGGCAAAAGTTACAACCGTGTAACTTATTTTGTTATATTGCTGTTTTAAATTATTTAATTTTGTTTTCTCACTATTTTGTACTCATCATAAAGTTGAAAGTAATGACAGGTGTCTGTGCTTCGGGTTAAAAACCTTGCCATTTCGTCCTCGTCAAGGTTGATATTGCAATAATCACCGAATTCGTCATCACTGACAAAGTTTGCACAAAATTCGCATTGGTCAGCCATTATGTCCACCGTCCTTTTTAAGAAACTCATATTTATTGTAGGTGAACGGAACATAATTCTCGAGCTGATTGAAAACCTCTTCTTCGGTATCGGCAATCGTGTAGAGTCTGTTACAGGCATTGGTCATAAACTTTTCGCTTACGGCATTGTCAAGCATTGCAAGCATTGAGTTATAGTAGCCTTTTACATTATATATAATGATAGGCTTTGTGTGTCTGTTAAGCTGCTTTAGTGTGAGAACCTCAAAAAATTCTTCAAAAGTACCCATACCGCCGGCACAAATTACAAAAGCGTCCGCTTTATCTTCCATAATACCTTTGCGTTCACGCATTGTATCTGTTACAATAAGTTCGGAGCATTTGTCGAAAACAACACCCACATCAATAAAAAAATCGGGTGTAACTCCGATTGTGTGGCCACCTGCGCTGTATGCGCCTCGGGCAGATGCGCCCATAACACCGTATTTTCCCGCACCGAAAACAAGGTTGTAGCCCTTTTCGGCAATCTTTTTGCCGAGATGCTCGGCAGATTCAAGATAGATTTTGTCAATTTGCTCACTTGATGAGCCAAAAACGCATATATTCATACCTATTTATCCTTTCGCATTTGCGTTGTATTTTTTCTGATTTTATCGAAAACAACCGTCGGTTATCTGAACTTAGTTTGAAGATTGCGACAGATTGCAACCATCCGCAATTAGATTATACATCTCAAATACACGGCGGTCAAGCAGTCAGAACAACGGCAATGCACAATTTACACAGAATTTATTTTTTCAAAACATTCAAAACATTAAAACTTATATTAATCATTTTATTCAACGGAGATTACATTATGTCTGCTACTTCTTCAAAACTCAAAAATCCGAACGATTCAGTTATGAATCAGCGCGTAATCAAGCTTGCGTGGCCGATATTTTTACAGCTGTTGCTCGGCATCTCACTCGGCTATGTTGACACAATTATGCTCTCAAACTACAACGAAACCGCCGTTGGTGCAATCGGCAACGCAAACCAGGTTCTCGGTTTTCTGACTCTTGCCTTTAACATTATATCAAGCGCAACGGGCATAATCGTCAGCCAGTACCTTGGGGCAGGTAAAAAGAAAAGATGAATATGATTTACACGGTTGCGTTGTCATTCAACCTTGTGCTGAGTATTGTAATCAGCTTTGTTGTATTCATATTCAGCAGAAATCTGCTTGAGGCAATGCAGGTGCCTGCGGCAATGCTTGACGAATCGGATATGTATATGCGAATAGTCGGCGGTACAATCTTTACTCAGGCGCTTATTAATGCTTTTAACTCAATTTTTGCAAGCAACGGCAAAACTGTTTTCGGTATGATTATCGGTCTTGGAATGAACATTATCAATATCTGCGGAAATGCTCTTTTGCTCTACGGACCGCTTCAGGTTCTCGGACTCGGTGCGTCGGGTGCGGCTGTTTCCACATGCGGAAGCAGAGTTATTGCGGTAATTGCATCTGTTATATACTTCTACACGGTTATCAAAGGCAAGTTCAGCCTTAAATATCTTCGCCCGTTTCCGTATGATGTTCTCAAAAGCCTTCTTAAACTCGGCATTCCGACAGCAGGCGAGAACATTTCCTACGACTGTTCACAGCTGTTTTTACAGGCATTCATCAACACAATGGGTATCGTTGCAATCAACGCAAAAATCTACGCCAACATGCTTTCAATGTTCACATATATGATTGCTCTTGCCGCTGCAAACGCAACACAGATTATTGTCGGTCACAGCGTAGGCGCTCACGATTACGATTTTGCATACCGCAGAGTGCTGAAAACTTTGCGTTTCGGTATGATAATTTCAATCTCGGTTGCAATTGTAAACTGGTTGATTTCACCGTTTACACTCGGACTTTTCACAGGCGATAAGGCTGTTATCGCACTCGGTTCATCGGTTATGTTCATTGCGATTATTCTTGAATTCGGCAGAACAACAAACCTTGTTATAATCAACAGTATGAAAGCCGCCGGCGATGTTAAATTTCCGACTGCACTCGCAATTTTTTCAATGTGGCTTTTGAGTGTCGGACTCGGCTGGCTGCTCGGAATTTATTTCGGAATGGGACTTACCGGAATTTGGATTGCCATGGCTGCCGATGAAATTTTCAGAGGCGTCGTTGTGTTTATCCGCTGGATAAAGGGCGGTTGGAGAGGCAAAAGGGTTGTGCTTGAAGATAAGACAAGTCCAACCGAAACGGCAGAAGTTACGGCTTAATCCGACAAAGGAATATGATACCATAAAATAAAGGAGATCAAAACTATGAATTTTGTGGAATACAATGTTAAGGACGCAAACCTTGAAGAAGTTTTGCTTGCACTCAAGTCGCTCGATTCGGTTGAGGCTGTCGCACTCGGCGGTTCTCGTTCAACAGGTGCAAGTGATGAAAATTCGGACTACGATATTTATGTTTACTGTGCTGAAATTCCGACAGCCGAAACAAGAGAAAATCTCCTCGGAAAATACTGTTCGATTGCAGAATTTGGCAATCATTATTGGGAGAGCGAGGACAACACGGTTATGAGCAACGGTATTCCCGTTGACATAATCTACCGTGAAGTTGACAGGTTCGGTCGGTATATTGATACGGTAATCAAGGGCGGCAAGGCTTTTAACGGCTATACAACCGCATTTTGGCACAATATCAAGAACAGCAAGGTTCTTTTTGACAAGACAGGCACTTTCACAAAATTCAGAGATATGGCGCAGATTGATTTTCCTGAAAATCTCCGCAGTGCGATTATCAAAAACAACCGCAACCTTTTGAACGGAAAGCTTCCGTCATATGACAGGCAGATTAAAAAGACTCAGGAGCGTGGCGATATCGTCAGTGTCAATCACAGAATCACCGCTTTTCTCGAAAGCTATTTTGATGTTATCTTCGCACTCAACCGTCAGACACACCCCGGTGAAAAAAGACAGGTTCAGCTCTGCAAAAAGTATTGCACCCTCTTGCCAAAGGATTTTGAAGAAAACATAAACGCTCTTATGAAGTCAATCTCAGACGGCGGTTCATATGAAATCGTCACAGCAATGGTCAATAACCTTGATGAAATTCTTAACGATGAAATTCAAATAAAAAAAGCGGTGTCGGAAAGTTCCGTCACCGCTCAATATTTTCAGCTATATAAAATTCGAATGAAATATTGACATTGCTTTTTGCATAATATATAATGAGAACACAAGGAAAACCGTTAAAAGCGGTTAGCCGGAAAAGTAAAGACGAAAATAGCCGTCCCTAAGTTTTCGAGGCTGTAGGGCGGTTATTTTTTTATTGCAACAATTATTATTGTAACAAGTAAGGTAAAACAAATTATGTATTCCACCTGTGTCACCTCCTTGCACATATTAGCCAATGCTTTCATCGGTTTGTGTTCGGATGTGACTAACCGCCTTAAACTTCCTTGTATTCTCGTATCATATTGTATCAAGCTGAAATTGCGATGTCAACCATAGATAAATACTACGCTTACTTCAGACTCCGTATCTATACATCTCATCAAAAATTTCTTTTGCCGTAACTGCATTGTCGGTTATGGCATTTTTTTAATTCGGTGATATTGTCAAACTTCTTTTCGGGACGAATGAAATCAAGCAGACGGACATCGGCTGTCTGACCGTATATTTCACCGCCGTGAAAGTCAGGCATCCATGTTTCGCTCAAAAGCTTTGTTCCTCCGACCGTCGGCTTTACACCGATATTAGTCACACCGCAATAGACCTTTCCGTTTTCAAGCGTAACGGCAGACGCATAAACACCGTATTTCGGCACGGCAAGATTTTCGGGAAGTTTCTGATTGATTGTCGGAGTACCGAGTTCTCTGCCAAGTCTTTTTCCGTGAGTGATCACGGCAGAAAAGCCAAAATATGAACACAAAAGCTTGTTCGCACGGCGAATGCTGCCCTCACTTATAAGCAGACGGATAAGTGTTGACGAAACAACATCGCCATCGTCACGCTCAGGCTCAATCACTTTAAGCTTTGTACCGTTCTCGTCACAAAGCTTTTTGAGCAACTCGGTATCGCCCTCGCCGTTTTTTCCGAAACGATAGTTAAAACCGCAGACAACAAATTTTGCGTTGAGGTTGCCGAAAATAATTTTCTCGACAAAGTCCTTTGCAGACATATTCATCAGCTTTTTAAAGTCAGGACTGAAGGTATGTTCAATACCCAGGCTTTCAAGCGTTTTCAGCTTATCTTCCGTTGTCATAAGCGCACCGCTCGGAGATTTTCCGAGAACCTCCTTCGGGCTTTGAGCAAATGTAAAGCACACGGGCAAAAGTCCGTTTTTCTTCTGCTCAACAGCCGAGAGAATAACCCTTCGGTGTCCCTTGTGAAGTCCGTCAAAAAATCCGAGAGCAACGGCAGTATTCAATTTTTCGTGTTCTGAAACAGTAAAATTCTGCATATATATTTCCTATGATTAAATTAAATTTTACCGCTTTTCAAAAGTGCGGCAGTCTTTAAAACGGCAATCTGTGTTTTGGAGTCGGGTATCATATTGTTAAGCACCATTTCAACGGCTTTGTTGAGGGAGATTTTTTCAACATTCAAAAACTCACCCTCGTCAAGCTTTTGCTCACCCTGTGACTTTACCCGACAAGCATAAAGATGGATAATTTCCGAGGTGTATCCGGGAGACGGATAGACCTGACCGAGAGAAATGTAGGAGTAACCCTCAAGTCCCGTTTCTTCAAGAAGCTCACGCTTCCGTTTTCAAGCGGAGTAGAACCCTTTTCAAGCTTGCCGGCAGGAAGCTCAAGCACAACCTCCTTGTACGGATAGCGAAACTGCTTTACAAAAGAAAGATTATTGTCCTCATCAAGAGCGGCAACGCATACTCCGCCCGGATGATTGACAACCTCCCTCTTTGACCTTTTACCGTCAGGAAGCTCCACTTCGTCAAGGACTATATGCAGAATTCTGCCGTCAAAAATTTTCTTGCTGTCAAGAGTTTTTTCAAAAAGCTCCATAATTATGCCTCCGTTTAAAGATTGAATTATCGAAAGGAAAGGATTTTGTTATGCCCGATTATAATGTTTTTCCCGATTACAAAACACGCAAGGAAATCATAAACGAGCTCTGCGACAGGTACAAGTTCATCAAGCATTGCTTTGCCGGAAAAAGCGTGTGCGGAAGAGGTATTGATGTTCTGCACATCGGCAACACCAAGAATCGTGTACTCTACTGCGGTGGTTTTCACGGCTCGGAGTACCTCACAATACTTGCCCTGCTAAAATTTTTTGAAGAATGTTGTGAGGCAATGGAAAGCGACAAAACTGTCGGCGGATGCAAAATCGGGAATTTTTTAAGCATTCGAGGTCTTACGATTGTGCCTTGCGTGAATCCCGACGGCACGGAAATTGCCCTGCACGGCAGTGACGCCGCATTCAAATACAAACCGCTTGTCGAAAAGGTCTGCACCGATACATATAAATGGCAGGCAAACGCCCGTGGAGTTGACATCAACCACAATTTCAATGCGGGTTGGTGCAGGCTTAAACAGCTTGAATTAAAGAACAACATCAAGTGTCCGGCGCCGACAAGATTCGGCGGCAATCATCCCGAAAGCGAACCCGAAACAAAGGCTCTGACAACACTTTGCCGTAATATTGATTTTGAACGGGCAATCGCTCTGCACAGTCAGGGACGGGAAATTTACTGCTCATTCGGCAGACACACACCCGTTCTGAGCTTTCGGCTTGCGTCAATGTTCTCACAGGCAAGCGGCTACAACATAGCCTTTCCCGAGGAGATTGCCACAGGCGGCGGCTTTAAGGATTGGTTCATCGAAAAATTCCGCCGACCTGCCCTCACCGTAGAAATGGGGCTCGGCAAAAATCCCCTCCCCCTCTCCGACTTTGAAGAAGAATACAAAATCCTGCAAAGCATCCTCTGCCTCGGAGCGGTGGTTTAAAAATTTAATTTCATTGTATTTACAGCACTGAACACATATTGTTTGGTGCTGTTTTTAATTAAAAGGGCGCGTTAAAATTACATTTGGGCGCGTTAAGGGCGCGTTAAACACACATTTGGGCGCGTTAAAATTATTCCTAACATTTTCTTATAAAACTCAAGGGCAACCTCGGTTGCCCTTGTTTATTTTGTCATTTTTAATAACTTTGATTAATTTTTATCGTCCTCATCATCAAAGAATGAGATTGAGTTTACGATATTGTCAACAGCCTCGTCTGAAATTACATTTGGCTCGTCAAGATATTTTGATCTTTTTTCAATGCTGTCAATAGCCATCTGCATCTGCTCCTGGGGAGTTGACGGTTTTTTCGGAGCGTCGTAAATCTCGTTATCCTCGGGATTTGAGATGTTCACATACTCCTCTTTTTTAGGCTCTTCCTTAACCTCGGGTTCTTCCTCAGGCTCAACGATTGCAGGCTCATTGCCGTCATCGGGGACTTCAACTTTCTCTGTCACATCTTCCGCAGATTCCTCTTTTACGGGTTCTTCCGCTTTTTCGGCAGATTCATCATTTTTTTTGACTTGTCAACGCCAAAGTTCGGAGCATCGTAATTTTCGTCAATCTCCTCTGCGGCAGCCATAATTACCTCACCGGGAGCGTCAATCTGCTTTTCTCTTCTCGCCTCGGCAACAGCCTTGAGTTCATCAAGGTGATTTACAGGTTTTTCAACCTTTTCGCTGTCCTCATCAAAATAGATATCATACCATACGAGGAACACATAAATTGTCCAAACTCGTCTGCTGTTATCTTCTTTTCCGCTGAAATGACTGTCAAGCCATGAAACAAGGACATCTGTATTGAAGAATTTCTCGGCAGTTTTGCCCTTGAACTTTGTCTTTACAACATTATAATACTTCTCGTCACGAAGCCATACTCTTGTCGGTACAGGGAAACCGAGTTTCTCTTTTTCGGCAGTAGCCTCAGGCATATGGCGAACGGCAGCCTTACGCATTGCATACTTTGTGTTGTGCTTGTTGCAACGCAGTTTTGTCGGGAGCGATGACGCAACCTTGAAAACCTCCTTATCGAGGAAAGGAACACGAAGTTCAAGCGAGTTAGCCATACTCATTCGGTCGGCTTTAAGAAGGATGTCGCCGACCATCCACATATTGATGTCAAGATACTGCATTTTTGTAACATCGTCATACTTACGGCAACGATAATAATATTTTCTTGTAAGATCCTGTGGGCGTGTTGCAATTGACGGATCTTTCAAAAGCTCCTGCTTCTGCTTGTAGTCATACATAAATGCGTTACCGATATAACGCTCCTCAAGCTTGTCACAGGCACGGATAAGATAATCTCTGCCCTTGATGTCGGGGAGCTTTCTGCAAATTGCTCTTATTGCCTTTCTGATGCAATGCGGGACAATTGTCTGATAAATTTTGAACACTCTCGGATCGTTGTAGCAAGTGTAACCGCCGAACAATTCGTCTGCACCCTCACCCGAAAGGACAACCTTTACATAATGGCTTGCAAGACGGGATACAAAGTAAAGTGCGATACATGACGGATCCGCAAGCGGCTGGTCCATATGGTACTGAACAGTCGGAACAGCGTCCCAGAATTCTTCACTTGAGATAAGGTGGGTGTGGTGTTCAACACCGATTTTTTCGCTGAGATTTTTTGCCCAGCTGATTTCGTTATATTTTTCGCCAAAGTCAAAGCCGACTGTAAATGTTTTCTGGTCGGCAAAATATGTTGAAACATAGCTTGAGTCAACACCGCTTGAAAGGAAACAACCAACCTCAACATCGGCAATTTTGTGAGCGTTTACGGAGTTTTCAAAAACCTTTTCAATCTTGTCAACAGCCTCTTCCTCCGTCATTTCTTCATCGGGATTAAAACGAGCCTCAAAGTAGCGAGTAGTTTCAACCTCGCCGTCCTTGTACCAGAGATAGTGACCGGGCATAAGGCAGTAAACACCCTCAAAGAAAGTTTCTGGCGGAACTGCATACTGGAAGGAAAGGTAGGAATCAAGTGCCTTTCTGTTGAATTTCTTTTCAAACTTAGGATATTCAAGAATACTCTTGATTTCACTTGCATAGACAAAGTCATTGCCTATCTGAGTGTAGTGCATCGGCTTAATGCCGAAAAAGTCACGGGCAATAAAAAGTGAATTATCCTTTGTGTTGTAGATAGCAAAGCCGAACATACCACGGAGTTTTGGGAGCATATCTTCTTTCCACTCTTCAAAGCCGTGAACAAGCACTTCACTGTCTGTATCTGTATAGAACTTATGACCTTTTGCGATAAGTTCTTTTCTCAAATCCTTGTAGTTATAAATTTCACCGTTGAATGTGAGAACAAGGCTTTTATCCTCATTGTATATAGGCTGATGACCTGCACCGAGGTCAATAATGGAAAGTCTGCGAAATCCCATGGAAATATTGTCGTCCGTAAAAAATCCGTCCGAGTCGGGACCACGGTGAGTGATGACCTCTGTCATATTTCTGATGACATCGGCTCTGTTTTCAACCTGTCCCATAAAGCCGGCTATGCCGCACATATCACAATTCCCCTTTCAAGGTAATTTTCAAAATTAACCGCATTAGACTAATGCCCTATTTTAAACATTTTATCACAATTTATTCCCAAATTCAACTGTTTGCAGGCATAAGTTTCAAATCAAAGCAACGCCCTCAGCCTTTTTTATCTTTAAGTATTCATCAAGCAAATCCGCTGCATATCTGCACAATTCAGGACACGGACGGGCGGCATAATATTTCTCTGTTCGCTCAGACGGAGTCGGGTTATCCTTTGCCTTTGCTCTCATACCGAGAAGGTCACGGCAGATGATTGAACCGTTGTCCTCTTTGAACCTTTCGGCAAGCTGCTGAACCTCGGTGTAGACACGCTTTTTGTCGGCATTATCCTTGCTGTCACTGTAACCCCTTGCAAGACCTAAAGCCATATACATTCCCGTAACAGTACCGCAGACCTCACGCATTCTGCCTATTCCGCCGCCAAACGGCGATGCAAGCATAAGAGCAGTCTGTTCATCAAATCCCAAATCGTCACAAAATGCAAGCAATACAGCCTGAGCGCAGTTGTAGCCCTGCATAAAATTATTCTTAGCAATTTCACCTTTTGTCATACCAATTTCTCCTTTTATAGGGTTATTTCATATAAGCAAAGTATAACACCGAGGTCAAAATACTGCAACGATTTTTTGCTTGTAGAAGAGGTTAGTGTATGATATAATTTATCATACAACAGCATTTCGCAAATTGTATCGTTTACAAGCACATTGCGAACGCTTTAAATTTGCTTGCTTTATTCGTTAAAATTGTTATAATCTAAGTACAGATATTTCACACATCTTTTAGAAGCGTGAAATATCCGTGAGTTTAGCCGTGGAATAATCCACAACCAAACTCACGAGGAGCTGACGCTCCTTTGTACTGATTGTAATCTGTCGCAAGCTCTGCTCCTTGCAAGCAAAGCAGAGCGTTGCTCGAATTTAAATCTAAATACAGATTAAAATAAAGTACAAAAAGACATTAAAGAAAAGGTGATTAGCATTGTCTTTTCCACAGGATAAAATAAGAAATTTCAGCATTATTGCTCACATTGACCACGGCAAGAGTACGCTTGCAGACAGAATTCTTGAGCAGACCAACTCCGTTTCCGAAAGGGATATGGAGGCGCAGCTGCTTGATGACATGGACCTTGAGCGTGAGCGTGGCATTACAATCAAGGCGAGGGCGGTTAGCGTTATCTACAAAGCCGATGACGGCGAAGAATATCTTTTTAACCTCATCGACACCCCCGGTCATGTTGACTTTAACTACGAGGTTTCCCGTTCACTGGCAGCTTGTGAGGGCGCTATTCTTGTTGTTGACGCATCACAGGGCATTGAGGCGCAGACTCTTGCAAACACATATCTTGCCGTTGACAGCGGACTTGAAATTGTTCCCGTTGTCAACAAAATTGATTTGCCGAGTGCCGATCCCGACAGGGTTATTCAGGAAATCGAAGATGTAATCGGTATTCCTGCCGAGGATGCTCCGAAAATTTCCGCAAAGGCAGGAATCAACATTCACGCAGTTCTTGAAAAGGTTGTTCACGATATTCCTGCTCCGACAGGCGATATCAACGCACCTCTGCGTGCATTGATTTTTGACAGCTACTACGACAGCTACAAGGGCGTAATTATATATGTAAGGCTCAAAGAGGGACAGATTCACCCGGGCGATGAATTCAAGCTTATGGCAACGGGCAGTGTGTTCAATGTTGTTGAGTGCGGACTTATGCACGCAACCGCTCCCGAAAAGACAGACGGTCTTTATGCAGGCGAGGTTGGCTACATCACGGGTTCAATCAAGACTCTTGCAGACGCAAAGGTCGGCGACACAGTT